>OLPO01000716.1_pt1 | contig 25553 bp, 41 predicted proteins | sample 1672831 | NCBI WGS metagenome assembly OLPO01 (sample SAMEA3136728, study PRJEB25190) | human gut metagenome
AACCGCTCTTTACGTCTGCGACTGAAAGCGGCGTGCGGGATACGGAATCCCCGAGCTTCTTGGTCTGCTCGCTGATTGTCTTCAGGTCTGCAACCGAGGGGAGCAATGCTTTGCATGTTGGCGTAAGCCCGTCCAGCGTGATACGCGCAATCGGAACCACTGCCGTCAGCCCCGTGTAAAGGTCGCCCGCCTCGTATGTAGGGTCTGCCGCAGCCGCTTCGGTTGCAGCGGTTGCGCCTTGCAGCACCTTCTCTTCCAGCGATGTCACGCTAGTTGATGGGTCAACGGTGATCTCCAAGACCGCCAAATCCTTGCGGAACTGCGCCTGGCTGCCGTTTGCGACTGCGAAGCTCGTCTGCGCTTCGTTCACGACCCATCGACCATCAACCATCAGTCCGCCTGTATCGACGGTGAGCGTGTTGGAGTCGGTCATGGTGCATGCCAGGTTGTTGAGGGCGTCGAGGGCATAGCGCCCCTTGCCCAGCATGCCAGCCTGCATCAGCGCCTGCTGGTCGGCGGTGACGTGCGGCTTGCCCTGCTTTGCGGTTACTACGTCAAAGGCCATCGTCTATTCCCCTCCGTTGATGAATGCCATAGTCTGGGCGCATTGCTCCATCTGCATCGCGCGGTACTTTTCGTAGCAGCCGGGGCAAAGGTCGAACTCTCTGGTGTCACCGCGCTCGCCTATCACGCTGATCCTTTGCCATCCGAGCAGGTCAACCTTGTCCCCGCTCGCGTACACGGGCGGCTCTTGGCAGCCGCCTCGGTCGCATACCAATTCGATGAATCCTTCTGTGCGCATTAGATTGCCCCTGTCTCGTATTGGACGGTCACGGTTCCACGCTCGTCCATCTTCACTATCTTCTTCGTCACCTTCGCGGCGGCGAAGATTCCCGTCCTCGGGTCTGTGCCGCCCACTGTGTCTCCGATGTCGTAGAGGTCTAGGTCGGCATCAAGCGCGATGCTTACCTTGTGCGCGTCCTCCCAGTACTCCTTCAGCCTCTTGGTGCCGTCTTTTATCAACGTGTCCTTGTCGGCTGAGGTGTAGTTGTAGTACTCGGCGTTCTCAAGCGCGCCTTTAAGGGTTTGCTTCGTGGTGCTTACCGCGCCCTTGTCGTCCATGTAAAGCTCGACGTTGACGCGCTCGCCGTCCTGGCCTTCGCCACGCCCAACCAGGTGGTTGATTGGCAGGTAGTCCATGTCGATGGTCACATCTACCTGGTCGGCATCGAAGGCCTCGTCCTTGCTCCAGTCCTTGGCCTGCACGGCTGACAGCACGGGCTTATCGCCGTCGTGCACGATTCGCAGCTTGCCGCCGACTTTCGCGAGCATCTCGGTTATTCCATTGAGCGCGTCCTGGTACCTGTCGAACGTGTGCGACTTGATGGTGAGCGTGCTCTTCGCCGCGTTTACCTTGAAGCAAGCCGTTAGACCCGTGCGCGAGATCAGGCTTCGCAGCACATCGTTGGCGTTGCCGCTGACGGTGAGCGAGCCTACGCCGCCGTCTGGCACCAGCACCTTCGATGCGAGCAGACCGAACCACGTGCGCCCGTGCCATGCGGTGCCGTTGCTGGACGATATGCCAGTGAGCATCCCGCCGTATGCGGTGCCCTCCATGTACACGAACATGCCGCGCTCCATCTTCGGCGCACGCTCAGGCATCACGATCTCCATGTCGTTCTCTGGGTCGTCGCCCACGCCGTACGCCATGTCGATCGACGTGGGGTCGAGAGCCATCAGGTCAACGCCCTTCGCGCTTTGCAGCATCACGTCCATGGGATTGCCACCGACCTCTCGATAAGGTCGAGTGAGAATCCCCAGCCCTGATCCCACGTCACGTCGTGCGTGCCGTGCGGAATGCGCTCGTAGATGTAGGAGCCGCCGCCCTCGGCGCCGCGCACGCGCTTCGAGAACACGTCCTGCGCGTTACCGAATCGGTCGGACAGCACCACCGAGTCGCCTTTCATGCTTCGCTTCTTAGTGGAGTCGATGACCAGCAAGCCGCCAGCGGGCACAGTCACGTCCACGCCGTAGCGGTTGCCGCCGATGTAGATCGACGGTTTCGCCGCGTATCCGTAGATGGTCAGTCGGAAATCGCACGGGGCGATCGATGCCACCTCTAATTTGGAGCCGCGAGCGGTGCTGCCGTAATCGTGCGGGAAGTCGTACTCATGGTCGATGCCGCCCATGTCGGACGATGTGCCCGATGCGGGCATGAACTCGAATCGCGTTTCCCTGCGCCAAATCGGGTCGGGCGCGTAAAGCTCAACCGAGTAGCACCTGTCGACGCCGTGCATGGCAAGCGCGGTTGCCGAGAGCACGTAGCAGTCGAGCCTCCAGCCGTTCACCTCCCACACGCCTGGGGTGCTTGCGTCCATGTCGAGCGCGCACCGCTCCATCAGGCCGTTTGCATCTGCTTTGCTCGCCCTCGGCGAAAACACGAGCTGGCCGCTCAGAGTTCGCGCAGCCCTCTGCGGCCTCCCGTCGGACTCGGCGTACGCCCATCCGAGCGCATCCTGGGAGAAGAGCTTGGCGCCCTTCCTCCAAGACACGTCGAACACGGTGCCGTCCGAGGTGGTGTACGTCGATTGACTCATCGAACCGCCCTGACCTTCCTGTTGAAGTCGCGCTCGCCCATTACGGGCGTGTAATTCTCGATGATCTGCGGCAGGTTCCTGTCGAGCCACTGGATCACAGATGCCTCGGAAGCGGGAGCTTGGTAGACGTTCGTGACGCTGTTGTTCGTCACGGTCGTGATGCTATCCGCCGCCGATTGCGCCGCAGCGGACGAAGCAGCAGCTCGCGATGCCAAGGCTGCCGCATTCAAGCTCCCGACGATCGCAACCCCGTCGGCAAGCGATAGGTCGGTTATCACCGCATGCACGTTGATGGTCGGGTCGATCCCCGCAACGTCCATTGCGCGCTGGGCGCTCAACGCCAGGCTTTCCGATGCCTTGTAAACGTCGGGGATGCCAGACGTTATGCCGTTGGCGAAGTTTTGCGCCAAGTGCTTGCCAGACGTTATGCCGCCCCGCTCCGATCCAGACCACGGGCCTTCGTCAGGCTGGGTGAAGTGAAGGAGGCTTGCCGCCTTGTCGGCTACCGCCCTTGCCGCGTTCGCTACGGAGCCGACCATGCCGCTGATGCCGCTCGCAAAGTTCGATACGAGGTGCGAACCCCATGTGTAGGCGTTGTCCCCTACTCCCTGGAGCGGCGACTTGGCAGCGTTGGCAACCTTGCTGCCGGCAGACCCCGCCGATCCAGCCCCTCTTCCTATAGCGCTTGAGAAGGCGTTGGCGCCTACGGAGCCAGCCGAGGACGCATCAGAGCCGAACCCGCTCAACCCGCTGCTTGCGGCCGACTTGGTGGCCGCCGCCGCTGCTGCCGCAGGATCCTGCCCGCTTCGGATCGCCGCCACAAAAACGTTCATCGCCTGGTCGCCAGAAAGCCCGGACTCATTGGCGAACTTGAAGAACTCGCCCTGCGTCATGTTGCACGCCGATGCAGCGGCGCTCACCATCTCGGGCGAAGCGTTGAGCATCTCAGCAGCAGCGTTGTAGACAGCATCGCGGGTGCTCTGCGGAACCTGATCCCCCAACTCATCAACCTTCGAGATGACGGACGACATGTTCCCGTCCCAGGCCGATGCGATCTGGATAAGCGCATCCTGGTTCGAGTCTCCAAGCTCCTGAAGCGAGATTCCCGCATTGTCCATTGCGCTGATGAACTCGGTCGAGGACCCGCTTGCGTTCATCAGGGCAGCTTTCAGCTCGTCGGAAGAGGCTGCGTACTGCGTGTTCGCAGAAGCTCCCTCCATTGTCGCGGCAGCGAGGATGCTTTCCTGCTGAGAGACCTTGTCAAGCGCCTCCGATGAGGAATCCAGCGCTTTCTTGCGCTCTTCCAGCGCGCCGTTGGCTTGTATCAAGCTCTCACGGTAGGGCGTCATATCCTGGACGCCGTTCGCAAGAGCATCGTTGTACTCCTGCTGCGCCTTCTGTTGGTTGTTCAGCGCATCGGCATACTGCCTAGCAGCCTCTGTCTTGCTGCTGTACAGGTCTTTGTACTGCTCTTGCAGGGCCTCGGTCTCTGCCTGTAGCTTCTGCGCCTCGATTACCTTGTGGATAGCCTCGGAGGCCTGCTCTGCTCCGTCCTTAATCACGACGTACTGGCCTGCTGCGTTCTGAACAACTTCGTAGTTGGTTCCGCACGCCTGGTTTACGCCTTCAACGGCCGCTTTCAACTTTCCTGCACCGTCTGCGCCCGAATCCGTGGTCCCGTTGAGCTGCTGGATAGCCGAATCGTACTCGGAGAGCTGCCCCTTGGTTGCGGCAAGCTCCGTGTTCTGCTCCCTGATCGAGTTGGCGAGGTCAGCCTGCGACTGAATGAAGTCCTCGAACGACATTGTTGCCTGGTCGGCAGTATCGGAAACCTCCGCAAGGCTGCTTGAGGCGGTTGTGGTGTTGATGCCTCCGATGGCGCTCTTCAGGCCGTTAGTCGAAGCATCCAGGTTCTTGAAGTGCGTGTACGCGTTGGAAGCCTGCTCGACAAGTATGTCGAGGCCTACGAACGCGATTGCCCCGCCAGCCGCCTTGAGCAGCTTCAGCGAGCCGACCAGCCCCTTGGTCGCTACGTTTGCGACCTTGGTGCTCTTGGTCATGGAGTTGATCTTCGCCGTGGCGGCGTTCATGTTGACGCCCATCATGCGGTACTCGGTGCCGTTGGCCTTCGCGGCTGCCATGTTCTTGACGAGGTTGGCGGTGCTGTTCTTCATCAGCGGAGAGAGCGAGCTGTACATCGTGATAAGCGTGCCGGACGCTGCGCCGAGAAGCCCGATGGCGACCACGCCGTCCTTAACGGGACCAGGAAGGTCCTTGAACCCTGCCGTCAGCGTCTGCAACCCTGCGGTTGCCGCCTGCATGAACGGCACCAGCGCGTTTCCGATCTCGTATCCGAACTCGCTTGCGCTGTTCTTCAGGATCTGCAAGGTTCCGCTGAATCCCTCGGACTTCTGCGCGGCCTCGCGTGCGGCGTCTCCTGCGTCTCCCCAGCTGTCGGAAACGCCGTTCCAGGCATCTCCAGACATGGTTAACGCATCGTTGAGCACATCTGTGGTCTGAGCCAATCCCTCAAGCGCCTGCTTCTGGCGAACGCCAGTGATTCCCAAGTCCTGCAAGGTAGCGTCAACGGAGCCGCCCTGCTCGTCGATGCTGTGAAGCCCCTCCACGAACGACTTCATCGCATCGGACGGTGTTTCGTTCCACGACTTGGCAAACTGCTCGGCGCTCATGCCTGCTACCTTGGCGAAGCCCTCCAGCTTGTCGCCGCCGCTTGCCACCGCGCCCTCGATGTCGGACATGGTGTTGCTGATCGCCGTGCCCGCCGCCTCGGAGTTCTGGCCAGTCGCCGCGATTGCGGTTGCCCACGCGAGAACCTGCGGTGTGCTCATACCCACGATGCCGCCAAGTGAGCCGATTCGGCTGGTTACGTCCATGATCGCGGACTCCTGCGCTGGCATGTTGTTGCCCAGGCGCACCAGGGAGTCGCCAAACGACTCATAGTTGTCGTTGAGGTCTGGCAGGATGTTGTTCAGCTGGCCCAGGTCCTCGGCGATCTCGTCGGCGTTCATGTTGGTGGCGATGTCCAGGTTGGACACAACCGTGCCGAAGTCCTGAAGCTTGTCCACGGCGATGCCAAGCTGGCCGCCCATGGCCTCGATCTCCAGGATCGTGTCCGCCGAAACCGCGTGGGTGCGGCTGAACTCAAGCGCCGCCTCGCGCAGGTTGTCGAAGTCCTCTTCTGTGCCGTTGACCGTTTTCTTCATGTCACGGAACGAGGAATCGATGCGGTCTGCCGCCTCAACCGACTTGTAGCCGAGAGCCATGAAGGCAGGGGAAACGGTGGCGTAGGCCGTCATGCCAATCGACTTCAGCGCAGAGTCCGAGGCTCCGCTCTTCGCCGTAAGCTCGGCCTGCTTCTGGGAAAGGCGCTGAACCTCGTTGGCCGCTGCGCGTGCCTGGTTGGCATACTCGCGCATCTCCTGCTGGCCGCGTGCGGTCGAGAGCGCCTTGCTCGCTGCCTGCTGCTTCTCTGTAAGGCTGTCAAGCCGCTGCTCAAGGGCTTTGACCTGCTCGGCCTGCTCCTTGTAGGCGGTGCTGCCCTTGCCAGCCTCGACCTCGAATGCCGCAGCTTCCTGTCGTGCGAGCTGCAACTTGCCGGAAACCTCGCCGATCTGTGTTGCGAGCGCCTGGTAGCGCCGTTCGGCCTTTTGGGTGTTCTCCACAAGCTGCTGCATCGAGTTCTCGGACTGCTCTATGCCAGACTTCTGGAGCTTGGCCATAGCCTGGTTGAGGGCTTCCTGCTTGAGCTTCGCGATGTTTATGCGCTGTTGAAGACCCTTGTAAGCTGCGGCGACTTCCTGCACGCTGCCGGGGTTCAGCTTCGCCGCCGATTCCAGCGTGCGGAACTCGCGGTTGACCGCCTCTCCCTGCTCGGCAAGTCCTCGAAGCTCTTTTTTGAGCTTCTGGATCTCGGTGCGCTGCTTCGTCCACGCATCGGACTTCAGCTTCGCCTGCTGGGCGTTGAGGCTCCTGACCTCCGCCTCGACCGCCTTTATCTCCACTTGGAGGTCTCTGTACTGAAGCGCCTGCTTGTGAACCATCATCGAACCGAAGGCCTCGTTGTGGGCCTTCTTCAGCGCCTTCATCTTCGCGTACAGCTCGTCGTCGATAAGCCCAAGCCTTCGAAGCGAAGAGACCATCTCGTCAGGCTTATTCTTGTCGAACGCTACCTTGTTTGCTTTCGCAACCTGTCGAAATGCCTGGTACAGCTCAGCAAGCTCGGAATCGATTCGTGCGTACTTCTGGCGAGCGTTCTCGGCTTCCAGGGCAAGGTTCTTCGACTGATTGGCAAGCTTCTCGACCTGCGTGCCCTTCAGGCTGTTCAGCGTCTTGCGCAGCGTCGCCAGCTTGGCGTTGGCCTGCTGCGATTCCTGCCTCAGCTCGGCCACCTTCATCGTGATCAGCTTCGCGCTGCTCGGGTCGAACTTGAGGCCCTTGTTTATCTTGCGAAGCTCGCTCTGGGTCTGGCGGATGGATGCGTTGGCGGACTTCAGGGCACGGGACAGGCCAGTTGTGTCGCCGCCTATCTTGATAGTCAGGCCACGGTAGGATTCGCCCACTTATGCCCTCCTAGCAGAAGACAGCCGCGATGTCGGCCTGCGTGGCCTCTCGCGGCTGGTTCGGGTTGTCTTGCTTGTTGGCGGACGCATACGCCTCCGCCATGAAAACGAGCCTGGAAAGGCTCATGGATCTAAGGTCTGCGGTGGAAAAGCCCATCCTCATGCCGAGCAGGTAGAGGGCGGCGTACGGGAACTCAACGCTCCCGCCGCCGCCATGGGTCTTTCGCCTTTCCGCAGGGCCCTTAACGAAAAAATTTGCGCACCGCCTCTGGCAAAAGCGCCTCGTTCAGCTCGCGCAGGTTCGTCTCGCCAACGCCCCTCAGCCATTCCCTGTAGCCGGGAAGGCTCGGAGTCGCGGTTCTTATCGCCGCCCATGCAACGCGCGTGATGGCGGTCCAGTTCGTCTGGGTGAAGTCGATGGTCACCGTGTTCTCGGAGCCGTCGGCTTCCTCACCCACGGGCACCTCGGCTTTGCCGAAGAAATCCTGGATGAGGTCGCGCCCGAACTCTTCCTCGTAGGTCACGAGTGTTTCGAAGCCAAGCTCTGCCTCGACCTCTTCCCCGCCGATGTCAATCTTCATCTGCTACCGCCTAAGCCGCGATTGCGGTGGGTGGCATGACCTTCTCGAAGAACTTTCCGTAGGCCGTTGCGGTATCGGTGTCCTTCGTGAGGTGACCCTTCACGAACGGGCGCTGCTCGGTTCCGTATGTGAACTCCTTGGCGATTGCAGTGAAGTCCAGCGTGAGGGTGTCGGGCTCCACGGTGTCGGACATGGTGTTCGCCTCGGTGGATGGGCGGGACAGTGTGACGTTGTAGAACACGAAACGCTGCGGCTTGACGTTGGAGGAAATCTCGAACAGCAGCGCAAACGGCTTGGCGATTGCGTCGGTAGGCTCGACGATCATTCCGTTCTTGTCCTTCTCGTAGCCAAGAAGGTCGATGAGCAGCTGGTCGTCGGCTGCCGCGATCTGGAGCTGACCCGTGTAGCCGCTGTTGGCGGATGTCACGTAGAACGGTCCGTTGTCGGCGTTGAATGTGTTGGAGTCACCCTCGGCGGTGGTGGTCATCTGCACTGCGCCCAGGATTCGAACGGGCGTTGCGTACTCGCCGCTCGTCTCGTCCAGGGTGGCGTAGTAGACGTTGGAAAGGCCGAATCGGACGACCTTGTTTGTGGTTTCAGCCATCATTTCTCCTAACTGCCCTTTTGGGCAAAAGAAAAGGAGCCTTGCGGCTCCTTAGATTTCCTTGAATGCGTATGTTGTGAGAAGGCAATTCTCGTCCTCTACCCAGGACTGCTCAACAATGGGAGGGGAAAACTCGCGCGCTATCGCGTCCTTAACCTTCCTGTGAAGCTCGAAGTCGAAAGACTTCTCGTACACCTCCACAATCCAGTTTGGTACCTCGTCCCACAGCTCGCCGTCTGCGCAGAAATCGGATGTGGTGTCGATGTAGTACACCGCCCACGGCAATGGAGGTGCGCTGCCCTTGGGGAAGCACATGTGGGCGCATTGCAGCCCGCACGACTTCATGCATGCAACGACTTTCGCTGGCTCCATGCTCACAGCGCATCACCTATCGCCTTCGATATAGATTCCTCGAGATCGCCGAACACTTCCTGTGCAACGGGATCGATGTGCGGTATCGCGGCAACGCGGCCGCCTCCGACCTTTGCGTGCCCTTTCTCAAGCAGGTGCGCAAGCCCAGGCATGTCCCTGTTGCCTATCTCGGCGAACACCGACTTGCTCTTGCCCTTCATGGTGTAGGACCAACCATTGGCGTACTTGCCTGTGAGCACGGGGGATTCCTTGCGGAGCTTGCTGCGCCCTTCCTGGGCGCACTTCTTGACAGGCTTCTCAAGCGCCTCTGCGCAGTCGTAGTCGATGTCGTCGAGGATCCCCGTCAGAGCCGCCTCGAAGCCGTCTGGGGAAACCGTGACGTTCCTACCGGTCATCGGAAAGCCTCTTCGAAAGCGTGAGCTTGGTCAACTCGCCCGATGCCGATGCGCCCTCCACGTCGAGCAGCTCGCCGTTGTACTCGCATAGCTGCTCGCCGTGGTATTCACAGGTTCGCACCTGAAGCACGGCCGCAAGGCGCAAGCCCTGGGCACGTGCGGCGAGAGCCGCATCGGTGGAGGTTGAGAACGCGTTGGCGAACACCTGGCGCTCTTCCCTCACCTCTTTTGCCGCTCCCACCTCGTCTAACTCGACTCGGACGGTGACGAGCTTCGCGATGTCGTTGAACCTAGCCATCGGAATCGCCTGCGCAGACGTTCGCCTTGCTGTTCATGAGGTCTGTCACAGTCTGTCGGTACGCCCTGTCGAAGAAGGATGCATCGGAATTGTCGTATCCGAAGTTGGCCTTGCAGTAACAGCACACGGCCTTCCTAACGAGGGGGTTGCCCTCATCTATGGCAAGCTCGCTGATTCCGACCCTCTTCAGGTCTTCCAAGGCTGAGTCGATGAGCATTTCGATCTCGGCATCGTAAACGTCGGCGGATATTCGCAGCACCGTCTTGACTGTCGCCTTCAGCTCGTCGGCATCCATTGGCTATGCCGCTTCCGTCGGCTCTGCTCCCGCTTCCTCATGCTGCCCGTCGGCAAGCTCCACCAACGGGTTGCTGGGGTAGGCGTCGAGGATTTCCTTCATTCGCGTAGCGCTGCACTCGAACACCTCGCCAGCCTTGCGGTCGATGCCTTCCTTTATGTCGTGGAAGCTGCGGAGGCAGCGCAGCTTCTTCTTGGCTGCGGCCATTACGCAGCAGCTCCCTTCTTCACGAGGATGAAGCCGTATGGGTCGGCAACCTTGCCGTCGGCGTACATCAGGAGCTTGTTCTTGATGACGTTGTTGTCCTCGTCGCGCCACTTGGTGGCGGTGATCTGCATGTTGGAGTTCACCATGTAGTCGGACAGGCGGCCGAAGATCGCGATGACATCGCCTTCGGTTGCGGTGTCGAAGTCCTTGATGAGGTCTTCCTCAACGGTCTCTACCGACTTGCCCATGAAGCGATAGGTTTCCTCGCCGTTGATGCCGTAGTTGGTGCGCGCCACGGGCTGCCCGTTCTTATCGACCATGCCGTCGATGTGCATGTCGAACGTGGACTGGGCCATGATAAGCTCGCCGTTGCGGTACGCCTTCTTCATGGCAGCCTTCAGCTTATGCCATGCCTGCCAGCTGTCTACCTCGGCTGCGGAGAGGGTCACCGTCTTGGTGACGCGGGGATCCTTGGTGATGCCCAGGAACTTGCCGTTGCCGTCGCCTGCGATGATCGCGGCCTCCAGAGCCTTGACCATTGCCTCTGCCGCCAGCTTGGTGAACTCGTCCTCGAATGCGGACAGGGTTACCGTGGCAACGAGGAAGGTCTGGGCAAGCTTCACCTCGAGGCCGTGGTACTTGAAGCTGATGCAATCGCCGGTTCCGAGCTTCTGGTCTTCGGAAGCACCCTCACCAACCCACTTTGCTTGAGGCTTGATGGTTGCGGTCGGGATGTCAACGCCACCCTTGAAGTTGGTCTTGGTTACCTTAGCCCAGATGTTGCCGGAGGAGCCCACCTCGCGGATGATTCGGTTCATGAGCGTGGTGGGGATAACGGTGCCTGCATCGGTGGTCTTGGTCGTGGCGGCTTCGCGGTACTCGATCGGCATCTCTACGCCACGGGTGATGTAGTCCTTGAACGCCGTGCGGTACTCCTCGGTGTCGTACATGTCGGCGACGACTGCCGGATCAGCTGCGCCGGCTGCGGCTGCGGAGCGATCGATCAAAGCACCCTGGCCGCCTTGCACAGCTGCCACCTTCTTGGAGCGGAGCTGAACCGCCACGTTGCGGCGCTCAATCTCGGCTTCCAGCAGGTCAACCTGCCCGCGAAGCTCCTCCATGGTGAAGTTAGACTCGCCGTCGAGCTGCTCCAAGATGGCTGCGCGGCGGTTTTCGATGCCCTCTTCGTCGAGGGCGCGGTACTGGGATTCCTCCCAAAGCTCGAACATATGTGTTCCTTTCTGTCGTGCTTTCGCTTTCTATCTGGCGAGACGTAGCCGCAATGCCATCCGCTGCAACTCTTCGCCCTCATCGCACTGGCAGCACTCCGCGGCCTTCTCCGCCTCCATGACTCCCTGGAAGTAGGAGCGTGCGCTGATCTCTGTGTCTTGGTTGGCGGGAATCGATACCGCCGACACGTCGTATACCTTTGTGATCTTGTTGATGTAGCTGATCTTGTTGTCGCTGTCGTACTCCCAGCCGTCCCTATCGACCATGAAGCCCCAGCTCATGCGGTCTATCAGGCCGTTTTTGATTGCCTCGAAGAGGTTTCTGCCCTGCTCGGTGCCGCCGATGTCGGCACGAACCTTCAGGCCGTGCTCATCGCAGGAAAGCTCGAGCGTCCCGTTCTTCTGGCGCGCCATCACTATGCCTTGGTGGTCGAACTGGAAGATGACGTCGGACATGTCCGCTCCCGCAAGCGCGGTCGAGCGGATGCATTCCTTGATGTCTCCGTAGAAGTCGTACGGAACATCGAACGTGGTTGCGTAGCCTTCCACCACGTAGCCGTTGTCCAACGCCCTGAACTCAAGCAGGTCGATGGAACGGTATTCTCGGTTGTCGCGCCTAGGCATTGGCGTTCACTCCCTCGTCTGGTTCGTCTGGTTCTTTTGGTTCTGGGTCTGCTTGGGGCTTGGCGGTGGAGTTCAGCTGCTTCAGCGTTTCGATCCCCACGTACTCGCCTCGGATAACGCATGTGCCCTCTTCGTCGGGGCTTAGCTGGAGAATTTCCCTTGCCTGCTCGATGCTCATAACGCCACGGTCTACCATGTTCGAGATGATGGTGTTCTTGTCGCTTGTGGTGGCGTACTGCAAGCGGTTGGAGCTGAACATCACGGAGTTGCCGTGCATCTGCTCCACCGGCGTGAAGAGCATGTTGGTAAGCGCCTCGCCGACGCGGATCGCGAAGGGCTCCACGCGCCCCTCGTAGTAGGCTGCCCACTGCTCTTCGTTGAAGCTGTTGGTGAGTATTTCCTTGTTGGTGCCGAAGTAGTAGAAGACGTTGGCCTCGATTCGGGCCATCTCCTTCTCGTCGATGGTGTAGCTTTGCGGCTCCACCTGCTTGACGTTCGTGAACGTGCCGTCGTAGATAAGAAGGCCGTTCTCGTTGTCCTCGCCGAAGTTGTCCTCAACGAAGCGTTTCCGCTTGGCCTTCAGGTCGTCTTCATGCACGCGCCCGCTCACAGCGCCGATGTAGCGTATCTGAGCCCCGTTCTTGATTGCGTTCCTCAGCGCCTTCTTCTGGGCGTGTATCAAGTCCATGGTGCTGTTGATGCAATGAGCCTCGGAGAAGTAATCGCTGTTGTATGGGTAACGTGCCAGCAGGCCGACGTACTTCAGCTCGATTGCAGCATCCTCTCCCGTTGCGAAGCTGAACCGAATCCACGGCTCGCCTGCGTACTCAAGGATCTCGGCGTACTCGCATTTCAACGGGAAAACGCCTGTGATTCGGCTCATGTCACTTGAGAACATGGGCACGATGTAGGCCATGCAGTCCACCTCGTGGATGGTCGCAAGCCTTGCCATGAAGGTGCTCCACGTCATCTGCGGGTTGGGGCGGGTTCTCACCATCTTCAGCACGTGCGGCTTTGCGCTTCCCGTCGCCTCTGGCTTCAGCTTGGAGCATGCCATCGCGAATCGGTCTATCGCCGCACGCGTAAGCTCCTGCTCGTACACCGTTCCCGTGAACGGCGCGAAGTTCGGCGCCGACTCGGTGATCGTCTGGTAGTACCTTCCGTCTTGCTTAGCCTTCTTACCGGCGTTGCTGCCGAACAGCTTGCTCAAAAGGCCCATAAGCCTCCTAGATCATCTGCATGTACTCATCGTAGAAGTTGTAGAGGGTCACGTAGGCGTCGAGCTCGGCCATGAACGGGTCGATGCGGTGCCTTGGGTCGCCTTTTGACTTCTCGGGCTGTATGTTGTCGTTGATGTCCACGCGAACTGCGACGTTCATGCGCGCCCACTCGTTCACTGGATTGTGGTTGTCGATTATTCGGTTGGTGCCGTAGTCAACTTTCAGCTGCTTCATCGGCTGGGACAGGGTCTTGGGGCCCTGCCTTACCTCGACGCATCGCTCCTTGCCAACGAAAAGCTCGTACTCGTGCTTGGTGGGCACATCGATGTGCCATGGGTCGTAGCCGATGGCGTACACGTATATCCCGTACTCGCGCTCCACTTCCTCAAGCCACTCGGTGAGGCAGCGCTTGTCAACCTTGTTGCCTGGAACCGTCCTCATCAGTCCGCGCTTGATCCACATCTGGTATGGAACACCGTCCCTCTCCTTGCGCGAGCCGCTTTCCATGTCCTTGAGGATCACGTCCTCTGGTATCCAATGCATGGAAAGCTCGTATATATGGTCGTCGCCAGGACGCATCATCATGATCTGGGCGCTGGTGAGGTCGATGGAGTCTGCGGCGTCGAAGCCCACGATTCCGTAGCGGAAGCCCATGGCTTTCATGTCCACAGTCTCGGCATTGGTGGCCTCCTGGAAGTTCAGCCAAGCGGCCGCGCTGTTCTCTGGGACGTTGAAGTCCTTGGTGAGAAGCGTGGGAAGGTAGGTCGGGTCCTGCTTGGCCTTGTTGACGCCGTTTCGCAGAAACTCGCGCTTCTTAACGGTGCCAAGTCCTGGGTTCGGCTTCACCCAGTTTGCCTCGTCCGTCCACTCGTTGCGGTCGTCCAGCTCGTAAACCAGGGCAAGGAACCTGTCGTCCTTGATGCTGCCGTCAAGCCATCCCTCGGCATACTCGTACTGCGCGTCGAAGATTCCGTTGCGCACGAACCCGTTGGTGGTGATGGTCAGGAGCAGCGGCTGGTCGCGTGCCGACATGCCCTGCTTCACGAGGTCGTACAGGTCACGGTCTTTCATGGCCGCCAGCTCGTCGATAACGCCGCAGTGAACGTCCAGGCCGTCCATGGTGCCCGTGTTGGCTGCGAGCGCCTTGATCGTCCCCATGGTGAGGTTGCAGTACAGGTCCTTGTCGCGCTTGGTTACCTTCTTCGCCAGCTTCGACGACATGCGCACCATCTTGTGCGCAGCGTTGAAGCCCAAGCTGGCCTGCTCCTGCGAGTTCGCCACGTTGTAGACCTGCGGGCTGCCCTCGCCGTCGGCAACCAGCATGTAAAGCTCTATTGCGGAAGACAGCGATGTCTTTCCGTTCTTGCGCCCTACGATGATCAGGACTTCCTGGTAACGGCGGAAGCCGTCCTCTCCAACGAAGCCGAATATCGCCTGAACCCATGCCTTCTCGTAAAGTTCCAGCTTGAACGGGGCACCCAGCTTGCCAGACGGTATGCAGCAGTAATTCTCGATGAAGTACACGGCCCTGTCGGCCTTGTCCTTGTCGAAATGCCACTTGCCTGGGTTCGCAATGTCGTTCAGGAGCCTTTGGCACACCTTCTTGACCTTGTTGCAGGCGCGTATCCTGCCGTTGACTATGTACGTGCAGTACTTCTCGAGGTCAGAGGAATAGCGGGACATCAGCTGTTCTTGAGGAAGGCATCGAAGTCGTCTTCAGGTGGTGTCTCGCCCTCGGACATGAACTTGATGATCTTGGGGAGCATGGCGTTCTTCTCGTTGATGAAGCCGTGCATGGTCGTCACGTCGGGGTTCTTCACCTTGTTGCCGTTTACGGCGACGATTGTGGTTCCGTCGCGAAGCACGCGCTCCTGAACCTCGTCGAGCTGCACGCAAACACGGCAGTAGTCATGAACGGTGTCCTCAACAAGCGGTTTCCTGATTCCCTGTAGGTTCTCCAGAAACGGCTTGTACACCTCCATGCGCTCCTGCACCTTTGATTCGAAGTCATCGTCCTTCTTCGCCACCCCAAAGCTCCTTCCCCTCTATTTCGACCAGGTTCCCGAACTCGTCGAACGCATAGCGCGGCGGCTCGTCAGAATCTTGCCTCCCGTAAATCTCGGGATGCTCTTCCGCATGGCATTTTCGGCACACAAGCTCAAGGTTCGACTCGTGAAGCGAAATCTCGGGGTTGCCGATGTTCTCGGGAGTCAAATGCTCGATATGGTGAACGATCTCGCCCTTGGATATGGTTCCGTTGCGCGCGCAACGCTCGCAAAGCCCGTGCTGGGTGCGAACGTAGGCATCGCGCGCCTGCTTCCATGCCTTCGAGTGGTAGAAAGCACGCGCGAATTCCCTTGCCATGGGCGAAACACCGCCTTTTTGTCCGTTTTCTACCGTCCGAAAAGCGGTTTTTCTAGGTTATCCACATGTTATCAACAGGTTTTCCACAGTCCGAAATCAACGATTTTGAAATTTGAAATTTCGCCGCTCGCCAAATGGAGACTTTCCCGCGCCGGTCCCCTACTAGGTGTCCAATCATTTGGACATGGGGGGGGTACCGGCACCGGTGCAGGGCATAAAAAAAGCACCGTTTCCGGTGCTTTAATCTCTGCATTGATTACAGCCTATATATAAGCATATATAGGCGTATTAAACGGTCTGATGTTTGCCGCGCGACAGCGGCACGGCGCTAGAGCCTGGTGACCGCGCGCCGCTGCTCGCTTTATGCGCTTGGCTTAGCGTCGTCGGGATCGATCACCAGCGCGGACGGCGGCACGTCTTCCGCCGGCATTGCGGCCAGGACATAGCCGCACGGCTTGAGCATTGACGCGTACACGTCAACACGCGGCCGGCTTCCCTTGCTCATTGCCGCGTTGACGTAATTAGGTCGCTTCCCCAATGCCAGGCCTATATGCGTTATAGGCGTGCCGCTTCTGCTTGCTGCTTCCTTTATTAATGTCATTGGCTCCATTGCCTTACCTCCTCCCGTGTATTGCTTATTATAGCATAGTCGCTATTAGCTATTTAGTTATGTAGGAAATGTGAAGGAGAATATTATTAGCAAGTTTGCTATTGCAATTATTAGCAGAGTAGCTAATATAAGAGTTGCCCGAAGGGGAAAAGGAAACCCCGAAGGCAACGGCCAGCAGGTCGGAACGACCCGCCCAAGGCGGGAAGGCGGTAAAGGATGGAAACGTTTATCGCGCTAGCGAGCCTGATCCTAAAGGCGCTTGAACTGCTAGAACGTCGTTATGACGCGAAGGCAACAAAAAAGGCGCTACACGGGAAGCACGCACGCAAACCGAGATAGCGCCAAATCCGCCGGGGTTGTTAGCAGCAGCCCCGGCCAACCGCCCCGCAAATGCAGGGAACAATGGCAAGGAGATTATACCATGAAAACGTTGGACATTGCAAAGGCATTGCAGGAGCGCAAGGACCGCAGCGCATGGAGCAAGGGCATTACCGTGTACGCGCTAGAGATGATCGAGGAAGCGCAGGCGGCAGGCTATGAGGAACTCACGCCCAAGGACTGCAAGAGCGTACTACTAAACGGCGCCAGCAGCTGGGAGGCCTACAGTTACGGCGGCTGTTCCCTTATCTATGACCCTGACATTGCCGAACGCCTTTGCACCCCGTCGGAGCTCAAGCGCACGAGGCACGGCGAGCGCCGCCCGAACAGCCGAGAAGAGTGGCTAGACACTCAAGCGCGCGCCCTCTTCCAGGCCTATAAGCGAATAGCAACTATTATCCGCTACGAAAACCGCTAGGAGGCCGCATGTACACCGTCACCAACTGCCACGGCCTGTCTATGTGCGGCTATGAAACACTCGCATTCGACGAATGGGAAGAGCTCGAGGCGTACGCCGAAGAGCGCGCCGACGATTTCGATAACGGGTACGCAACCGTCACCGAAGCCTACTAAACATATCGCCGCCCGCCTTGCGCGGGCGGCCTGATTTAAGGAGCGTCAACTATGCAATACCGAAGCGAACAAATAGCGATAAGCGGGAACAGCAAGGCGGAACGGTTTTACTTCCGCGCTACCATGTTCGCACGCTTGATGCTGGATATGGGCGGGAAACCGTGTTTCAACGACGCTGAGCCGCCCGCCGATGCAAGCCGCAGCGAGCTCATAAAGTGGGGCGGCCGTCACGGCGAATTGCTGGCCTATGCAGCATGCGCCGCAGAATTGGCGGGCATAAGCCCGTACACGGTCGCAAACATGGCGATTCATGAAGCCGAATACTACAAAGCGTTGAACACGTGCGAGAAAGTTCTATGAACTTCGTTAGCAAGGGAGTTCGAAACCTCACCGAATAGCGAAACGCGCCACCACAAAAACGAATCGGCCGCCGATATGACGCGCGGCGGCCGCAAACTCAAGGAGGTAAACGAAAATGCAAGCAGACATGAATATCGCAATGGGAAATGCAACAGGCCGATACGGCGAACGGAAGTATTGCGCATACTATAAAAACGAGTACGGCAAAGTGGGCGCGTACTATTGCGAGGCCACCACGCTTGAGCATGCTATATTGGAGGCGCAAAACGTCGCGACCGAGTACCCGGAAACCGTGCTAGGAGCGGGCGAACGTATAACGCTGTCGTTCATCGACGAATTGCACGCGAGCGGAAACCGAACGGTTGCATACGAGGCATAAAGCTAGCGAGGCCCCGACGTTTGCCGGGGCCGCTTAAGACACTATGAACGTCGGGACCTGACCTGGTTCGGGTCCCGGCGTTTGGGGAAGCATGGGCGGCATGAGCTGCCGCTATGATCGATAAGACTAACCGGCAAACGCAAGAAAAAAGCCAAGTTTCTGCCATGATCGGAAGGAGGTTCCCATGTTAGCGGTTCTGTTCATCGGGATAGCGGGCGGCCTGGCGCTTGCCCTTATCGCCGAAATCGTCAAGGCTGCGAAGGATGCGCGGCGCATCAACAAGCTCGTTAAGCAGCTGCCCGCCGTATATGAGCGGTACATAGACGCCGAACGACGCGTAAGGAACCGCAGGAAGAAGGGCAAGGACGCGGCCGAAGCGGAAGACGAGCGGCGCAAGGCGTTGAGCGAGTACAGCGACATAGTAACGGACCGGGGCATAACGTACGAGACTCGCAGGAAGCTGGTAGAACAATACCCGATAAACGGTTTTATCCTATGGTCGTAGCGCATACAATCGGAAACAGGCAAAAGGCCTTGCAGGAGCGAATCCAGCAAGGCCCTTTTCACGCCCTCTTGATATGTTTTCGCCATGACCCCTGATTCCGCCGATTCCGCAATATGACACGCGACCCGCGAAACCCCAGTGGCTTACGGCACCATGGTTTCATTGTCCAGCTCGACCATCGAAACGCCGTCGTCCCTGCGGTCGCCTAGCATCATCTTCACAGCGTTCCCGCTCGCGACGTAGACTGCCTTCGACGCGTTCTGAAGCTCAAGGCAGTTCAAGCCCAGCGCCTTGGCCGTGCTGACCATCGCCTTGATCCCGGCGTTCACCTTGTCCTGGCTGTAAACGTTGTCGATTTCCATCTAAAGCTCCTATAACGGCGAGGGGCGGGAGTCGAACCCGCCTGCTTCTCGGTCGGAAGGAGGTAACCGCCGCAGTGCCGACACCCCCGCCGCCTCATACGCTAACCCCTCTCGGGGTATCCAAAAGTCTTGACCTCCGCGTTCGGGAGGTTCGCCTTCCATTCCTCCGGCATGTGCGGGTACAGCGCGATGAGCGCGTGCCTGCGCATCGCCTTCGAGTGCTGGACCGAGTAGCCGATGCACTCGGCCGTCTTCTGCCAGCTCAGGCGGTGCACGTAGCGGCACTTCAGCAGGCAGCGGTATGTGTCGTCCTCCACAGCCGCCAGCGCCTGCCTGCACCGCACCATCTCGTCCTCGTACGCGTCCAACTCGGCCTTCGCAGCGTCAAGCGCAGCCTGAAGCGCCGCAAGCGAGCTGGGGATGCGGTCATCGGAAGCGGTGCCGCCGCCTGATGCCTCGTAGCTCACGCCGGCGATTCCGAGCCTGGACCTTGCCTCGGCGACCCCGCAGAGGGCGGTTGCCACCAGCTGGTCGTGGTGCGATATGTGCTCCATGTAGCGCCGTGCGGCGTACTCCATGAACTCGAGGGTCTTTCCCATGTCAGCCCCTTCCCATGCTGCTCATCGTCATCATCATTCCGAAGCCTCCTATAACCTCGTAGCGGACCTCGTTCATGGCGAATCCTCCGAGGCATACCGCGAAGTTGACCGTGAACGGCACGGCAAAGAACACGAGGCTGGCCTTAGCGCCCATTCGCGCGCTCCCCGAAGTCGATGGTTGCGTACATCTCGTTGCGCACCCTGCCCAGCTCCTTGTCCACTATTCCCTTCAAGCGCTCTGCGCGGCTCTGGCCGAACCACTTCTCCTTGAACTTGGCGACCTCATCGCGGTACGTATCCTCGCCGTAGTCGCCTGCCAGGTAGTAGTCAAGCGTGCCCGCAAGCCCGCCGTCCTCCCTGCCTGAGCCTACGCTCCTCACGAACAGGTCGTCGAAAAGCTCGTTAAGCTCGGCATCGCGCCACTCGCCGCCCATGAACTCGCCGATGCCGTAATTCTTCCAGTCGAAGTGCCCGCCGCTCATTTCTTGCGCTCCTTCCTCCACCACGCGAACGCGATGTTTGCGATTGCCAGAAGCGACTGCGCCATGGATGCCTCGAGCAAAACACGCTGTGCCTGAATTGGCTTGCCGTTCACCTTGTTCAGGTTGCTGAACGAATCGTTGAGCATGACCTCTATGTTTTCAACTTCCATCATCAGATCACCCCTTTGCTATGCAGGATTCCCGCAAGAACCCCGACTGAGAAAATCAGAATAAGCGTTGCGAAGGAGACCGTGCACACCATAACCATTACCTTCTCGAACGTGTTCATGCCGTCGCCGAAGTGGTGCGCACGCCTCTTGGCGTTATCGAGCTGCTCTTCCCTCCATCGGCGGTACTCAAGCAACTCGCTCATCGTCGGCTTTTCGTCCATCCGAAACAACCTTCCTCCCGCACTCGGGGCAGTACCTGAACCACCCGCCGAACTTCTCATCGCACCCGCACTCGCTACACCTGAAACGCTGAAGGTCGCGCGATGTATGCAAATTCCTGCACGTCTCGCCCGGGCTTTTCTCGAGCTTCCTGATGGCCATCAGAATGTAGCTCTTTCTAAGCTCGTACAGCTCGTCCTCGTTCTTGCGCAACTTCCAGTTAGACCAGAAGGCGAAGCCGAAGAACGCCGCTACAAGGACTATGAAGACGGCCAAGTAGACAACCGAGCCGATTTCGTTAGGCTCCATGCTCGACCTCCTTCCCTACGATGTACATATGAACCAGCAGGCGGCACTTTGCGCATAGCGGGAAGAACGTGTCCTTTGCCTCTGCAACGCCGCCCGGTTTGACGAGTTGCTCGGACCTCGGGTCGTATCCGACGATGGCGACTCCCTTGAAGCCAGGTTTCTCGATAACCTCGCCGAAGGCAGTGAATTCAAAGTCGCCATACTTGTATTTGTTTGTGCGCCCAACAGAATCGGAGGAATTAAGCTCCCTCCCACACCGCGAGCATTTGGCGTACGTCTCGATCATTCGCCCACCGCTTTTCTTATCTCCGCAGCAAGCACCGAAACGTCCACGAGTCTTACCTTCGACGCTTTGCCCAAGGTATCAAGCCTCTGCGCAATTGCGCTCAGCTTACCTATATCGATTGTTCGGGAATTCCAAGCCTCGATAACGGACTCGATTGCTGCTTCCTTTGTCTTTATCTCGTTCCCAGCTGCGATAACCTGAGCAAAACAGCCATTGCATTCAACTGTAGCTACGTGCCAATGTTCGCCAATGTGGGCGGGTTCGCACAATTTCGCATCTCTCCCGCAGAACGGGCAGGGCTTTAGCTCGATCTCGCTCATTCTCTCGGCTCCTTCTCGCACTCGCCGAACCATTCGCGGAAGCTCTTCGCGTAGTCGTTGCAGAGGTGTATATTCTTGCGCAGCTCGTAAATCCCCCTCGTCGGATTGCGCACGCGTTCCAGCGTGCCACTGCGGCTTTTATCCCGTTATATGACTCGACCTTGGCGTTGCAATCCCAGCACTCCACGTAATACACGTCTTCGAGCCTGTTGCATATTACGCCCTCGCTCCCGCAGAAGGGGCAGGGTTTCAATTCGACTTCATTCATTCGCCCACCTCCGCGCCGCAGTTGGGGCAGAAGCGCGGCATGAACGGCGTGCTGAAAACCTCGCCGTATTCGTTGCATTCCTCGCCCACTATATCGACCTTGCATCTGCACTCGCTGCACTCGAAGACGTCCTGATACCCGCTCACGTTCCTGCATGTCGGACGGTCAATCAGGTCGGCTAGAAGCTCGATGATATGGGCGTAATTGCCTTTTTCTAAATTGCCGTACGGCTCAACAGCCCATGCTATGTTGCGATAGGCAGTGTTACCACACTCGACCACATCCACGTCTTCCTCGTAGCTTTCGTTTTCTCGCATGATACTGAGTTGCCTTCGCAGGTTCTCAGCCACCTCGTGCCTTCTCTTGCTGTTAATCTCCACAGCGCGCCTCCTCGATCAGCTCCGTGAAGTCCTTCCACTCTCCGCCTAAGAGTTGAAGCGCTCCGCACATCTCCTCGGCAAGCTCGCGAATCTCCCATTGCGCCGCCTTGTCGGTGCGCAGCGCGTAGAAGCTCGCGAACTCTCGAAGGTTCACGGTTGCCACAATCGCCGTTTTGGTGGCTTCTGGCAGCGCATACCTCGCATCCTCTGGCTTCACGCCCTTCTTGAGCAGCGAATTGTAATGCTTTGCGCATTGGTACATCGCGACCTCGTACTCAACGCACTTCATATCGTCTTCCCTGATGGATGGCGGTATCACGTACCAATCCATGCTGTCCGTCCCGACCTTGACGTAACGCTGGCTCTGCTGGCAGTAGCTTGCCAGTCGGTGCCTAACGAGTTGGTGGCTGCATGCTCGGCTTATGCCACCGATGCGCCACGTTACGGACACATGTTCGAAAACGCTCATATGACCAAGCTCGAAGCATCGCACCGCCCTCTTCCTGCTCGGGTCGTCCTTGCCGTAGGACGCGCCCGCAACCGAGCCGACGAACGACAGCGGGCTGTCAGTCGTCTTCGCTATTGCTTCAACTAGCATTTCGATTCCTCCCTCTTCATCGTTTACGACGCCACCTTCACGAAATGGAAGCCGTAAGACGTGCCGCCCGTCCTCATGCTTTTGCTTACCGCTGTCGCTGCGACCGCCGCATCCTTGCCCAATCCGAGCGCGGCAAGGGAACAGCCTGCCTGCTTGACCGTCTCGAACTCCATGCCAGTCTCGACGCATCGAACTCTCGTCTCGCGCTTCGAAGGCTTGGCGAGCTCGGTTTCCTGGCGTTCCTCGACCTTCTGCTGCACTGGCTTCTGCTCGACCACTTGCAGAAAGCGCCCATAGCCGCCTGTCCCGCAATAGCAAATCGGCATTACTCGCCCTCCTGCTCTTCTATCCCTGCGAGCTTCTTGGCGCGTCGAATGATGTCTTTCGCGAACGCCTCGTTATCATCGCTGGGCAAAGTTCTACGTACGTCAATGCCAAGCCAGTTCGCGCAATAGCCTTGTGCGCCTACGCTCGCATCCTCTTCCAGCTTCTCCCAGCTGTCGGCAGGCTCTGGCTTGAAATGGCATACTATCGATGGCTCAGGAGTAAAGACGAGGCCACTCGTCTTGTCCTCGGCGACAAGAAGCAGCATGTCGTTACGTAGGCGATAGCCGAGCACGGTCATGGCGTCGCCATCGATGTTCACTTCATCGCCGATGCGGATCGGCACGCCGTCCGCATCGACTGGCAGCCTCATGTACGCATCTGGCTCGAAGCCCTCGGCGTTGCCCTTCCAGTCGTCGAGCTCGACCTTCAGCGCTGCGTTCTCCTGCTTCAGATCTGCCTTCTCTTTCTCCAACCGCTCGTTCTTGCGCACCATGCCAGGCACCGCCGATAGGACTTGCTGCATGTCGGAAACCATGGCTTTGACGTCTCGGCAGTGGCCGAATGCCTTCACTGCGCTTACTTGAAACAGCTCGTAGTCCATCACATAACCCCCGTCGATCCGTAGCCGCCACGGTCTGCGCATCCCATCGAATCGACTTCCTCGAACATGATCCTGTTCCAGTCGGGGATAAACGGCGCCGGCATGAACTGCGCGATTCGCGTCCCCTGCTCGATCACGGTGTCCCTGATCGCATATGCGACGAATCCCCACACGTCGCCGTCGCCGCAGTATTCGTTCTCGATGATCCCGACAGAGTTCGCCATCATGATCCCGTGCTTCAGGCACGTGGAGGATCGAGGGACGACGATCCCGAAATCGCCGCACGGAAGCTTCATCGACACGCCAAGCGGGATGATCTTCACCTCGCCCTGCTTCAACTCCACGGTCTCCGAAGCGGCTAGGTCGCACATAACGCCGTGGATGTCGCCTCCGAGCTTGCTTGCCCCATCGTGGTACTTGACCATGATCGTGTACGGCTCGCTGGTCAGATCCCTCAATTCCATTTCGCCGAATGCTTCGTATTCTTTCATGACTCTCCCTCCAACACCCCCAGGCAGTCGAAACTGCATGAGGGCATGATCTCCGTTTCCATGCGCCCTGATGCCGGGTCAAGCTCATCGAGGAACACGCCCTTGATGCAGCTGTGCCCGATCTCTCGCTCCTGCTTCGCCCTGCGCTCAAACACTTCTGGAAAATCGCGGCGAATCCTGTTCCAGTAACCGCGCCCACCCTTGACGCATCCGATGCAGTTGTTGTTCGCGTAACCTAGGTCGTACATCGCTGGGCGCTTCAGCCCAAGTTCATCGCAAATTGCATGTACGTCCTTTTTGGTCAGGTTTCTTTCAACAAGCGGGAACTCCACGCCAAATTCGCTCGCCGTCCTGGTTCGCTCTGCGCGCTTCCTCTCGTCGGCGTCGAAGCCCCACACGTAAACCATGTCGGTGGTAGCGTTCTTGCGTTCCCATTCTTTACGCACGCGCTTCTTCAATTCTGTTGTGCACGCGGCTCCTGCCGGACCGTTTATGTACCTGCGCTTAGCTATGACCTCGTCAACCGATTGCCTGTATCTAAAGTCGCCGATGATCTCAACAGGGCACTCGAGACGCTCTGCGCAATCAGCGATGAAGCGCAGCGTGTCTGGATGCTGGTTCGCCACGTTGATGTAGATTGCACGGTCTGGCTTGGCGAGGTATGCGGCAACGAAGCTCGATGCGCCGCCAGAAAGCCAAGAAACTTTCATCTGCCTATTTCCCTCCAATCCTGCACGACTTGCAGCAGTACACTTGGCTGCGGCACCGCTGCACGAACTCTCTCCCGCAAGTCGGACACCTGATCCTCTTTGCGTTGGCGTTCCAGTCCCAAAGGCTCTCCCTTGGGCTGTACGGTCCTTCCTTCCGTTCCGTCAGGTGCATTCATGCCCCTCTCCGTCTCTCTGATGCCAATGCAGCGCCAGTTAGCGCGCTTTCCGCAACAAGTACCCTATTCGAGTACATGCGCGTCTCAGATCGGCTCATAGTCCCTCTACGCCTCCAACAGCTCGTCCCCGCACATGTCCCACTGGCTTGAGCGAAGCTCCTCCGCGCCCAGCGGAAGCTCGTTGCGCATGCAGAAGCCAACCGGAACGGTTCCGCTGCCCGCCATCGCCAGCCATGCGCGGCAGTGGTCGCACTCCTTGCACGTGACGGACTTCAGCACCTTGATGCGAAGCTGTTGCAAGTCCGACCAGTAGGATTCCGCCTGGACGTGCGGCAGTGTCTCTTCGATGTGCTCCATTCGGCGGCTCCCTGTCTGATGCGGAGAAGGGAGGTTATCCACAAAGTTATCCACAATGCCGATGCGTTTTCTCTTCTCTTCTCTTCTCTTCTCTTCTAATTGTTTTTAAGCAAAACGGCTTTTGCTGGTTTAGCTGGCTTATAAGCAAAAAGCGATTTGCTTATAAGCAACCTTGCGAGCAAAATCATTGGCTGTTCTCTTCGCGTGCCTTGCGTCCCTTCTTGCCCGCCGCTGACCTCTTCTTCGAAAGGTCGATGTTGGGGCGGATGCCCTCGAATACCATGTCCAGCGGGTAGTCGAAGAACGGCTCCGTTCCGAAGCTGCCGTAGGCTATGACGCCGAAGACGAACTCCGCCTGAAGCTCCCTCGTAGGAAGCTTGAGCATCGCCTTGGTATAACTCTCGAACCATGTGAAGTTGCACGGCTCGCTTCCAGCTGCTGCCGAGAACCGCTCATCGCTTCCCACTGCTCTTCGCCTCCATCGCGTCCCGAGCCTTCCAGTCAGAGCACTTGCGGCAGCGGCACCCGTACACGCTGTAGGCGATCTCGGTTCCGTGTCGGCAGCTCGCAGGGAGCCTGGCTGGCTCGCACTGCTCAACGCGCCTTATCGAGCGCCCGCAGGCTGTGCCGCCATTCCCGTAGCATATGGGCATTACTCGCCCTCCTTGTCCGCCATGGCGATTCGCTCGCCTATCCACCTCACGACCGGCACAGCGAAGCTGTTTCC
>OLPO01000717.1_pt1 | contig 25549 bp, 32 predicted proteins | sample 1672831 | NCBI WGS metagenome assembly OLPO01 (sample SAMEA3136728, study PRJEB25190) | human gut metagenome
TTTACTGAACTACAGTCTTGATGAAATTGAAGCGATGTTCGGCATGGATGAAAAAAGCTGTGCGAAGCTCACAGAAAAGGAACTTCGATTGAAAAAAGAAGAACTACTGAATGCTTCCATACGCAGCTGTTTTGAAACAAAGGACGAGCCAATGACAAGATATCAGGCTGAACAGATTGTTCTCTGGGATCTTCCATTCCTTGATTTGGAAAAATGAGTCTGTTTCTTCGGAAACAGGCTTTTTTTTGCAAGAAACGTATCTTAACTGCACTTTTTGTCTTGATTGGGTACACTTTGAATGTTATAATTGAAGTACGAAAGGCAAATGGTAAAGGACGGATTCTCCCATCAGACAGAAATATCAGATTTGTTCTGGTGGGAGATTGTTTTTTTTGAAAAGGAGAATACAAAAAATGGCAGAAAACACAAACACAAGTCAAATGGATCTTGCAATCTCAAGTATTGTAAGTGGAAATGCATTTCTACATGCAGAATCAGCAGGAAAGGCAAAAAGAATTTTTGATACTCTGAATAAGTATCTATCAGAACACTTTTTCGGAATGACACTGGTAACTGAGAATTTCCATATTCTTGAAGAAAATGACGAAAACGTATATACATGCAATTTCACAGGTATTGGAGAATGGATGTTTCAGAATACAATTGGAAAGATGATGGAAAACTGTAAAAATGATCCATTTCTTACAAGTGAAGCATGGGTTCTTGAACTCAACTACGTTGACATGGCTGAATGCGGTGCAGTAATGTTTATTGACCGAATTGCAATTTCACATGAAAAAGGTGATGCACTTGTAACAAGCATGATCAGTGAAATCAGTCATACAGAAATTGAGCTTTCTCCAGAAGATCACGTCAATGATATTGGAGAAGTCGTTTTCCAGACACTCGGTGAGCACAAGATATATGAAATGCTGTTTGGAAAAGATGCTGAAACAGATTGTGACGACTGCTGTGGAGAGTGTGGCCTATGTAAAGGTTGCTGCGGTGATTTGGAAGATCTCGACGATGATTACAATGAAGATGATTTCGAAGATGATGAGGACGATTATGATCCGGAAACGCTTCATGAAATCATCCATATGCTGAAAAATTGAGTAGAATGGTCGAAACCCCCTATTTTACTTAGTCTTCACCGTTCGGGGAGGTAACTCTGGTGATTTCATGATTGATGCATACCTTCTTTCATTGACTCCCACTTTGGGAGGTAGCTCTGTACTTGATTGACCGTACGGGGAGGTAACTCCAACAAGCAACTTAATTTGACTCCTCATCAGGGGAGGTAACTCTGGGTATAATCTCATGATCAGAACATGTACTGATGCATCAGGTACATCGAACTACTGCTTCTTCTATTAAAAAGTGGACATTGGAAGTGTACTTGGACACAGTTGTACAAAATGTACCAAGCATATTGAAAAAGTGATATAATTACAAAGTAAAGAGAATTTGTTCGGAATCGCATGTGTAATGCATGTGTCACGTTTCTTCCGGATGAATTCTCTTTTTTCATTTGAAAAGGGAGGCAAAAAAAATGAGCGTAGGCATGATTCTATTCATTGCGGTAGCATTCTTTGCTATTATCGACCGCTAAAAAATGTTCTGTGAGAGGGCAGAACATTCAAGAAGATTTCATTTCACGAGGAGGAAAAAAGAAAATGAAATTCAAAGATTTAATTTGGAAATTTGACGACTGGAACGGACATACGAGAATCAATGACAACAATCTCAAAATGATCTGTGAAGGTTCGACATCTGATGTAGCACTCAGAAAAGAATTAAGAGAACTGGAAGTAAGATCATTTGGATTTTACAACGGAGTTTTCTGCGTAAGGCTCGCAACAGAGTAGCCTGCGACAATTTTCCTGTTGCCAATGGAGGCAACGAATGTGGCATTACCACTGCTCTCCTTGGAAGAGAGCTTTTTTTGTTCATACAGGAGGAAAGAAGAAATGAACGTACAATTGAATATTTTTGATGCTGCAATCGAAGCAGAAAAGGAAATGGCAAATATTATGGCTGTTCAATCAGCTCAGAAAGCTGCTACGAAAAAAGAAAAAAGGATAGCCAAAAGAATTGACATGATCGACAAGCAAAAGAAACTTGATGATTTTGGAGAAAAAATTGGTGGAGCACGGAAGGATCTCTGGAAGGACAGAGGACTTATTCTTGCGGATCTTGAATTTATGAATGATCAGGAAAAAAGCAAGTATGTTGTAAAAAACAACTGCTGGCCAAAGCCTGACTATCAGAAACTTGTTGATGAAGGGCGTGACAAGAAGGCAGTATTTATGATCAAAACAGTAAGAGATGCTCTTCCTGTCAGACCAACAGATGATGCAGTCATCACGCTCGGTGTCAAAAAAGCTCAGGAAACATATGTAGCCGGTGTTGAAATGGTCAAAAAAATGGCAGAAGCAATGACAGACTGTAATGATACTGAAAAAATTCATAAGAGACTTTTCGATGATGAATACGTAAAGTATCATGAAGTATACAGATTCTATGTATCTGTTCAGCCAAAGGGCCGTTCTTTCATTGATCAGAAGTTTCTCAGAGCAATTGGAAATAGTGCAAGACGAGATGCTGAATATGATATGAAGAGAAAACACTTTCTTGAAAACAGCACTCTCAGAGCTACTTCCAATGTGAAAAAGAGGTACAAGCTCACTCCACTGGAAACAGTCCGCTCTGAAGGATATGACTACAGACATGGAGTACAGGCTACACCTGAAATGCTTCTTGATCTTGGCTTCAGAGGCGGCGAATTTGGAAACTGGACAAACCAGAAGGAAAGACAGCTGAACCTTGATCACTGCTATGACTCAATCAACAATATGGCAAAGGCTCTGGAAATTACTCCTGAACAGCTTCTCTGCCCAAAGGGTGCTGAAACAGAACCTCTTGCAATTGCTTTTGGAAGCAGAGGCGTTGCATATTCTGCTGCTCACTATGAGTCAATGCGACACGTAATCAATCTCACAAAGATGCATGGAGCAGGAAGCCTTGCCCATGAGCTTGGCCATTACATTGATAACTATATTTCAATCATGACTGGTGGAAGTGAGTGGTCGGCTGTTGAAGCACAGAGCTATAAGAAAATCGACATTAGAAAGGAAATTGAAGCAGTTGTAAATGCAATGCGAACAAGATACCTTTCTCATGAAGAGACAATGGAACGTCTTCAGGCACAAGTTCTTGAATATGACAGAAAGCAGAGAGAAGTTGTACAGCGTGCTGAAAAACGTCTTTCTGAAGGACTCAGTGCTGAAGAGTGGGAACTTGCAAAGGAAAAGTACTTTGAAGCATGTCGTGAAAATTCTGACTGGAAGATGAACAGCTGGAGATCAAATACTCCATCAGCAGAGCTTCAGAAACTGATCAGTTTTGATCCAAAGGGTGCCGGTCGCAATTTGATGATGAACACTCAATTTCTGACATATCTCAGAAACAGTTATGTTTTGAGTGTCAGAGAATTGAACAAGGCAGCAGCAGATCATTCCTACAGACTTACAGGAAAGACAAAGTTTCTTGAAACTGCAGAAGAGCTTGATTCAACTTGGTGCAAGTTCGGTCACGGCTACTGGGCATCTCCTTGTGAAATGTTTGCAAGAGCCTTCGCATGTTACATCAAGGACAAGCTTGAGGAAAAAGGTATTGTTGATGACTATCTCACTGGTCACTCAGAACTCCTCGGACATACTGAAGGTGAAGAGAGAAAAAACATCAATGCAGCCATTGATGCTCTTCTTGAAAAAATGAAGAGTCTTGGACTTTTCTGATACAGCCAAAACATGTTTTCTGCAAAAATGTAGTTGGACCGATTTTGGCTGCAAAAAAGCAGATTATGCTATAATATTCTTGTAAGAAAAATTCGTTCGGAGGTCATTGGCTGATGAACGTTTTTTTTCTGCAGTGAGAAAAGAATCTGTTCAGACAGCCGATGTCATGGCAGGTTCTTTTTCTATTTGAGAGGACTTGCCATATCTGGTGAGTCCTCTTTTTTGATGCAAAAGGAGGACAATATATGTTTGCATTTCTAGAAAAATTGCATGCTTCTGACAAGCAAGCACGTTACGACAAGCAGGCTCTTGCTATTCTGTCACAGAAGAAGCTCATGGCAAAGCTTCTTAAGGAAGTGGTGCCAGAAGTAAAAAACTATTCAGTGGAAGAAATCGAAACTTTCATTGAAGGTACACCAAAAGTTTCAAAGATTGGTGTACATCCAAACACAAAGCTGTTGCCAAGAATTATTGGTAAAGCTACGGAAAGCAAGCTTCTTGGAGAAGGTGTCATAAAGTTTGATCTCTGGTTCAATCTTGACATTCCAAACGAAGCAAAGCCTATCCGCATCATCATCAATGTAGAAGCTCAGGGAAAGGAAAACCCAGGATACAATATCGTTACCCGTGCGATCTACTACTGCTGCAGACTCGTCTCTGAACAGTACGAGACAGAGTTTTCTAATTCCAATTACGATGACATCAAGAAGGTGTACAGTATCTGGGTATGTATGCCAAGAAAAAAGAAGAATAACTCTGTTGAATCATATTCCATTGAACGTCATCAGGAATATGGACAGTCAGGCAGTACTCATGACAGATATGATCTGATGACTGCTGTGATTATCAGACTTGGAAAGAACAAATCAAAAGATAAAAGCTTTCTCAATGTGCTTTCTGCTATCTTTTCTGATACAATATCTGTAGATGAAAAGCTCCATATCTGTAAAGAAAACGGCATGGCTATTACAGATAAAGAGCTTTTGGAGAGGCTTGAAGATATGGCAAGTTTTGGAAAAGCAATTGCTGATGATTACTTTGAACAAGGAAAAATCAAAGGTGCGATCGAAAAGCAGAACAGTTTAATCAAACGTATGTTTGAAAAAAATATGACTGCAGAAAAAATTGCAGATATAACCTGTCTTCCAATTGAGGAAGTCAAAAAAATTCTTCGTAGTTGATACGTTTCAGAAAAGCTCTCAGATCATGTCTGAGAGTTTTTTATTTTCTCAAAAAATGCACAAAAAGTACCTGATTTTTTTGAAATGTGTTGTATAATGGTAGAGTCAAAGAAGAGAGGGAACAATCTGTTCTTTGGCCCATGGAAAGTACTTTTATATTTTGAATCAAGCCGTGCTTTTATAGCAAATCGCTGTAGGTGAGGGATAAGCCAAACAGGATAACAAACGTCTGCGGAGATGCTGTGAAACAGCGTCAGGGAAGCAGAAACTTACCCGGAGAAAGACCGGGGAGCTCCAAACATTCTGTGTTCCGGGGTGTAGTAGGTGGCCGACGGGCTGCCTTTTCTTTTTACAAAAAGCACACAAAAAGTACTGAATGAAATACTTTTATGTGTTACAATATACGCATAGAGAGAATTTGTTCGTGTTCAGCACAACATCGCCACACCGCTGTGCTGATGATTGACCAAGTTCTCTCTTTTTGTTTTGACAAGAGGAGGGAAAAATAATGTCAGACAACAATGTAAAGACCATCAAAAACGAAGATGGCACAATCAATGTTGAAGTATACGACAGCGTTATGTATTTTCACGTTGATCCTTCAAAGCATTCCGATGAAGAGTACAAGGCTCTTGCTGAAGAAATGTTTGAAACTCTCGATGATGAATATGAAGATGAAGAAGAAAAGCCTTGGAGCTGGATTTCTTCATATGAATCTGATGGAAAATTGATTGTTTTCATGAAGCCTTGTGTGCCTCACGAAGATGCTGAATGCTTTATTGATGAAACCTTCAGATCTGGAAGCATCGTTGACTTTCTTGGCAGAGTAAAGCCACAGAAACAGATGTACGACAGATACTGGGAAATTCAGAAAGAAGAGGAATCAGAAGCTGCTGCAGACGAAAGCTATCGACATATGATTGAAGTCGAGTCTCGCAACTGGTAAAGGTAAGTGAAATGGGAAAAATTAATTTTACTGATTTTGAAACAGTTGAAAGACTGCAGGAGTATATCGAGAGTGAGTTTACTCTTGATACAGCTGCAAAGCAGCTTATCCGTTCCATCATTGAGTATGCATTTGAAATGCAAGAAGATGATGAGCAGAAGTTTGAGTTTCTTTGTCATCTTCTTGGAAGTATTGGAATTACTTCAAAAGATATTGCTTTTGGAAGCAGAAACGGAGCAAGATGATGACATCAAATGTTACGATCCGAGTTCCTTGCATCAAAAAAGATGTTGAACAGGTCTGGCACGGTACGGATGATGATGTTGCAAGGCTTGAAAAGAAAGAACACAAGGCATTCTGCATATTTGCAGAACTGTCAAGAAATCTCAGAGCAGGACTGATTAACGCTTTCTGGTATTCAGAAGGCAGGCAAATCCTGATCTGGACGAAATCGCTGAAGAAGCGTGGTGCCTTGCAGAAAACCACACTTCTGAGAAACAAAAATGACATCAACGCTTTGATGGACGAACAAATCGAATCATACGAAGATGTCAAGAATTGTGTCAATTATGGCACAACAATCCATGTCATGTAAGGTAAGGAGAAAAAACAATGACTGAAGAAGAAAAAAACGAAATGATTGAAGAAGAAAAAGAAGAGATGATTGAAGAGCTGAAACACTTCGAAGGAGGATGCACGACCACAGAAGACTACGTGTCAACCTACTACTACGGCTATGATGAGGAAACTGAAGAGGTCTATACTCAGTTTGAATTCTTTTTTTCGGAAGGTACAGAAAAAAGATGGAAAGTGGACTTTGACAATTTTAAAGAAAGTCTACTTGAAATTGCACACCAAATTGAGCAGTCTGTCGATTTTCCGCCTTTTGAAAAGTTTAAAGAAGAGTTCATGGACTCTTTCTATTTTCATACTGAAGAATTAGAGGAAAGAGCGAGTGAGCTGTACAGTCTTTCTCAAGATGTTCTTGAGCGTTCGTTCTCTAGGATTGCTTCTGAGCTCAGAGAAATTGCAGAAAAGTTTTGACAATAGTCGTCCTTTGAGACGACTTTTTTATAAAAAAGGAGAAAAACATGCAAATTACAAAAGTGAAAAATGAAAATGACCTATTTGATTTCAGTAAAATCAGAGAAAGACTGGTTATGACTTGTGTTCCTGCAGACAACGAATACGTCAAACATGGTGCAACAACAAGAATTATTGGAGACATTGCAATCGTCTACAGGATCATCATTGAGGCAAAAGACAGAAGAAAAGTACTTGTCCGACAGTATATTCTGTTATTTCAAAGACTCCGGAGCTCTTCGCTGCTACTTCGACGAAGGTTTTGGGGAAAGTACGAACTAGCATACAATTTGTACCTATCCAGCACTTCATGTGATATAATACTTGAGTAAAGAGAATTTGTTCGTGTGCATCACAATGTGATGGTGTCTCACACATTCAGATTCTCTTTTTTTGTTTTTTGACAAAGGAGGAAATGAAAATGTCAGACAAAAAAAATTCAAATGTAACAACGTCAAAGCTTCTGCACGAAGCTGAAAAGAGACTCTACTGGCTTGGAGTTGAAACGATTCCTGTTCAGGATCTTCTTTCAGGAAATATTAAAAAATATGCTGAAAAAAATTCACCTCTGTCTGATTTTGACAGAAAGGTAATTGAATATGCTTCAGAGCACGGACTGCCTTTCTATCTCATAAAGTCGGACACAAAGCTTGGAGCAAGAACTTTTGTGCTTATTGTCGAAGATTTGAAAAGTTATGCTTTTGAATGGTCAAGACTTTGTAATGGACTACAGACAGCTTACGCCGTCTGGGATGGCGATGATCCTGAAAACGGAAAGATTGCAGAATATTTTCTTGTGAAAGAAGGAAATCGCCTGTGTACTAAAAAGTCAATGAAAAACTTATATGATTTTGCTGGTGAAAACAGAAGAAAAGGTATTGTGGTATATGACGGAACTGTAATTCTTCCAGGTGGAGAAGTCTTATGATTGCAGTACCAGTACCAATTATCATTGTCGGAAAGATGGGGTCTGGAAAGACTTCTGTTGCTGAATGCCTTGAAAGGATTTACAGCACATCAAGTTTTGACTACAAACGTGTAGTGACATACACAACACGAAAGCCAAGACCGGGAGAAACAGAAGCCAACTATCACTTCATCACAAACAAGGAATTCGACAGACTTGTAGATGACAATGTGATCAACGAATATCATAAATTTCAAAAAGGAGAAGAGCTTGTCCAGTACGGCTCTTCTTTTGATGACTATCCACTGACCATCGTTGACGGAAAACCACAAATAAAAATTGTGATTCTCGATCCTGAAGGGCTTCACAAGGCAATCAAGGCTTTCAGACCAAGAAATCTTTCGGTAATTTTTCTAAAAGTTTCAGATGAAACATTACGAAAGCATCTTGAGCTTCGTGGAGATGATCCTGAAGAAGTTGACAGAAGGCTTGCAGAAGAAGCAGAAAGTTTTCAAAACGTATCTCAATATGCCGATCTTACCATTTCATGTGAAAAAACGACAGTTGATGAAGTAGCAAACATCATTGACAGGTATGTTCACGGAAATCTTATCTGACACAGATGACCGGCAAAAAAGCCAGCGTTTTATTCACAAAAACGCAACTTTTGCGTTTTTACTGCTGAGTTCAAATAAAATTTGGATGCAGCAGATGCAGCAGTGGTCTGGAAAAATAAAAGCCCGCCCAGACCGAAAGAAGCGGGAAAAGGACATACACAGATGAATACAAACATCAAAAACATTTTTGCAAACGCAGACACAGGCAGACAGCTTTCAGCTTTTGAACAGAAAAAGATGAAGGAACTTGTAGAAATCTACAAAGGAAAAATTGGAATGTACTATCTCGTTCCAGCAGGATTTGACTTCGAGGACGAAGAAAATGCATACTGGACCTCTGAGCCAAGTTTAAAAGCTGCAATGACTTCAGAAGAATTTCAGGACTTCATGAAAAGTAAAATTTATCTTCAGAAGAAAAAAGGCGTTTCTTTCTCTTTGGCAGATTCTGTCATGAGAAAGATTGTTTCACACGATTTCGTGGAAACAGAAACAGATCTTTATGTTTTTGAGACAATCAGAAACGAAATCAGAAAAATTTGCTCAAATCTTCAGGAAACCGTTTTCGAATGCGAAACAATCGAGCCTGAAAGCTTTGAAAAAACTCTTTCTGAGTACTACTTCAAGAATTTCAAAAAACCTGTTGCAAGAGCTGTAGACTACTACAAGCGGCAGTGTTTGAAGTCACCTGAAGAGCTGCAGAAAAGATTTGTTCGCTTCCTCAGTCGCTCTTTTTTTGCTGAAGATGCTGACAGCAAGGAAAAAGAAGCATTTATAATGGAGCTTTCCAAGACAGATAAAAAGCTTCAGAGATGCTTCAAATCCATTTCCAGTCCTGAACTCAGAAATATGTGGGCATACGAAAGCACAACATATTTCTCTTTTGAAGAACTTGAGCTTTCTGAAGAAAGTCCAGAAGTTCGCAAGGAATTTCAAAAAATGATTTTTGAAATCCAGATGGAATTGGATGGCTTCAGAGACTGGAAAGACAAAAAGAAAAAAGCTGAAAAAAGAAAAGTTCTTCAGAGATGGGCAGACATTCTCCTACAAAAAGGATACGTACTTGCTGAAGACACAATCGACAAGATTGTGGATTCCAAAATGCCAGCTGACAGAACTGAAATTTTCGAATCACTTGTAAATCTGGTTGAGGATCTTATTCCTTCGGACAGAAAGAAGAAGATTGAGGACTGGGTCAACGAATTCAACAGTGCGACTTTCAGAACAGGATATCAGAAAATTGAAGATGTTCATACGATTCTTGCCAGAGACACTGAAAAAAGAAGAGCTGAAGAAAAGAAACAGGCAGAAGAAGAAAAGCTGAAGAAAAAGCAGAAAGAAGCTGCTGGAAATCCAGTGATTTTCGAGCTTTCTGATCAGCTTGTAAAGTGTTTTGCAGAGAAGGTTGATTTTGAAAATTTTCTGCTGAATGCTTTTCTGATTCATGGAATTGAGCCGGCATTCACGATCAAATTCAATTTCAACGGAAAAAAACGCATGTACAGTGTACATGTGGAAGAGAACAGCTCATCTCCAGTCTCATCCATGAAAGTTACAAGAGACAAGGATGGTGTGTGCAAGGCAGAAGAAAAGACTATGAAATCTTTTGATGCTGGAAGACCTCTTTCAACTTTCCACGATGAAGCAAAAGTAATCATTGCTTTCATTGTATTCAGAGCAACACAGCTTGGTATGGGTATCAGACAGGCAGAACCTGATGACGGCATCTACTATGTTGATGCTTCTGAAGCACTCCTTGAAGCATTCAGTGGAAAGGACAGAGAATGCAAACACGGTAAAAAGTGTTCTCCATCTCCACACGTAAGATCCGAACATGAAAGAAGACAGCACTTTGGTGAGAAAAATGCTCAGACAAAGCTTGTTCACATCAGAGCAACTTTTGTTCTTCCTCACAAGGAAACCAAAGAAATCTTGAGATATACGATCAAGTAGTTTTTTAGCTCACTGCACCTTTTGGTGTGGTGGGCTTTTTTTCTTCCTTATTATATATAAGAGAAAAAAGAAAAATATTATTGTACAAAAAGTACTTTTGATGTACAATAAAAAAGTAAAAGAGAATTTGTTCGGAATCATATGCAGTCATGCATGTGTCACCTTTCTTCCGGATGAATTCTCTTTTTTTGTTGGAAATTTAAGCCAAAGATGGCAGAGGAGGATAGAAGAAATGGAAAACAAAAACAAACTGCAAGATTCAGTAATAATGACAGCATCATCTGTTTTGAACATTACGAATGTTCTGATTGATTATGCAAGAGAGAACTACAACCAATTTGTAAATTGGAAAATTGTACCTTTCATTAATCAGCGAGAATTCATCAAAGATGCAAAGAAAATTGAGAAAGCAGCAAAAGAAATATTTTTTGTTGACGGACTTGTTACTTTTTCACAATTTACAATCTTTGTTGATACAGACAATGCAGCAATTTATTTGCTTGATGGAGGGCAAAGAATCTCAAAAGCAATTATCAGCTGTTGTAGCTTATTAAAGGCTATGAAAAACCAAAATGAGAATGGCTGTTACAGCAAGCAAATTGAACAACTTGAAAATATTCTGTTCAGAGATGAAAATCATACTCCAAAATATGAATTCAGATTTGAATGTGATAGAATCTCTTTCAACAAAATCACAGAAGATATTTTCTTGGATGATGGATTGGGAACAAAAGAAAATGACAAGATGTTTGACAGCTATGAAAAATTAGCTGACAGCTTTTCTGAAGAACTTGAAGATTCAGAAATTGTAGATGAAATGTTTGAACATGCTTCAGAGCAGACTTACATTTCATTTGCTGATTACACAAAAACTGGTATGGATCCATCTGATATTTATGTTCAGATTTCAGGAAGTGGAACAGAACATAAAAAGTACGAAATTTTGGAAGGACTACTTTTGTGCAAAGTCAATGGAAGTCAATTTGCTGAAAAATACGCAAAAGATCTTCATGAAAACACAAGAAGCTTCACTCCTTTCAAAAATTCAAGCATGAAACTGGAAGAAAAGAAGAATACTTTCTATGAACTTCATGGTTTTGTATATTTTGAAACAGCAAGAGCAACAAATGATGGTCTTCGACAGACTCTGACAGTTAAAGAGGATGGATTGAAGAATACACTCATGCAAGCCTTACCAACATTAGAATCTGCAACAAGATATCTTGACTCTCAGGAAGAATTCAGAGGAAAAGTGAATGAATACTGTGAAAAGTACTACAATTTCAAAATGTTGTATTCACCTCGTGTCAATCCATCATTTATGATGTGTGGAGTGGCATATCTGATTACATATTTTCTTTCAGAAAAAGCTGCTGACGAAAGTACAATCAATGAAGTACTCGGAATTTTACGAAATGTACTCGTAAAAATGATGACTACTGGTGCAACATGTGATAAGCAGTTTGAACAAAGCCTGTGGGAAAGATTCAAGAAAGAATACGGAAGGGAACGTGCTTCTTCAAATAAAGCAGTACAATTTTTGAAGGACGCATTGAAATCTTTCGAATTCATTCCAGATGAAAAGAATCCAGATGATGATGTGAAGGGCAAACGTAAAATCATCAGTGATGAAGTAATGGAAGGTATTGTTTCAAGTTGTTTCACAAACTGGCTTGAAACAAAAGGTAAGAAAGAAGCTGCAGAAATGATGCTCATTCCTTCAAGACATGGTGGAAAAGGCGAAAACCTTTGGATGGATGTGAAAACTTCTTCAATAGAGCACAACATCACTCGAAAGATTTGTGGTAACAATGGATTGTCTGATTACACACACTGTATTGCAAATCTCAATGTATTGCCACTTACAGTGAATAACAGTAAGGAAGCAAAAGGTACATTTACTGAGAAAATGTGTTATATTGAAATTGCCAAATGGTTCAATCAAGATGAAATGAATGAAATTGTTCCACTCTTGAAAGATATTGACAGTGGTTGTGACACACTTTCTTTAAATGAGATTGAAGAAAAGTTCAAAGAAGCTTGTAAGAAAAGAGCTGAGTTTTTAGCTCCATTCTATTGCACAGGTTTCTGAGAATAATTTTTCAGACACAATGAAGAGTTTGCCTTATTGGTGAACTCTTTTTTTGTACAAAAGTGCAAAAACTGTACTTATGTGGTACAATATTTGAGTAAAGAGAATTCGTTCGTGTCTGTCACTGAAAAGTGATGATGTGAAAACGAGTTCTCTTTTTTTCTGTATAAAGGAGGAAAGAAGATGACATCTACAGATTTACAATTTTTCGGAAATGAGATCATTTCCGACATGTACGAAGAACAGTACAGCGAGCTCTACGAAGCAGAAAGCGAAGACTATGACGGCTGGTTTACTGCTCAGATAAAGTCAATTTTTTCAAGTTTTGATGATTTTGTTGCAGACTTTCAGGAGGACTCATATGCGATTTGATTACAAACCAACAGATGGAAAATTCCTTGATATCCTCATCGAATGGGGAGGAGGAATCAAAAAATGGGTTACAAATGTCAGTAAAATCGAAATTACAGGAAAAGATCCTCTCGAAAAGCGATATCTTGTAACCTTTACAGATCATCTTGGAAGACAGTGTGAAACATCTGTCCCTCTGAGGTCTGTGGCAGAGGTGTCTTTCTTTGAAAAGGATACACCATCTTCTCAGGAGCTTACTCCAGTTGGCATTTGGAAAAATGAGGACTTTTGAGATTGAAAAGGTACAAAAAGTGCTGTATACTGATTTTGTAGTTGAGGAAGTCTTACGATTTTTGAGACTATAAAAAGTTGAGTGAAATGCTGAAAAGCCCCATTTTACTTAGTCTTGACTCCCTGTATAGGGAGGTAACTCCTGCAAACTCATAGGAAAAACGAGTATTTTCGACTTGACTCCCTGTATAGGGAGGTAACTCTACCAATCAAGAAAAACAAACGAAACTGTCGAACTTGACTCCATACGGGGAGGTAACTCTTGAAGAAGCTGTCAAAAAGCCAGAAACAGAAGCTTGATTCCCATACGGGGAGGCTACGTTTCACCACTCCTGCTTGCGGTAGATATGACACCAATTTCGGTGTCTTTTTTTTACCTAACAAGAAAAAAAGCAGAAACTGCACTTTTGGTACTTTAAATGGTACATCAATTCGTGTATCATTATGTTGTGTGAAAAAAGCACAGAGGAAAAACGAGCTTTCAGAAAGCTCAGGAGGAAAAAAGATGCGAGACAAATTCCAAGTTACAGAAGAAATTTCTGTCTACAGTGGAGCGTTGAAGCTCCTAAAACGATATGATGAAACAAGAAATGCGTTTGAGAAGGCAAAGGCAGCAAGTGTTCCACCAGAACCAGTTTCAACTCCAGTTCTGAAGAAGGTGCCTGAAAAACCAGAACCGGAATTAAAGGCAAAGAGCTACTTTACAACAGCAAGATGGGTGATCAGGGTTGTAACAATGCTTGGGCTGTTTGCACTTTTTGACTTTTATCTGATCCCAAGCAACATTTACATTCCAGAATATATTTTTCCGGTAGCAGGTTATAATTTCAGCGAAGTGGACATTGCAATTGTAGCAGGTGTGATTCTTTCATTGCTTGTGGATTGCTTTATTGCTGGAGGTATTAAAAAGCGTGAACTTGCTGGTGTAGAAGTCTTTGAAAAGTATGCAGATGACGTGAAGAACGTTGAAGCAGAAAATAAAAAGCTTGAAGAAGACTATGCTGCTGCATGTGAACAGCAGAAGAAAATTGAAGGTGAAGCAGCAATGACAAACAAGCTGAAGATGCAGAGCTACAAGACAACTATGGAGCACATCCAGAAGGATTACATGAAGACATACAGCAGAAGGGTTCCAAATTCACTTGCTTCTATCGAAGGACTTGAAAAGAAAATTTCTGAACTCGAAGCAGAACTTGCAGAAATCGAAAAAGCTGTCAAAAAGCCTGAAGCAGAAGAAGAATCAAATCCTTTCGCTGAGATTGCTGAGACTGAGATGCCAGAAGATTTGCATGAAGAAAATAAAAAGACTCTTGGCTTGGATGAGATCATCAGCCAGACAGGAGCACAGCAAACAGAATAAAGGTGGCGAAAAGCCATCTTTTTATTTTTTTGAAATGAAAGGAAAAAATATGAAAAAATTATCGAAAATTCTATCAACGGTTGTTGCCACTGTACTCTGCATGTACGTCTTTGCAGATGCATATGGAGTGATTGATGATCCGCTGCATATTCTCGGCAGTGAAAAGAAGACTGAAACGGACGGCAAGAAAACAGAGGCAACTGAAGGCAAAGAAGTAAAGCTTGTCGATTATTCGAACACGATTACATCAGTAGCGGGAGAAAGTATTCCAGCTTTTGACGGATACAATGACGCATATGTACTGAATGAAAACACACCATTTTTCACAAGTGAAGATCTTGTCTATACAGAAACATATACAAACTTTTCACCACTGGACGAACGTGGAAGAGCTGGTGTTGCTGATTCAGTTATCGGTGCAGAAACGATGCAGGATCACGACCGTGGCAGTATTGCTGACATCCATCCAAGCGGATGGTGGGAAGCAAAGCAGACTGATGTCAATGTAAACCGTTCACATCTGATTGGAAATCAGCTTGCAGGAGATGTGACAGACTGTGCCGAGAACATGATTACAGGCAGCCGTCAGCTGAATGCGGGAACGGAGCAATTTTCCGGTTCTATGCTTCAGTACGAAAATCAGATCGCCGATTTTATAAAAAATTCTGATTTTCATGTCAGATACCGTGTCACTCCAGTCTTTGAAAGCAATAATGCGACTGCAAAAGGTGTGCTTATGGAAGCAGAGTCGATGGAGGATCATGGAGAAAGCCTGAAGATTTGTGTGTACATTTACAACGTTCAGCCTGGCTATGAATGTGATTATCAGACAGGTGTCTGGGAAAAAGTTACAACTGCTGAAGTGCACGAAGATGCAAAATGACAGACCTGTTGTGGAAATACCACAGCAGGCTTTTTTTGTACTTCTAAAAAAAATGATAACCAACGAATAACTTCAATCATTTCTGATATTTCACATTAAATGGAAAAAAAGCATATTGAAATTTTACTGCACAAATAGTGTTATATTAGTACAAAAAGTAGTATATACTATAAGAGACGCCGGGTCATGAGGAGGAAAAAATGATCGTAGTCAATCAGGATAAGACAGAATTTTTGGAATGTGACTCCATCAAAATCGAAGTCACAGACGGTAAATACAGTATTCAGGCACGTAAAAACGACAGTTTCGCTGCTGTCGGTTTTTTCGAGTCAGAAGAAAAAGCGAAAAAGGCACTGAGTGAGATGCTTTCTCAGGTTGAAGAAGGCAAGGTAATTTCTGTACCACCTTCAAAAGAAGTAAACAATCCAGAAGTCGAAAGACTCAGGAAGCTTGTTTTGGAGAATTCGCCTCCAAAGACAGCGAATATCGACTTTGGCGAAGCAGACAGAAAACAGAATCTGGAGGTGATGAGCGGTGTGGATCAAGACACAAGACGAAATGAAGGCAATCAATTGTTCAGGCTTTTATTTAACGGAAGCAAAGAGGAACAGTGATGAGACTCTGATCATGGGAAGACCTGTGGACGGAAGTGAAGAAGTTGTTCTCGGAAGATTCGAGACAATGAAAGAAGCAAAGGAGATCTTTGACAGAGCTTTCCGTGCAGCAATTCATGATCAGTCATATGACGTTCCAAAAAAAGCCCACTAAGGAGAAAACGGGCAATGAAAACTGATTGATATTGGCTTTTTAAGCAATTCAATAAAAAAATGGCTCATTCGCCATACAGAAATCCGCTACATACAAAAAGGAAAAAGTCCTTGCAGGGCGGTCAAGGCAAAATTCGAAATGATGTAGTTCTATCCAAGAAGGTTACAGGAAACCAAGGCTCAAAGGATGAATACTTCAAGTTTACAGTAAATATCAAGGGTGCTGTTGCTGGAACTCAGTTCAAGGTTGATTTGACAAATGCTGATGCAGAAACAAAGACAACAGGTGTAAATACTGAAAAACACACAAACCAAGCATTATTGACAGCTGGTGAAGACGGGACATTGACACAGGATTTCTGGATTCAGCATAACCAGTCCATCAAAATCCAAGGTCTTGCTGCAGAGACAGGTTACACAGTAACTGAAGCAGAAAATGCATATAAGACAAATATCGTAGTTGGCGGCGACAAAACAAATGCAGCTGAAAACGATATTGCTACAGTAGCTGCAAAGACTGTAACTGATAAAGCTGTTACAGCTGATACAACAGTTGCCTATACAAACGATAAGTCCGGTGCAGTTCCAACAGGTTTGATCATGTCTATTGGCGGTCCTGCTGCTATCGCATTACTTGGCGGTGTAGGTCTTGTTACTATCAACGCAAGAAAGAAAAAAGAAGACGAAGAATAATATATTCTTCTGCGACCTCGGCATGTCGTAAAAAGGCTATTCTTCTTTCCAATTAAACCTGAGCATGTTGAAAAACTGCTCATTCTGTGGGAGGTTCCGGTGAAGCTTATCCTCGGCAACCGCAAAGTTGTTTTTTTCCAAAGCAGTGGGTTCAACTCCCGCTCTTCTCAATTACCACCTGTGACGTGGTAAATGTATTTATATCTTTTTGTCGATCCTGGGAGAAGATCTAAAACTCTCCCAAATCAAGAAAATCGGAGGAAAGATGCAGCAAAAACTGGCCAGAGTACTAAAATTTATCGACAGATTCATCGACAAGATAGTAACGGTCATATTTCTGCTCTTTTTTCTTATTGGAATGTACGGACTGATTGATACGTACTCCGTATACAACGCATCTCAGGACAAAGGAACCCTGAAATTCAAACCGGATGCCGGAGAACTTCTCAAACCTGATATTACTGGAAATGTTGCATGGCTGACACTGGACGATTCAACAGTTGACTATCCGATCATGCAGGGCGACACAAATGAGGAATATCTGGACAGAGATCCATACGGTGAATATGCCCTGTCAGGATCAATCTTCCTTGACTACAGAAACAGTCCAAACTTTGTGGATGACTACAACCTTGTATACGGTCATCATATGGAAAAGGGCCTGATGTTCGGATGCCTCGACAACTGGCTTGATCAGGAATGGTTTGATTCACACAAGACAGGTCATATTACAACTGCAAATAGAATCTATGATCTGAAGGTGTTTGCTGTATGCGAAGAAAGAGCTTCTGTTGACGAACTGTTTCAGCCTACAGATGTATCACCATCTGCAACATTCAGCTTCATCAAGGAACATGCAGTGCTGCTGGATGAAGAAGTCTACGCATGTCGTTGCACTCAGTACATGCAAGTATCCTGATACGGACGATAGAACGATTGTACTGTGCGAAATGACGCTTTCATACGAAGGAAACAACATCGAACTTGATGAAACAAAGCATCAGACACTGAGCAGTGCAGATATTCAGACCGGTACAAAGATATACAAAAATGTAAGACCAAAAACAGTCAAGAAAGACTGGATTGATAAAATAGCCGAATGGCTTTCAAAGGAGTAAAGCTAATGATTAAAAAAATCAAAATGCTCATATTATTGCCTGTGCTTCTTTCGGCTGCAGTACTTCCTGTACATGCAGAAACAAGTACTGTTCAGATTCCGGTCACAGTAGAAGGTACTGAAAAAGCTACTGTGACAATTGCTTCTGAAGACAAGGAAGCAATAAAAGCAGTAAAAGGCGACAAGACAATTACCATCGACAAGGCGGGTGCATTCACAATTGAATATGACGAGCCCGCTGACTTCAAATACACACTGACTCAGACAGCTGGAAAAGAAAAGAATTCAAAAGGTGAAAAGATCACATACGATTCAGCAGAATATATTGCACATGTATTCATTGAGGCAAAGGATGACGGAAGTCTTGATCCTCATGTAATCGTATGGAAAGAGTCACAGGATTCCAAATCAGCATCTGTCGGTTTCAAAAACACTGTAGAAAAAAAGAATTCTGGCGGTGCGGATACATCAGATGAAACCAACATTGGATATGAAGTTGCGGCACTTGTGACAGCACTCTGCTTTGGACTGCTGCTGATTGCCTTCAGATACAGGGAGAAACACACGAAATATGACGGTGAGTAAAGAAAAACCAAAAATTGTGGTAATTCTCAGCATTAACCACATTGTTGAAAAAATTGATGAGTACAGTTCATTGGAACAGGCTCATTCAGCTGCTGCTGATGCTGCAAACAGTAAGTATTCAGAGCTTTATGAAAAAGTTGGAACAGACAGGAACCTTTTCATTGCTGTGAGTGAAAGAGGTGCGAGCGTCAAGAATCTTGATGACGGGACCTTTTGGAGATGGACAATCTCCAAAATATAAAACTTGAAAAGGTAAAAAAGAGTAAAAAAAGGTAAAATAAAATTTTAAAGGTAAAAAAAGGTAAAAAAGAGTAAAAAAATAATGGAAAAAACTACTGGAAAGAAGAAACAGAAACTCAAGCCGTTCTTCAAAAGACTCTTCAAGCTTGCTGGCAAACTTGCAATTCTTGTGGCGGTGTTTGCAGCAATCTTCCACTTTGTCTTTGGCATCCATTATCTGAGAGGAAACTACATGTTCCCTGTACTCAGAGACGGTGATCTTGTCATGACATACAAGCTGGAAGAAGCGGTTAAAAACAATGTCGTACTGTACGACCTGAACGGTGAAGACAGGCTTGGAAGAATTGTCGGATATGCTGGAGATACGATTGAATTCAGTGCAGATGGAGAACTCATGGTAAATGGATGTGTTGCAAGTGAGGAAATTTTCTACCCGACAACAGAGCAAAATGAGACGAAAAAAAATGATACTGAAACGAAAAGTGATGGCGGAAACGAAACGTCAGATGCATCTGAAAAAGATGTATATACAGTTCCTGAAGGTACGGTCTACATCTTGAACGACTACCGTAGTGAAGGAACAACAGACTCAAGAAACTTTGGTGCAGTTCCAAAAACTGCTCTGAAGGGAAAAATATTCTTAATGATACGAAGGAGAGGATTCTAAAAATGATGATTGAAACAGACGTAAGAAAAAAGATTGTTGAAACAGCTGATGGCAAAAAGACATTGAATGTCTACTGGGAAGGACTGTTAGACAGCCAGAAGAAGGCATTCCTTTTTGGTTATGACATTGCCACTGAACATTACAATTCAGCTTTTGATTCACTCAGAGAACAGTTGGAAGACACACCTATTAAAAACACTTTTGCACAGGACGTGATTGACGATACTCAGGGATTCGTCACAAATTCTATCGAAAAAGATCGTCAGGAATTTGTTGTTGCTCTGATTGAAGAAATGGATGATTCTGAGTTTGAAAAGAGCTATGAAGAAGCATTTGCAGAAGCTTTAAAGGAAGAACCAGATCTCGTTGATGCGAGAATATGACAAAAATAATCAAAATAACAGGGGCAGCGTCTGTGCTTGTCCCTGTCTTTTTTTTTGAAAAAGGAGAAAAAATCAACCTCTACGCTCAGTGGGAAAAGCTGACGGATCTGAAAGTTGGGGTAACAGTCAGCGGAAATATGGGCAGCAGAGTCAAGGAATTTGAGTTTCAGACAGCGTTCCCTGCATGCTTCCAGAACAGGACATTCAATGTTGTGAAGCCTGATGGAAGCAGAGAATCGGTGAATATCGGCGCCGACGGTGCTGTGAGATTCACACTGAAGCACGGCGAAACCTTTGTTATTGAAGATCTTGATACCGAACAGATCCGTGCACTCAGAGACGTTTCTGACAGATGCGTGAGAGAATCCGACTGCAGAGCAGAAGGATATACAACAACCCACGCTGCCTCTGTTGAAGATGACGGTACACTGCGAGTAGACTTTAACAATGCAAAGAACAGTGGAGTTCCAACAGGTCTGCATCTCGGAGATGCTTCTCTGTGGATGACGATTGTGGGAGTTCTCGGAATAATTGGAATTGCAATTTCAAGTTTCTTGAAAAAGAAAGAATAACAAGACTGGCGAAAGCCGGTCTTTTTCTTTTTGCTGAAATTACTGCACTTTTTATAAAATGTTTTTTTGTAAAATGTTGTATCATTTGAAAAAGAAGAAATGAGGATAATATGGAAGAAACTTTTGGATATTTCGAAAATTTGTTTGAGCAAGCACGTGAAAAAGGCTATGAAATAGGCTTTGAAATTGGGAAAAGCAGAGAAAAGGTTGCAACTGCAAGAAGAATGGCAAAGAAAAACATGCCAGTTGCATTAATTGCTGAATGTACGGATTTGCCTATTGAGGAAGTCCAGAAAATTATGGAAAAATAAATCTGCACACTTGAGAAAGTCCTGTCTTTTCAGAAGGCACAAAGCACAAAAAGGGTACTATGTCTTTGCCAGTGATTTGCCACTGTTTTGCCAGTGTTTTTCTTAATTCGCAACATTGAGCCAAAAAGTGCCGATACTTATCGAAAAAGCACAAAAAGTGTAGTATACTGATCTTGCAGTTGGGAAAGCCTTACGATTTTTGAGACTGCAAAAAGTAAGTAGAATGGCTGAAAAGTCCCATTTTACTTAGTTTTTCCCCATACGGGGAGGTAACTCTGGCAGGTCATCATCAGTTGGAAAACCATCCTGTACTTCGCTCCTCATACGGGGAGGTTTAGCTTTTCTTTAAAAAACGAGACTGGAAAACCAGTCTTTTTTTGTGCTCATTTTTCAAATAGTAAAAATACAAAAACTGCAGAAAAAGTCTTGAAAAAGTACATCAAATGTCTGACAATAAGAGATGTGGAGGTACTTTTAGTGAGACAGCTTTCAAAAAAAACAAATGAGATCTACGTCGAAGTTATAAGGCTACTTGCAAGCAGCCGATGCTCAGAATTTTTCCGGATGATTATCAAAAAATCGAACACTATCAGTAAGGACTGCTTTGTATACGGCTACGAAGAGCTTCTGTATCCATCAGAAAAAGAGATCAAGTACGGAAAGCGTTCATATTTTATACAGGGAGTCAGATCAGGAATTTTCCATCTGATTTTTTCTGAGAAACCAATAGATTTTTACGCTGGACTTTGTGCATACAGAGGACTGCAGATATGTGAAGAAAAAGAAAGAGCATTCTACGTTGCAAATCCGTATATGACTGCGTATCTCTGTGAACTCACAAAAGTAAGATGGAAAGCCCATTTTTTTGATGAAGATAAGAAAGTGAAAAAACTAGTGGAAGCAATGTACAAGGAACTGCTGGGAACGATAAATGTAGATTGACGCACTCCCACCACTGAAGTAGTGGGATTCTGCTGAAAACCAGCAGATCTGCATCGCATGACTTTCAACTCAGATCAAGTCTGGTATATAGTTCCTGCACAGCAGACAGTATTTTGGTAATTTCCGACCAGATGGCCGTACTCTATCAGCCATGATTCAGATACAGGATCTGCGTCTGGCACCTGTATCCAAATGGACTCTTTACGCTAGAATCCGAAACATTGTTTCATTGAAATTCCACGCTTTTTCATGTTTTCAATCAATGTATCATGCATTTCCACGAAGCGAGGAAAACTGGAATTGCATGTTTCAAAATCTGGTACTGTCAGTGAGCCACTTGTATTGCATATGAGAAATGCGGAATACAGATCACGCTGGACCTTATGCCCGTCAATCACCTTAAAGCGTTCACTGAGCTCTGGTTTGATGTATTCACCTGTGTCATGATGAAGCTGTGATGCCTTGTATGCGTTTCTGTTGATTTCAAAGTACGGGATATCATACTGTTCAGCCTTGCGTTTCAGCTCGGCCTGCATGAACCCTGGTGAACGGTTCTTTATGGAATGCCCGTATCGCTTTCTACGTTTGAACTTGTGTATCTTTTTCAAAGTTCCGTCTTTTGCTCTGACGGTAGATTCCTTATTGGAACGTTCTGTATTCTTCGACTTTTTCTGCAGACCGGCAAATTCCATCGGTTCCAGAATGAACTCGCTGGATTCCTGCAGAAGTCTGTTTATGAAGGCACGGTGCGAATCATGTACATATGCGGACTGCTTTCGATACAGGATTCTGATCATGCGTTTCAACTTTCTGCAGCGTTTTGTAAGTTTTCAGTGATGTTTTCCTTTCTTTGCAGTTCCGTTCGGATTGTAGTTTTCTGGATTGTGGAGTCTCATTGAACGGTCAGCGAGATTCTGCAGATGTCTGATCTGCCTTTCATATCTTTCCGACAGCGGAGCAAGTTTTTCAAGATGAAGCACATCATTTGACGCTGCTGCAATGGATGATGTACCGAAGTCTATTCCAGTACGGTTCTCGTGATCACATTTCTGGAATTTCTTTGGTGCTTCACCTCTCAGAGTGATGACCACATAGTAGTGGAACCCCGTGCTGAATTCGATACGCTTGAGATATGTATAGACGACATCAGCATACAGAACGGTCTGTGCTCTGACAGCTTTCATGTACGGTGTGTCAGGCAGACCAGCTGTCTGATAGATATGGTTCATGAATTTTACAGTCTTCCAGTCAATGACCTTGACTCCGTTTGTTGCACACTTCTGCCTGATACAGTCAGACTGACTGACAGGTTTGAAGTGCAGATGCATTCCATTGCTAAAGAGAACCTTTGCCACACCGCTGTATACCGCTTTTGCTTCTGCCTGCACCTGATGAGAGGATACAAATCTTGCATATTTTGCGTGCAGAACCTTGGCAAATCTTTCAAGATCTGTCTGACGCAGACCGTATTCAATCTGTTTATCTTTCATAAGTTCAGATAGCTGCTTCTTGCGTTTCTTCTGTGCAGAAGACAGCTGGCCAGCCTTCTTTTTTGCAAATCCAGACTCTCCGTATTCTCTGCGTGCAGACATGTAGTCTGCATCACGGAACAGTGCATTGATTTGATTCTGTGCATGAGAAACAATCCTGTTATGAATAGTATTCATGAAGAAAAAGCACTTTGCCATAAAGCGTTCTTCAGACTGAGAAAGTTCAAGTTTCAAACGGACGGTATACATAGTACTTCTCCTTTGTACTGTTTATATTATATCACAAAAAGTGCATAGCAAGGTACAATGCATATACATCAAGCCATTCATACCAACGGTTAAAACCGTGGGCTTTCTGGCTGCAAAGTTGTAATCTCAACGCTTATTATTCGTCGTAGTGAATCCTAAGAAATCATTAATTTGCAAGTGTGTAAATTTGAAAGAGTCTCATATTTGATTATGAGATTTGTAATATACCGAAAATATAGGCTTGATGAAAAAGAAATTGACTTTATTGAAAGCCATATAAAGGAAATGAAATGATACTGCACATTTTGTAGTAAAATATAGGAAAGGAGAACATTTCATGCTCATTGACATCAAAAACTCACCACTTGTAGAAGTACTTGATATACTTCTCAAAGACAGGACAACAGGAAAAAATATCATCTGGGCAACTGATGCATATGAATCTTACGGGGATGGTTTCAGAGACTTTGATCACCTTGTAGCAAGAGATTTTATTGGTGCAAGATCTCTTATTATTAGGCCAAGAATTGAAAAAAGCCTTGATGAGCAAAAAGAACGTACACGAAAAAAGGCGGAAGTTTTCACCCCAGCGTGGCTGTGCAATCAGATGAACAATTACTGTGACAGTGAATGGTTCGGAAGAACCAATGTCTTCAATGTTGAAAACGATGACAATACATGGAGTACAAAGGAAGAGAAGATTGAATTTCCAGAAGGTAAGACATGGAGAGACTACGTTCTTTCAACGAGACTGGAAATAACATGTGGGGAAGCACCGTTTCTTGTATCAAGATATGACACAGCGACAGGCATTCTGATTGAACCACCGAAAGCACGTATTGGTCTTCTCGACAGAAAGCTCCGTGTGATAAATGAGAATGTTGCATTGGAGGATAAAGACATGTGGTTTGAATGGTGTAAAAAAGCATACCAAAGCAGCTACGGTTACGAATATCAGGGAGACAGTCTACTGATAGCACGATCAAATCTGTTTCTGACGTTTTATGATTACTATCAGCAACGCTTTGGAGAAAACCCTTCTCTGAAAGAAGCAAAAGAAATCGCAAAAATCATTTCTTGGAATTTATGGCAGATGGATGGTCTGACAGATACTGTGCCACTCGGAAAGCCTTTCGTGGAAATTGAAGAAATCAATGCTGATGAAATACTTTTCGGAGATTCAAGCATTGAGGAACTTGGTGTTGGTTCAGATTCAGAACCAGTTCTGTGCAAAATAAAAAACTGGAAATGCAAAAAAACGCTCACATTCAAGAGCTGCAAGGAGATGTAATATGAGTAAAAAATTATTTGATTTTTGTATAGGTAATCCGCCTTATCAAGAAACGCAAGATGCAACGTCAGACAAGCCAGTCTATAATCTTTTTATGGATGCTTGCTATAATGTAGCAAACAAGACAGAGCTGATTCACCCTGCTCGTTTTCTATTCAATGCGGGTAAGACTCCAAAAGACTGGAATCAAAAAATGTTGAATGATCCTCATTTCAAAGTTTTGAAATATGTTCAAAACAGTACTGAAGTATTTGAAAATGCAGATATCAAAGGTGGTGTTGCAACAACATATCGTGACGATGCAAAAAAATTTGAACCAATCAAAATTTTCACAACTTTTGAAGAACTCAATTCAATACTCAATAAAGTAAAATCACAAGTAAATCTTTTTTTAGACAAACTTGTATATGCACCAGAAAGCTATAAATTTACGGAGCAACTGTATATTGAACATCCTGAAATCAAAAAAATGAAAAAATTAAACAAAAAAGGTGAAGAAGTTCCTCTCATCAGTGATGGTCATGCTTTCGACCTTGTTACAAATATTTTTGAAAGCCTCGGAAATATTGCGTTTTTTGAAGCAAAACCAAATGATGACGAAAAATATGTGCAAATAATTGGACGGCTGAAAAACGAAAGAAAAGTAATGTGGGTAAAAAGAAGCTACATTGCTGATCATCCAAATCTCGAAAAATGGAAAGTGATTCTTCCAAAGTCAAATGGAAGTGGAGCCATTGGTGAAGTGTTGAGTACACCACTCATCGGGGAACCCCTCATCGGG
>OLPO01000718.1_pt1 | contig 25545 bp, 21 predicted proteins | sample 1672831 | NCBI WGS metagenome assembly OLPO01 (sample SAMEA3136728, study PRJEB25190) | human gut metagenome
CAATCCGCTTCGCTACTTGCTCATGAACGCAGTCGCTTCGCGATCTGCGTTCAAATGACAGCGACCAGAAAGAAAGGAATCTATGAAATCCAAAAACAAAAAATCAACCAAACGGCATACTGCGCAGAAGTCACAAACGCGTCAGCCTGCCACGAATTCCGCACAGTTGTCTCCTGACCAGCTTAAGGCAGGTGGGACATCTATGCTGTCACAAACCATATCTGCGGCACAGGCCGCCTGTGCTACAGAAGCTCCACCTTCTTCGGATGCGGCTCTCCACACGGCACGCACCGAAAGCGTCGCACCACCGCCGGCACAGAGGCACGCGGCATCGGTTTCTGACCATGCTACTTCTGCCGCCGCACACAGCTTCCATCCGGGCGATGATACACCGCCGGGTGAAAGTCAGCGCTTCATAAAAAACAATCGCTATTTCACGATCTGCATTTACGGTATCATCATGATCCTGGCCTCTGCGATCATCTTCAAGGCTGTCATCGACATTGAAAAGACGAAAGGCTGGCTCGGACAGATCGCCGGCGTCCTCAGCCCGTTTATCTTCGGTGCCTTGCTCGCCTACGTGCTCAACCCGATGGTACATGCTTTTTACCATCTCTTTGATCTGGTCTGTCAGAAGCTGAACCGGCGGATGAACCACACGGTACAGACGGTTCTGTCCATCCTTATCACCTATGTGATTGGGCTTGGCTTTATCGTGCTCATCCTGCTCTACATTCTGCCTGAGATCGTAAATAACATCGTAGACTTTGTAAACTTCATTCCGAGCGCGTACAGCTCTCTTCTGGAGCTGATCGCAGATATGCAGACACGGTTCCCGGATCTGGATATCGAAGCGATCACAAAGCCGATCACAGATGCGGTACCGGATCTCATCACCACGCTGCGGAATTTCGCCACAAACATGGTACCGGCTATTTATTCCGTTTCGATGTGGATCGCCAACTGGATCGTCAACCTGCTGATTACCATTATCGTATCGATCTATATGCTGTACGATAAGAAACGCCTCATGCGGGCGGCCTGGAAAATTATTTACGCCTTTCTCCCGCAGAAGCATTTTAATACCTGCCATGAGATTCTGGCAGAGTGCAACCGGCTGTTCAGCAGCTTCGTCGTCGGAAAATTTATTGACTCCTCCATCATCGGTGTGCTCTGCTTCATACTGATGACGATCCTGCGGCTCCCATATGGATTGCTGATCAGCGTCATCGTAGGCGTTACAAATATGATCCCTTATTTCGGACCGTTTATCGGTGCCATCCCGGGTATTCTGATCCTACTGTTCGTCAAGCCGGTCAAGGCTCTGATCTTCGCGATCATGGTGCTCTGTCTGCAGCAGTTCGACGGGCTGATCCTCGGACCGAAAATTCTCGGAGACTCTACCGGCATGAAACCGTTGTGGATCATCTTCGCGATCACCGTCGGAGGCAGCATGTTCGGTGTCATCGGAATGTTCCTCGGCGTACCGGTCGTGGCCATCATCAATTATCTCTTCGACCTCTACCTGCAGTACCGGCTGAAGAAAAAGAATATCTCAGAAACCCTCGTAGACAACGCACTGAAAGATATGAAGCTGGATGAGTAATCATCCGGCTTTTTTAACCGAATCAGGCAAGTAGCGAAGCGGATTGCAAATATTCATTTTAGTTTTCCTGTTATCAGATAATTTATTTTCCACCTTTTTCCACGCAACGCGAAACATGTAAAATTTATGTGAAATTCTGCACAAAAACAAGACATGATATTTCGATTCTCATGTGGATAACCGTTTTTTATCCACTTTTTATCCACAGATTGTGGATGAAAGAATGCGGAAGAAATGGACTTATACACTGATTTATCCACATTGTCCACATTTTAGTGTGTGGATTACGTGGTTTACATAGTTTTAAAAAAGAACGGACGTTTTGTGGATTGTGATAAAACCGCAAAAAATGACGGTGTTTGGCGGAAAAATGCGGGCATTTTTAAAATCGGAAATCATTTAAAATATACTGAATACTCTGAAAATTCTTCTTGATATAAACAATTCTATGCTTTGCTTTACAGGATGTCTTTTTCTTGAAAAAACAGGCGGAAGCCCTTTTCCGGAAGCTTCCGCCTGTCTCATTTTCTGCTTATCTTCTTTTATGACCAGTACCGAACTGCCTTGATCGGTGTCTGATAATTGTAATTGGAAATCTTGATTCCACCCTTTGGATACGGCTGTGAGTTGCTCGCGTGTACGATCTGTCCATTGCCCATATAGATCGCTACATGGCTTGCATAGTTACCGGATCCATAGAACAGAAGGTCTCCCGGCTGAATGCTGGAAATATCAACTACGGTCGCACGCTTGTATCCATAATTCTGGATGTAGGAGGCGGACGGCCCGATCATCTGATCGTTGGCTACACGCAGCAGACGAATGCCGAATGTCGAAAATACGGTCTGTACAAATCCGGAACAGTCCGCGCCGTTCGTGAGGCTTGTTCCACCATATACATATGGATTGCCGACATACTTCAGTGCGAAGTTTACGATCTGCGCGCCGGTCGTTGCGCCGTTAATCTTCAGATTTTCCTCTGCGGTAACAATGCCGCTCTCATTGACCGTATACTGCTTCGTGCCGACGACTATCGTCGTAGAAACCGCCATATTTCCTTCCGGATAGAAGTAATATTTGATACCTGCGATCTCCTGCAGTCCGGTCAGCATCACACCGGAATTATTGAAGAAATAACGATTGCCGCTGATCGTTGCAAAGCCGGTCGTCATATTTCCATTGGCGTCAAAGTAATACTTCTGGCCATTGGTCGTCTTCCAGCCGACGGTCTTCGTCTGGGACGTCTTAACGCCATTTGCATCTACATAGTACTGTCCGACCCAAGTTCCCTTCGCCATCTTACCATCTGTCTGGAAATAATACTGCTTATAACTGATCGTCACCCATTTATTCTTCGCTGCCGTACCATTTTTCTGGAGATAGTAAGTATCGTTACCGACTGCCTGCAGCCTGTTCTTTACGATCGCGCCATTCGTCGTATTGAAGTAGTACAGATTGCCGCCGATCGCATTCAGTCCCTTCAGGACTGCTCCGGATGCACTTGCATAATACTTCTTCGACCACAGCCAGCGCTTCTTCTGAAGCCGGCCAAGCTTATTCAGGAAATAGCGGTTGCCGTTTTCATTGACCCAGCCGGTCACCTTATAGCCCTTGGAATTAAAATAATAGGTATATTTGCCGATCTTCGTCCAGCCATGTGCAACCGTTCCCTCGGAGTTCACATAGCGGCCGCCGACCCATTTATTCTTCTGAAGAACACCCTTTTTGCTGAAGTAGTATGCCTTCTTCTGATAGGTCACCCAGCCGGTACGCTTCTTTCCTGCCGAGGTAAAGAAATACGTCTTCTTGCCGATCTTTGTCATACCGGTCGCTACCGAACCGTCTGCCTGCAAATATTTTCCATTCAGCCACTGGTTCTTCAGAATCACGCCCTTCTTCGGTCCGGCGTAATAGGTCTTGCCACCGACCTTGATCCAGCCCTTTTTCATCGCTCCGGTCACCGGACCCATATAGTAGGTCTTGCCTCCCACGTTCAGCCAGCCCTTTGCCGCTTGGTGCGTCATGGCATCGTAATAATAGGTCTTGCCATTGTCTGTGACAAATCCGACGTTATTCTTCACGCCGGTATAGCGTCCGTCCGCACCGACCCATTTCCCGTCAATCCACGTATTGACCGCCAGAGAGCCATCCTCCCGGAAGTAATACTGATTCACCCATTTGCTGATCGCGATCTCACCGGTCTTGGCATCGGCATAGTACCGCTTCTTATCTACGGTGATCCAGCCCTTCTGCAGGATGCCCTGTCCATTGAAGTAGTAGACCTTCTTGTCTATTTTCTGAAAACCGGTCAAATAGCCGGGCTTGGCAGTCTGGGTATAAATCGTACCGGAAGAGGTCGTCTTCCAGGCTGCATTTGCCGTAGCCGCCGGTCCGCCAATCGCAAGCAGCCCGGTCAGCGCCAGCGTCACAAGCGCTTTTCGTTTTTTCATAATAAAGATCCTCTCAAAAAAGATAAAACCAAAGATTACAAAATTTTTACATCTTATTTAAAATACTACTCGATATTTAATAAAAAGTCAATAACTGGAACCTACAAAAAGAAATATTTACCAGCAGAAACGCTTGACATTTTTACGGTTTCTGCGACAATAAAGCGGAATAACATCACACAGGAGGCATTATGAGACTGAGAAATATACCAGGCGCGCGGGAAACGATCGCCGCCAGCGAATATGTCGTGCATGAGGACGTCATGCGGGAGAAAAAAGGAAAATGGAACACCGTCTTTGAGAAGGCTCAGCCGCTCTATCTCGAAGTCGGAATGGGTAAGGGCCGTTTCATCACGGAGCTCGCCGGTCGGAATCCGGAAAACAATTACGTCGGAATAGAAAAATATTCGAGCGTGCTGCTGCGCGCACTGGAGAAGCGCGAGCTGCTCCCGGAACTGACAAATCTGCGCTATCTGCGTATGGATGCTGAGGATCTGCCGGAAGTATTCGGTGAAGGTGAAGTCTCCGGCATTTATCTGAATTTCTCCGATCCGTGGCCAAAGGACCGGCATGCCAAGCGCCGTCTGCCAAGCCGCCAGTTTCTGGCACGGTATGCACAGATCCTGACTCCGGAAGGACGCGTTGAGTTCAAGACGGATAACCGCCCTCTCTTTGATTTTGCTTTAGAGGAGGCAGAAGCTGCCGGCTGGAAGCTGCTCGTCTGCACCTTTGACCTCCATCAGGATGAGGATCTGATGCGCGATAATATCATGACTGAATATGAGGAGCGTTTCTCCTCCATGGGCAATCCCATCTGCAAAATGGTCATCTGCCGCTGAGCTGTTCCTTTCCACGTCAAATAAGTGCTAAAAAAATGCACGCATCGGCATTCCTGACATATTCTAACAGCAGGGAGGGGATGACGATGCGTATCACCGGCATTCGAAGATGGTGCTATCTTCTGACCTGCGATAAACCCTGTATTAACAGAAAAGCGCTGCAGATCCGGCGCTCACTTGAGGAAGTTAAAAAGCTGCTAAATCCACAGTGTAGTGGAAAATAGCAGCTTTTTATTTCTTATAAATCGGTATTCAGATACGTCATAAACTGATTGCCCGCGGCCTCAAACAGTGTTTTGCTGTCTTCCGGCCCGTAAAAGTACGTCTCTGTCTCACCGGGCTTCAGCAAAATGAGATTGCCGTAGTCATCGTAACCGGTAATGATTACCGTCTCCGTACCGGTCCATGCCAGCACCGGATGACGGTTTCCGACAAAGTACAGCACCTGCTCCAGGGTACAGCCGGTCAGATCGATGACTACCTTTCCAAGCTGCGACTCCAGCGTATCAAGATCCATCACTCCGTTCTGGATCGCCTGCGGGATTTTATCCACGCTGATCTTCGCTGTCTCTGCGCGATTTCCTCGCTCCCAGACAAATTCCTTCTCGTCATTGATGACGACGCCCACCTTTTCATCCGCTCGGCGGATTGCCTCCGCAGCGGTCGTCCAGACACTCTCTAGGCTTCCTCCCGCATAGACATAATAGAGCTTTTCTCGGTTCTTGTTCGTCGGGATGGAAATCTCTGATGCCGCACCGTCTGTAAGCAGCTTCGCATTTACCGTCTGCACCGTCGTATCTCTCAGCGTCGTGCCAAGCCGCAGGATGACCTCTGAGCCTTTCACGGAAGAAGCCTGCGTCGTCGTTCCTGTCGCCACTTCCTCATCCGTATTGGTGCTCACGATATGATCCTCTGTCGTCTCCTCATACCCGTTTTCTGTGCGCGTCACGCGGGACAGCACAAGCATATTCTCCGACTGTTCTACCGAAAGCACGTATGCATTTCCCGGCTCATAGTTCTTTCGTTCTTCTCCGTCTGAGCCTACAATCGCCAGGCGATACATCGGAAACAGCTCGCTTCCCTCATGAGTCATATCAATGTCTGATGTATGGGCCACTCCATAGACCAGATCCTCACCTATAAAGGCCACCGGTCGTATCCGGTCATCCGCATCACACGTAAGCTCCTGTACTGCACCGGTCTCCAGATCCATGCGGTACAGGGTCTGTGAATCATAGCGTGCGCCTTCTTTTAACCATGCTACATACCGGTTGGACTTTGATACGGTATAGCATTCGGTATTGACACCGTCCACGACACGCTCATACTCCCTGGTATTCAAATCAATCCGATAAATCATCCCCTGCAGCAGCAGATAAAAATCCTGTGCATTTTCCGTAATATACGCCAGCGATCCGATATCCAGCTTCAGCATATCATAGGATTCCATCGTCTTGACAAATAGAATCTCCTCGACGGTTGCAGAAGCATCCTCATAATAATAAACCGCAATACCATTTTCACCCTCATGCCGTCCGCGGTTCATATAGCCGGAAACACAGAACCAGACATTGCCATCAGAGTCCACACGAAGAATTTTAATATTGTTCTTCTCATAAAAATCACGATAGTCCATGTTTTCCTTTTGCGGAAAACCAAACACACGTGTCATACGGCCTGCATTAATCTGATAGGTCCACAGCTCGTCCTCCTGCACAAATGCAGCCACCTTACTCTTTTCGTCAATCGCAAACTCAACGTTCTGCGAAGTCACACCCAGATTAATGCCCTTCGAATTGATCACCGTTCCCTCTGCACTGAAAATTTCATCGGTCGATCTGGTAAAATCAAGCAGGAACACACGGGTATCCGTATAGCGCAGACGATAAAATTCCTTTACATTGTAAAGCTCCGTCATTCCTTCGGAATTGATCGCGGAGATCCGGTAGTCCAGCACGAAGGATGCTGTCGTCCCGTTGATATCCACAAGGCTTGGCGTCGGCTTGTAAAAGATCTGCGGATTCAGACTGCCCCACATCAGGCGATTGACTGAACTGTGAATGTCCATTTCTGCCAGGGTATTTTTCTGATCTGTCGTCTCATCCGGCTCTACTGCCGAGCCGAGTGTCGCCTCATCCGTCTTGTTTACACATTTTTCGTAAAATCCGCTCACAAAATTCAGGTAAGCCTCCAGATGCAGACCATCCTCCAGCAGTAATCGTGTATAAAAGTACACATCTCTGCCTCCGGCCGTCACCTGAAGCTTCAGTATATACTCCTGATTGAGCAGCATATTGTTCTGAATGTTCAAAGTCGCAGTGAGGTAATTGCTCTCCTCTGTAAGCTGTACGACTTTTGTATTTTCCAGTGATTCTGTCCCGTCCAAAGAGAGCACCTCATAGGAAACGCTCTCCACATTTGAGCTGAACGGCTGGATCTGAATATCCAGCTCATGACTGTCGCCGAGCACCGTCACAGTATCACGGATATTCGCGACATCCATCTCATAGGCATAGCCATGCAGACAGTTGTAGCTGACACCCTTATTCTGCATATATACAAGTGGAAACGTGGAGTTTTCCATGTCCTGTGCACTGTTCGGCGTTGACTGATTGATCAGCTTCTCAAACAGCACTACCGCTCCGATAAACACAAGCAGCAGTATCAGTACATGCACGACTGCATTTTTTACGGTTTTTAATTTCTCACGCATAGCTTCTGATCATCATCCTTTCCGGCAAGCGCCCCGCAGCAGTTTTTCAAGTGTCGGTGTGACATGCAATGATGCCATACAGCGCTCGAGCTCCTCCTGTTTTCCTGCGGCATCGCCGCGGTGGATTTTTTCCGGCTCCTTTATGGCGCGCAGAAGAATATTTTTCGGCGTATGCTCCATATCGATAAATTCCAGCACCTGCACCCGGTATCCCTGCTCCTCGAGCATAGATGCCCGCAGTCCATCTGTGATCAGTGCTGCCATCCGCTCCTTTAAAAGGCCATAGCGCAGCACCGGCTGCAGCACCTCATTTTTGATCTGCCGATTCAGCTCATGCTGACAGCACGGCACGGAAAGGATCGCACGTGCATTCCACGCAACTGCCTTTGCCAGCGCATAATCCGTCGCCGTATCGCAGGCGTGAAGCGTGACCACGAGATCGACCTGCGTAACGCCCTCATAGTCTGCGATATCTCCGGTCAGAAAGTTTAGCTTCTCATAGCCAAACTCCTTTGCCAGCCGGTTGCAATGGGCGATGACATCTTCCTTGAGATCCAGCCCGGTGATCCGAAGGTCATATCCTTTGCGCTCATGTAAATAGTAATACATGGCAAAGGTCAGATATGATTTGCCACAGCCAAAATCGATCATTGTGATCTCCCGGTCCTTTGCAAGCACCGGGGTAATATCCTCGATAAATTCCAGAAAGCGATTGATCTGGCGGAATTTATCATACTTCGCCTTCACGACCTTTCCTTCCGGTGTCATGACACCAAGCTTCACAAGAAACGGCACCGGCTCTCCTTCCGGCAGCAGATACTGCTTTGTCCGGTTGTGCGTCATATCCGCCTGCTTTGCCTCTGTCGCACGTGCCTTTTTTTTGACTGTCACCGTCCCCTTTTTGCTTACAAGCACGGATGCGGTATACTGTGTACTCTCCGCCTGCAGCTGCCGGTAATCGTGGCTCATCCATACCAGAAGCTCCGGAATCAGCGCTTCTTTTTCATAATTTTTATGAAACTCTTTCTTTCCATCCCAGAATGCGGCCTGAAACCGCAGCGCACCGCGACAGTCCAGCGCCCGGATACGAATCCTCCGGTACGACTCCTTCTGCCTTGGTGCACTGAGCACGATTCCAAGCAGCCGGGCATCCAACAGTTCTTCTAATAGCCTTCTCAGTTCTTCCATTCTTTTTCGTGTTCTCCGTCTTTCTTTTTGTTTTCCTGTCGTGAAGCTCACACTCCACTCAGTATACTATCCAGATAAAATTTGAACAAGTTTTTTTTACATAAAGCCTCGCCTGCACCGCGCATGCCGACAACGCCTGCGGTACATTTCCTGCAAAAGCATGCACTGGATCATGTCTTCTGTCCGGTTTTCGCCGGGCTTCCGGACGTTCTCACAGCTCTGCATAATCAGCATCTCGTCGCGCACCGGCTCTTCCGCCGGCGGAAGCAGGTCGCACACCGCCTCATAAATCCTTGCCACGATCCGGTTCAGCATTTCCCGGTCCGGATAAATGAGATACATTTGGCTGCCATCATATTCCATTTTCTCACACGCTTCCTCAATATAGGGGAGTAACAGGACGGCCGACTTCGGATACAGCGACTGCAGACGCTGCAGATCCTGTTCAAATTCCTGCTCCTGCTGCATCAGCGCTTCCCGATCCGGCACCTGAAATCGCGGAACTGCATTTAACCTCGCCTGCTTTGTGCCGGTATTTAAAATTTCCTGCGGCAGCCACGAGGGCTTTTTATCCGGCTCCTCCTCTCCTGCATATGGATTCCACCCACTTTGCGCCCGCTCCCGGTCAATCTCTTCCATACACATATACATACTGCGGCATACACTCGGTGCCCGTCGTTCCTGATCATTGCTCATAGCAAACCCATCCTCTGTTTTTTCCATATAATATATGAACTCTGACCATAAATGCTCCTCTCCGGATACGAACTGCAAATTAGCCCAGGCAAACCATACTTGCGCAATCCCATGTTTAGATGTATGATACAAGCAGCAGCCATTTTTCGAAGAAAAGAGGGATATATTATGGCAAAAAATAAAGAGCCAAAGACAAATGCCATGCGGATTCTGGACCGCATGAAAATTTCCTATAAAACGTTTACCTATGAATGTGACGAATTTACCGACGCACAGCACACTGCTGACCTGATCGGCGCTGCCCATGAGACCATGTTTAAGACGCTCGTGACCGTCAGCCCGGAACCGGCCTACTATGTATTCGTGATCCCAATTGATTCCGAGCTGGATCTGAAAAAGTGTGCGCATCAGGCTGGTGTCAAGTCGCTTGCTATGATCCACGTCAAGGATATCAACAGCGTGACCGGCTACATTCGCGGTGGCTGCACTGCGATCGGTATGAAGAAGCAGTACCCGGTCTTTATCGCCGAGGCCGCGCAGAATTATCCGCAGATCGTTGTCAGCGGCGGCCACCTTGGCATCCAGATTGAGCTCGCCCCGCAGGATCTCGCCGCAGCAAGCAAAGGAACCTTCTGCGATATCACCCGCTGATTACCGGAGCCTGTTTTCTGCCGCAGAAAGGGCCTGCCCGGACGGAAATCTTCTGATCTCCGCCCGGACAGGCCCTTTTTCAACATTTTGTTTTCCAGATACCTGACGTGACCCCTAACAGGTAAAGACAAGCTCGTCGCTGTCCGTATCCATCGTGCAGACGGTTCCCATCGGAATCGTCCCCATCGGCTTTGCATGGCCGCTGCAGACATTTGCAAGCACAGGCACATCATAACCGTCAAACCGGTCTCTTAAGAACTGATCGATCTGATAGCTGTCGTCATAGCGTTCATTGGAACAGCCCTGGAAATTGCCCAGCAATATGCCCCGGATGCCCTTCATGACTCCCGCCTGCTCCAGCTGTGTAATCATCATATCCAGATGTGCGATGCTCTCCTCGACATCCTCAAGAAGCAGGATCTTTCCCTCCGTCACCGGCTGGTAGAAGGTTCCTATGGAATGCGCGATCAGGCTGATATTTCCGCCTGTCACCACACCGGTGGCACGTCCTGCCGTCAGGATGTGCATCGGATCGCCCTCCGGATTGCGGAACACATATCGATTTTCCATAGCAAGCGCCCTTTTCAGGCTGTCTTTACTGTAAGCATCAAAGTTCTTGATCATATTGCTGATCAGCATAGGACCGTGGAAGGTGACAAACCCGCAGTAACGGCTGAAGACGGAATGAAAATTCGTAATGTCGCTGTAGCCAAGAAACAGCTTCGGATGCTGCCGGATCATATCCAGATCCAGATATTCCATCACTTGGCTGCTGCCGTATCCGCCCCGGGCACAGATGATTCCGTCCACCTCCGGATCTGCAAACATCTGATTGACATCCTCCGCACGTACCCTCGGATCTCCGGCCATATAGCCATGAAAACTGGACAGCTCTTTTACTGTTTTTCCAAGCTTTACCCGGTATCCTGCGTCCTGCAGGTACGCAGTCAGCTTTTCCTTTTCCTCCGGTTTGACCGGCATACTGGGAGCAACCACTCCCAGTGTATCACCCGGCTTGATTTGTTTCGGCATCCGCAGTGCCTTTTCTTCTATTGCCATCTTCTGTGTCCTCGTTTTCTTATCAGTGTTCTGTCGATAAAAATCTTATGACAGCTCCGTGTACATCAGCAGTGTATGACCAAGCGTATCGTTGACTGCCTTCGCCACATTCGTGCCTACCAGCAGCTGAGATTTTCTGTAGTACAACGGAAGGATCGGACTCTCATCCATCAGAATCTTCTCTGCCTCTACGAACTTTGCATACCGCTCGGTCTGGTCGGTCATGGTCGCACAGTCTGCAATGATCTGATCGTACTCTTCTGCCTTCTCACCGCTCCATCTGTTCTGTGTCGCGCAGGCCTTCTGCGTGAAGCACTCAAGCATGGTATTCGGGTCATCGTAGTCTCCGGTCCATCCGTCAAATGCCACATCAAAGTTTCCATCATAGAACTCATCCCAGTAGGAACCGGACTCATAGGTGGTGATCGTAAAGTTCAGACCCAGATTCTGTTTCCACATTGCCTGCATCGCCTGTGCAATCAGCTTCAGCTCATCATCGTTTTTAATAATAATCTCATACGTTGCATCTGCGTCAAAGCCGTCTGCCTTCGCCTCCTCAAGCAGCTCCTTTGCCCCGTCCACATCATAGGTAATCAGGTCACCTACAACGGTGCGATAATCATCATCAGAATCATAGTAGGAAAGTCCGGCCGGAACAAATCCGGTAGCTGGCTTCGGTTTGCTTGCTATCAGGCTCTGGGTGATCGTATCGCGATCCAGCGCCATAGACATCGCCTTGCGGGCTCTGGCATCCGTCAGGTTCTCGCAGTTAATGTCATAATAGGATGTACCAAGGCAGTCAAAGTCCAGCAGCTGGTCCGTACCGCTGAATTCCGCCTGTGCCTGAGTAGAAATATTGTTGGTCATATCGATCTCGCCGTTTTTCAGAGCAGTCAGAGTAGAGGTACCCTGTGCCATGAATACGACCTTGACTCCGTCAAGCTTTACCTCATCCGCATATTTGTAGTTCGGATTTTTCTTCAGCACATAGCTCTCTTCCGGATTGATTTCTTCTACGATAAATGCGCCGTTGTTGACAAAGGTCTCTGCCTTCTGTGACCAGGTGGAGGAGCCTTCTACCGCCGCTTTATTGACAGGAGAAAGGCTGGCTACTGCAGTTTTTTCGACAAAGTAGCTGGTCGGATTTTCCAGTTCTACCACGAGGGTCGTATCATCGGTTGCCTTTATGCCCACTTCATCTATGCTGCACTCGCCTGCATTGTATGCTTCCGCATTCTTGATATCAAACAGATCTCTGACAGCCGGAGACGCGGTAGCCGGATCCAGCATACGCTTCCAGGAGTACTCGAAATCGCCTGCGGTTACCGGTGTTCCATCGCTCCATAATACATCATCATACAGATGGAAGGTATAGGTCTTTCCGTCTTCGCTCACTTCATAGCTCTCTGCGCAGCCGTTTGTCAGTGCCGCACCGGTAGAATCCGCACGATACAGACCCATGAACAGGTTCATGATCATTCCGCTGGAACCCAGATAGTTGCACATACCCGGATCAAGTGTCTCACACTCACTTGAAATTGCATAGGTCAGGGTGTTTCCCTCAGCCGCAGCCGTTACAGGAAGCACGGTCATTGCCATTGCAGCCGCCAATAATACAGAAACCAGTTTTTTCTTCATACTCATTCTCCTTTTCTTTTTTTATTTATGAGATCGGGGTCAAAAGGTATTTTGTCCCCGATGATACAGAACTGCCAAGGCAGATACTGTCTTTCCTGTCGCAGCCAAAACACAGGCTGCTGGATCCTCACACGCAAAGCTTCGGCGGATGAGGTATCATCAGTCATACAGGTGGCATGCCACCATATGCTTTTCATTGATTCTTTTCAGTTCCGGCTTTTTCTCCTTGCAGATTTCCTTGCACTGGCTGCATCTGGTGCGGAACGGACAGCCGGATGGCGGATCGATGGGAGACGGTACATCTCCCTGAAGAATGATCCTGTGGCTGCGCCGGTTCTGCTCCGGATCCGCGATTGGTACTGCGCTCATCAGGCAGCTGGTATAGGGATGGAGCATATTCTCATACAGCTCATCCACCTGGGCATATTCAATCAGATTGCCCAGATACATCACACCGACCTGGTGGCTGATATGGCGCACCATGGACAGATCGTGACTGATAAACAGATAGGTAAAGCTGTATTTATCCTGCAGTTCTTCCAGAATATTGATTACCTGTGCCTGGATAGACACATCAAGTGCCGAAATTGGCTCGTCACATACAATGAACTCCGGATTGGCCGCCAGCGCTCTGGCAATTCCGATCCTCTGACGCTGTCCGCCGGAAAACTCATGTGGATAACGATTCAGGTGATCTCTCTTTAAGCCTACCATGTCGATCAGCTCTTCCACGCGGTCCTGTGCGTCCTTTCCCTCCATCAGCCCTAAGGAAATCAACGGCTCCCGGATGATGGTACCGACGGTCTTTCTCGGATCCAGGCTGGTATAGGGATCCTGGAAGATCATCTGCATCTTTTTGCGATACGGACGCATCTGCTTGTCGTTCAGTCTGCTGATATCCGTCCCGTCAAAGAGGATCTTTCCACCTTCTTCGATATCATAGAGCCGCAGCAGTGCACGTCCCACCGTGGTCTTGCCGCATCCGCTCTCTCCCACCAGTCCCATGGTGGTTCCCTGTTCAATGGCAAAGCTGACGCCATCCACTGCTTTCAGATATTTCCTCTCCTGAAACATTTTATGCTTCAGCGGAAACTGTATTTTGAGATTCTGTGCTTCGATGCAAATATTGCTCATACCAGCTTTACCTTTCCTTTCTTCGCTTCGACTGACGGATGGTGCAGCCAGCAATGACAGTAATGATGACTGTCCAGATCATATCTGGGCGGCATACATTCTTCACACAGCTTCATAGCATACCGGCACCGCGCTGCAAAAGGACAGCCCTTCGGCGGATTTACCAGATCAGGCGGCGTACCGTTGATCGGCACCAGCTTCTCTCCATCCCCCTTCGGGATGGATGCCAGCAGTCCGGCCGTATACGGATGAGCCGTCCGGTAGAACAGATCATCGATCAGACCTTCCTCCACGATCAGTCCTCCATACATCACGATGACTCTGCTGCAGAGGCTGGAGATCACCCCCAGGTCATGGCTGATCATAATGACCGCCGTCTTAGAATCGTCTTTCATTTTACGCATCAGATCCAGAATCTGTGCCTGTACCGTCACATCCAGCGCCGTTGTAGGCTCGTCCGCTATCAGCAGGCGGGGATTGCAGCACATGGCAATCGCAATCATCACTCTCTGGCGAAGTCCGCCGGACAGCTCGTGTGGGTATTGCTTCAGTCGGCTCTCCGGGCTCGGAATACCTACTACCTGAAGCATTTCCAGCGCCCGCTCTCTGGCCTGTTCCTTTGTATAGCCCAGATGGCGCATCAGCGGATCCCTGATCTGCTGTTCAATCGTAAAGACCGGGTTCAGGCTGGTCATTGGATCCTGGAAAATCATACCAATCTCGTGACCGTTCAGTTTACGCATTTCACGGGTGGATATCTTCGAAATATCCTTTCCGTGAAACATAATTTCATCCGCTTCCATTTTTGCATTATCATCCAACAGGTGAAGTACTGAGAGCATAGATACGCTCTTTCCGCAGCCGCTCTCTCCTACAATACCGATACTCTCTCCCTCATTCACATAAAAGGAAGTCCCTCTTACCGCCTTCACCTCGCCGGAGATGGTGCGGAATGTGGTCCGGAGATTTTTCACTTCCAGCAACCTGTCTGTCTGGTTTAATTTATTCTCTGTCATATTACTCATGGCTCTCTACTCCGTCACTGTTTATTAATTCGAGGATCCAACGCATCTCTCAGTCCGTCACCGATAAAGTTCAGGGAAAAGATCGTGATACTGATCGCCAGCGCCGGGAAAATCATCAGCCATGGCTGCTGTGTCAGATACTGGATTGCGTCATTGCACATGGTTCCCCAGCTCGCCTTCGGTACCTGGATACCGATACCCAGAAAGCTTAAAAATGCTTCTTCAAAAATAGCGGAAGGAATCAGGAACGTCATCGTTACAATGATACTTCCCATGCTGTTCGGAATCAGATGATGGATCAGAATCTGCCATTTTGTCTGGCCGCACACCTTGGCAGCCAGAGCGTAATCCTGCTCTCTCAGTGTGAAAATCTGTCCTCTTACCATTCTGGCTGTCGTGATCCAGTAGGTCAGACACATGGCCAGCAGAATACTCTGCACACTGCTGCCTAAAAACATCATAATCAATATCAGGTAAATCAGGCTCGGAATACCGCTCAAGATATCCACGATACGCATCATGATCAGATCCACCCAGCCACCCAGATATCCTGCGATGCCGCCGTAAAGCACTCCGATCACCATATTGACGACTGCGGCTACAAATCCGATGGTCAGACTGATCCGTGCGCCGTAAAGGGTACGGACAAATATATCGCGGCCCAACCCGTCTGTTCCGAACCAGTGCTTCAGGGACGGTCCCTGCAAAATTGCCATAAAGTCAGCATCATCATAGGAATACGGACAGAGCATCGGGCCAAAAACGGCCAGTATCGCCATCGCAATGATCACCACAATACCAAACATAGCCAGCTTGTCCTTTTTCATCCGCTTCCAGCAGGTCTGCCAGTAAGTAAAGCTGACCCGGTTAATATTTTCCTGATCCCGGGCTTCCTCCGGCAAATCTGCCAGCAGTGTGTCTGGGATCTCTGTCTCATAAGTATAATTCGTATTTGTATTCATGTCCGTTTTCCTTTTACTTGTCAATCTTTACTCTCGGATCCACAAAGGCGTAAATGATATCCACAACCAGGTTGCAGATGATAATCATGGCTCCTACAAATATGGTCAGTCCCAGTGTCACCGCATAGTCACGGTCTCCGATCGCATTTACAAAATACCGGCCTAGCCCCGGAATGCTGAATACCTTCTCAATAATAAAGGTACCCGTCATCAGCGCCGCTACCATTGGACCCACATAAGTAACAACCGGAAGAATGGAGTTCTTCAGTGCATATTTTCCGATCACCACCAGCTCCGGGATCCCCTTGCTGCGCTCTGTGCGGATGAAATCCTGGCGCATGGTCTCCAGCATGCTGGAACGCATCAGACGTGTAATGTAGGCAATCTGGCCAAATGCCATACAGCCCACCGGAAGGATGTAGCAGTTCCAGCTGTCCAGTCCGTAGGTCGGCAGCAGCTTCAGCTTGTCGCAGAACAGATACATCGACAGCACACACAGCACGAAGCTCGGCACCGATACTCCTACCGTCGCGATCACCATGGAAATACCGTCGGCCAAATGGCCGCGCCGCACCGCAGCGGTAGTTCCAAGCGGAATGCCGATAATCAGGGCCAGAAGGATCGCCCAGAATCCCACCTTGGCTGATACCGGAGCTCCGTTGCCGATCAGCTCGTTCACCGAATAATTCAGCTTTTTAAATGATACGCCGAGATTCCCGTGGGCAAGATTATTCAGATACCGTCCATACTGAGCATAGATCGGATCATTCAAACCGTAGCTGTCCTGGATCTGCTTGAGCACCTCCGGCGGTGTCTTTCTGTATTCACCCGGGCTGAATGGTCCACCCGGTATCACATGCATCAGAAAAAATGTCAGCGTGATCAGCATAAACAGCGAAAGAAATCCTGCAATCACACGTTTTACGATATAGCGAAGCATAACAATCCCCCTTCAATTTATCTTTTGCGTCCATCATTTGCAGCAAGTCACTTCTTTACTTTACAACAGTGATCTGTCAAATATTAAAAAAAGGTACCATCTTGCTAATGGTACCTTTTTGTACGCTAAAGTACAGTTTAGTACAAGCTGTTCCCACTGTCAATACACAAACCTCACGAAATATCTTTTTCTTTTTATTATCAGAGCTTTTCTGTCCCTGTTTCATCTTGTTATTTTAAAAAAAATGGTTTAATATTAGCGGATAAGAATGACACACAGGAGATGGATTATGAATACTGACATCAAAAACTGCGGACTGCGGGATACTGTGATCCGCGTAGATTTATCTGCAATTGCTGAAAACATGGAACATATCTGTCAGCTGGTAGGAAAAGAGACCGCTGTGGCTGCTGTCGTAAAGGCCAACGGCTACGGGCATGGCGCCCGGGCAATCGCCCCCACTCTGATCGAGCATGGAGCCGCACTGCTGGCGGTCGCCACCTTAGAAGAAGCGCTGGAGCTAAAGCAGGCTTTTCCGGACTATCCGGTCCTGGTCATGGGACTGACGCCGGACCGCGCGCTTCCATACGCCGCCGAATACGGCATTATCCAGACGATCGACAGCCTGCATCAGGCCCGTCTGCTCAATCAGGCGGCAGCTGACCTTCGCCAGCCGGCCAGAATCCATCTGAAAGTAGACACCGGCTTCCACCGGATCGGTTTTTCCGACTCAGAGTCCGGGATCCGGGAAATGCTTCAGATCAAAGAGCTGCCTTACCTGGTGACCGACGGTATCTTTTCCCACCTAGCACTTTTAGATGATGCCTCCAATCTTGAACAGTATCAGCGCTTTACCAGCGTCATCAATACGCTTCAGGCCGAAGGCTTTTCTTTCCGTTTCCGGCACATCGCGGACAGCATTGCCCTGGTAGACTACCCGGAATACCGTATGGACATGGTGCGGGCCGGAGCACTGATTTATGGTCTGCGTGGCTTCCACAAGGGCTTTGTAAAAGTGCGCCAGGCGCTTACCTTTGAAACAAAAATCTGCCATATTTCCAACGTCCGTAAGGGCGAGGGTGTCAGCTATGATTATGCCTGGCGTGCCCCGGAAGATACGCGGGTAGCGACCCTGCCGTTCGGATATGCCGATGGCTATCCCCGCAACCTGCGTGACCGTGGCTTTGTCACCATCCGTGGTGTACGCTGCCCCATCATCGGTGTAATCTGCATGGATCAGTGCATGGCAGACTTAAGCCAGGTACCTGACGCCCAGATCGGAGATACCGCCATTATCTACGGCAACGGCAGCGACAACGCGCCCGATATCCAGGAGATCAGCCAGCTGGCCCAGACTAACAAAAATGAGATTGTTTCCAGGCTCTCATCACGACCTGCCAGGATTTATATGAATGCCTGACCAGGTGCACGTTATTTTTGCTTCTTATTTATAAAGTTTATAAAGAAAGGATGTAATAACATGACTTCCTCTGAAACTCATTTTTCGAAAGCTTTTGCGGCCACTGACCTGTGCCGTGATATTGAGACACTGCTCCCGGAGCTTGTGACAATCCGCCACACGCTTCATCAGCATCCGGAAAAAGGTACCCAGGAATTTGAAACCGACCGCATTATTACAGGCTGCCTGGACGCCTGGGGAATTCCTTACCGGATGATCGCTGATACCGGTATTCTGGCTTCTCTCACCGGCGAGGGAAGTGATCCGGTCGGCAACACCGTCGGACTTCGGGCCGACATCGATGCGCTTCCCATTGAGGAGGATCCTTCCCACGCCTGCTGTTCCCTTAATTCCGGAATGATGCATGCCTGCGGCCACGATGCCCATACGACGATCGCACTCGGTACTGCCAGACTGCTGCAGCTGCACCGCAGTGAATGGTCCGGTACCGTAAAATTTTTCTTCCAGCCTGCGGAGGAAACGGTCGGAGGCGCACAGCGGATGGTTGAGCAGGGCTGTATGAAAGATCCTGACGTAGACTATGTCACCGGTCTCCATGTCATGCCTCAGTTTCACACCGGAGAACTGGAGATGAAATATGGCAAACTCAACGCTGCCAGCGACGAAGTACTGATCGATCTGCACGGCAGATCCTGCCACGGCGCTTACCCGGAAGGCGGTGTCGATACAGTCGTCATGGCCGCTACCCTGATCAGCTCCCTCCAGACCTTCGTCAGCCGCACGATCTCCCCGCTCAACAGTGCAGTGCTCTCTTTCGGAGAGATCCAGGGCGGCACCGCCTGCAACATCGTCTGCGACCATGTGCGGATCCATGGTACTTTACGGACGCTGGACCCGGCCACCCGCTCCCAGGCAAAGGAATACATCCGCAACCAGGCCACCTCCATTGCCGCTGCCTACGGCGGCACCGCCGACGTGCTCTTCCACTCCGGCTATGATGCGCTGATCAACGACAATGCTCTGGTGGATGCAGCTGCAGAATGTGCCGGCGAGATTCTTGGAAAAGAGCACATCAACTGGAAGGAATTTCCAAGCCTTGGCGTAGAGGACTTCTCTTTCTTCCAGGAAGCTGCAAAAAAAGGCGGTGTGTTCTACCACCTTGGCTGTACCGCCCCGGAAACACCGGTCGGCGCTCCTGTCCATACGGCGGGCTTCCTTCTGGATGACGACTGCCTGAAGATCGGTGTGGCCATGCAGTACACACTCACCAGAAAGCTTCTGAAAAAATAGTTTTTATCAAATTTTTATCATAAGGAGAAATCGACATGAAGGTTTACATCAGCGTAGACGTAGAAGGACTGACCGGATCCACATCCTGGGAGTCCACCAACCTCGGAAACCTGGAGCATGGTGCCGTGGCAGAACAGATGAAGCGCGAGGCCATGGCCGCAGCGCTGGGAGCTATTGATGCCGGAGCTGACGAGGTCTATATCAAAGATGCACATGACAGTGGACGCAACATGGATATCACCGGTTTTCCAAAGCAGTGCCGTTTCATCCGCGACTGGACGAACAGCCCGGATTCCATGATCGGCGGCATCGACAAGAGCTTTGACGCCGTTCTGTTTGTCGGATATCACAGCCCGGCCGGCTTCGACGGCAATCCGTTAAGCCATACCATGAACCGCGGCAATAATTATGTCAAATTCAACGGAGAGCTCTGCAGTGAATTTCTCATGCACGCTTTCTATGCGGCAGAGCTCGGCGTACCGTCCGTATTTCTGAGCGGCGACCGTGCGCTCTGCTCCCACGTCCATCACTGGGATCCTCAGATCCGCACCGTTGCGGTCAAAGAAGGACTCGGTGAGGCTACGATCAGCATCACACCGGAGGAAGCCTGCGAGCGCATCCGTCAGGCAGCCAGAGAAGGTGTGGAAAACCGTGCCAGCTGCCATATCCAGCTGCCTGAAACACTCACCATGGAGATCAGCTTCAAGGATCATTACAGAGCCCACCGCGCCAGCTACTATCCAGGCGTAAAGCAGACCGGACCATACACCGTAGAATTTACCGGACACAGCGTCCATGAAGTGGCAACCGCCAGAATGTTTATTTTATAATCATACCGTCAAACCGAAAAAGGGCCTCTTCAGGCCCTTTTTTCGGTAAAGCAGATATTCGCACACAATTCCGGTCAGAAGCACGTAAATGCGCCATCAATCACGAAATCCGATCCGGTCGTAAAGGTGCTCGTATCCCCTGCAAGGTACACACAAATCGACTCCAGCTCCTCCGGCTTGCCCATGCGGCCCATCGGTGCCATCTCGTTCCACTTCTCGATCAGCGGAATCAGGGTCGGAGAATTCAAAGTCAGCTCCGTGCCGATATATCCCGGACTGATGCAATTCACACGCACGCCTCTCTTTGCCCACTCAATCGCAAGTGATTTCGTCAGCTGGATCACACCTGCCTTGGACGCATTGTATGCGCACTGCGGCTGCGGTACATTTACGATGTGGCCAGACATGGATGCTGTATTGATGATCGAGCCGCCACCATGAGCCAGCATATACTTTCCTGCCGCAATATCCGTCAGAAAAATCCCGTTCAGGTTCACATTGATGACCTTCAGCCACTGCTCATAGGTCATTTCCTCAGCCGGAACATTGATACAGATACCCGCATTGTTGTGACAGAAATCAAGTCCGCCGAGCTCTTCTACGACCTTCGCTACCATCGCATCGACCTGCTCCGGCACCGTGCAGTCCGTCTCGATCGCAATTACCTTACGCCCGGTCTTATCCGCCAGCTCCTTCGCGGTCTTTACCGCTTCTGCATAGTCCAGATCCACGATCGCCACATCCGCGCCAGCCTCCGCAAACGCCGTAGCTGTACACTTCCCGATGCCGCGTGCACCGCCTGTCACAAAGCCTTTTTTCCCGTCCAGACGCATTTTTTCAATAATTCCCATGACAAAACCTCCTGCTTTTAATTTTGTAAAATCGGTTTACAAATTATAGTTTCAGAATACTACAGTTTTTCGATTTCGTCCATACGAATGAATACACAAACATTCCGGATTATTTTTATGCATTCTGTCCGATGCACTTACCTACACCTCTTCTACACCGATCCGGATCACATTTACTGAGTGTGGCGGAAGCGTGATCATCATACCACTTTCGAATATACCGAGCTCCTTGTGCTGAATCACGACACCATCATGATCTACATCATTATAAGCCTCCGTACTGTCACCACAGATATAATCCACCGTCACCGTTCCCGCAGCATCCAATTCCAGCGTAAAGCTCAGCTCCTCGTCTGCCGACTTATTGATCGCTGCCACCGCATAGCCTGCATGATCACTGAAGGCTGTCACGAGCACATCCAGCTGCTCGACCTCCACGATTTCACCGTCGATTCGCTTCATCTGCTTCACCGGTACTTCTTCCTGCCACGTATCCAACACGATATCCCCGAGATAATTCACATACAGATCAAATACATGATAGGTACTTCTCAGCACGATTCCGTCCGGGTACGTATAAATACACCCACGTGTATTCACGATCGGCGCAAAATTTGCCATGCCCACGATGTCACAGTTCCGGTTGCACATGCTCAGAAAGCTCGCGGTAAATACAGCATCTGCCATTGTATACTGAGAATTGATATCGTTGTCATCGCGCGGAACAACGTATTCCTCTTTTGTCACGCCCTGCTCGATGCAGTGTACCTTCGGATGATACCACTGACGCAGATTCCACTCATCAAAAGCAATACGAATCTTTTTCTCCAGACCGAATGCCTCCAGCAGCCCCTTTACCTTGCGCACCGAATGTCCGATATCTGCTGTGTAAGCCATGCACGCATCATAATCTGCACCGTCGTTTGTCTCATGAATCGGATCCCAGTATTCATGTATCGAAATCCAGTCAAGGAACTGCCCACAATTCTTTAACAAATTTACATTCCAGTCAATATCTGTTAATGCAGCAGCAGATAGCTCGGTACATGGATCAACATGCTTCATCATCTTTGCCGCCTCCAGCGTCAGCCGTCCCCATTCCTTTTCATCCTTGGCTCCGATCTCCCACCAGCCATAGTTTTCATTCCCAATGCTCCAGTATTTGACCTTATGCGGTTCCTCGTAGCCATTTGCGATCCGCTGTTTCGCGTACTGTCCCTCGTTTTCCAGATTGCAGTACTCGACCCAGTCGCTCATTTCCTCAGCAGTACCAGTTCCTGCATTCGTACAGATATATGGCTCGCAGCCAATCTTCCGGCACATCTGAATGTACTCATCTGTTCCAAAGGTATTCGGCTCCTCTACGCGCCATGCTTTGTCGAACAGCGGCACCCTTTTCTCTCCGACACCATCCTTCCAGTGATAAGACGACACAAAGCAGCCGCCCGGCCATCGCAGAATCGGCACGTGAATCTTGCGCATCGCACTCAGCACATCTGTACGCAGTCCGTCCTCATCCGAGAGCGGATTACCCGGATCATATACGCCACCGTAAATTTGTCTGTGAAAATGCTCAATAAAATGTCCATAAATCATTGGATCTCTCTGCCCGAGCACACGGTACTCTTTCGCGTGAATTTTCATATCAATTCCTCCTTGTATTTTATGATGATGCCAAGGTCAAAAGGTCAAAAAGCCGTTCATGCTTGCATGATAAGGCTTTTGAACTTGGGATCCGCCAAACATGAGAAAGTAGCGATTTATGTAATAAATCAACGGATTTCGAATGTTTGCAGAATTGCGGGAGCTGCTTCTCTACCTGTAACGCTTCCGCGATCTGCTCTATTTTCAATATTAACGTTAATTAGATATATCGTCAATATTATTGATATATTCATCCGTATATTATGCTTTATGCATAAATATTTTTCTCTCGTTTTGTCGCTTTTGCCTGACCTTCTTTTCCCACGCTGAATACTCATTGCATTCTTGTCGGAATCTGAATTTAATGCTATACTCGATATTATTGTGATTATGTACCGGAAAGGATCTCGATTATGGCATGCGCTCCAAACCGCATTACTTTAAAAACCATTGCCGAGCATTGTGACTGCTCGGTAAATACGGTCTCTCTTGCTCTGCGAAATGACTCAAGAATTTCTGAGGCTACACTTCGGAAGGTTCAGCAGGCAGCCGATGAACTTGGCTATATCCGCAACAACCTCGCATCTTCCCTGCGTTCCGGAAAGAGTCACATGATTGCGGTCATCATTGAGCATGCTCACAATCCGCATTATACCTTCCTCATTGATGATATCGTTGCTGAGCTGCGAACACACGGTTATATCCCACTGCTGCTTTTTACCCACAGCAGCGAGGAAACAGAGCAGCAAATGCTGAAGCTTGCTCTCTCCCTCTCGGCAGACGGCATCATTCTTTTTGTTCACGGAACCGCAGAGCATTCCGCTAAAATGCTCCGGTCACTGACACTTCCCGTGATCTTAATTGACCGTGGCGTCCCCGGTACCGAAATGGATTGCGTCTGCGTCAATGACTATGATGGCGGATATCTGGCCGGCCAGAAGCTGACCCGACTGTCACATTCCCGTTTTCTGTACATTGCCGGTCCTCCCACGATTGAATCCCAGATTCGGCGTCAGCAGGGAATTCTTCATGCATTGCAGGACGCGCATCTTCCATCTGACGCTTTGCGTATTATTTCCTTCGAAGAAATCAATCGCACCATTGAACAAAATACCATTTTGCAGCTTCTTCATCCAATCAACTATACTGCAATCATTGCCTACAACGATGAGTTTGCTTACTATGTGATGAACACCCTGCGCCAGAATGGCTATCGCATCCCGGAAGACATCTCGATCTGCGGCTTTGACCATATTTGCAGCAGCATGCCATACCTACCGCCGCTCTCGAGTATCTCCTATCCGAAGGATCGAAGCCTGGCACAAACGGTCGTCCGCTTCCTGCTCAACCGACTGGAGCGTCCGAACCGTCCGGTTCAGATCGATGAATTTCCGGCTGTTTATTACGAAGAAGGGACGGTAGCTATCTGCCATGACAAAAAGCATCACACCGACACAAATCAAAAAGAATAACCGCAGTCTGATCTATCACTATCTCTATCAGCATCCCGGAAGCTCTCAGCAGGAGCTGGCCTTGCAGCTGCATTTGAGCCGACCGACCGTAGCCTCCAATCTATCCCTCCTTGAATCAGAGGGACGGATCTCCAAGAGCGGACGGATCGCTTCCGAAAGTGCAGGCCGCAAGGCTGCTGCCTATGCGATCGTCCCGGACTTCCGGATCGCACTCGGCGTTGAGCTGCTCAAAAACGAAGTAAAGGTCGTCGCCGTCAACCTGTACGGCAAAAGCATTGCGCGCGACTCCTTTTCTGAGACTTATACTGACACGCCTGAGTATTACCAGATGATCTGTGATAAAATTCTTATCTTTGCTAGGGCACTTCCATGTGAATCCTCACAGATCCTCGGCATCGGTTTTGCCATGCAGGCGCTGATCTCTGCTGATAAAAAAAGCATTCTCTACGGAAAGATCCTCTCCTGTACCGGGCTGTCACTGTCTGTTTTTTCCGATCATCTTCCGTGGCCGTGTTCCTTCATCCATGACGCGGAAAGCGCTGCCATCTCCGAGCTTTGGGCCTCTCCGGATCTCACAGATGCCTTTTATCTCTCGCTCAGCCGTCATTTAGGTGGCTCCGTGATCGCAAAAAAGACGATCATGGGCGGCAAGCACGGACACAGTGGCACGATCGAGCACATCCACATGCGTGATAACGGCATCCGCTGCTACTGCGGCCAGATAGGATGTATGGAGACACTCTGCTCTGTCAAGACACTGCTCGCCGACGGAGAAACACTTGAATCGTTCTTCACAAATGTGCGTCAGGGCAATGTCATCTGCTCCTGCCGCTGGGCTGCCTTCCTGTCTGACCTCGCTGAGTGCATCAATCTTCTGCATCTCGTCTATGACACTGACTTTATCCTCGGTGGCCATCTGGCACCTTATCTGCAGGAAGAAGATCTCCTTTTTCTGCACGAAAAAATCCGCCAGCTCACACCATTTAGGGAACCGGCGGACTTTCTCCGCATCAGTAAAATGCCGCAGGATAATATTTGTATCGGAGCGGCGTTGCCATATATTCAGGGGTTTTGGGGGTGAAATTGTAAAGCGGACATTCGCAATCCATCCCTGCAGCTCTGCTGACAGGGCCTAGC
>OLPO01000722.1_pt1 | contig 25493 bp, 26 predicted proteins | sample 1672831 | NCBI WGS metagenome assembly OLPO01 (sample SAMEA3136728, study PRJEB25190) | human gut metagenome
TCAGGGAATCTTTTCCTGTATAGGTGTTGCTGCTTGTCTGTCCTCTGTTTGTCACAGTAATTGTAACAGAGTCAGAATCTGTTACCTGCTTCTGGTCTTTCAGAAGGGAAAGATCACTTACTTTTACAGGGAAAGTTACACCTGTTACATCGGTTCCGTTGGGGTCTACATGATAAGCGGAATTTCCGTTCATCATTCCGGAGGTTCTTGATTTATTAAGAGTTGCAGATGTGAAGGCATCTACTTTCACATCATTGTTTTTCAGTTCTGCCTTATAGAAATCATCATATGGGATGTTCATAAGAACATAGGCTTCGCCCTGCTGTGCTTCTGCAGCAAATGCGTCCTCTTCTTCTGTTTCCGGGGCAAATTCATCCTCTGCATCCTCCGGAGCAAATTGGTCAGAATCAGAATCTTCTGTACTGTCTGTGATTACCTCACTGTCTGTAAAATCAGCTGCCAGAGCTGCATAAGGCATGCTGGTCATCGCTACTGCTGCACTCATTACTACCGGTGCTATCTTTTTCATAAGATTTTTGTTTGTCATGCTATTCTCCTCTTTGTTTTTTTGAACTACCTGTACCAATTGGAATAACCCTTACCAGAGAGTATGTTTTACTTTTTACCAAAAAGGGAGTGACTTCTGCCAAAGATATTCATATGGGATTTTAGATGGGCTGAACAAATATAGTTTGTCACATCTAACAATTGATAGATTATCATAATTACATGTGAATTTCCACTATTTTTTAATAGTTTTATTGGACAAACTTTCTCAATATTTCATTTTAAGATTTGTTTGTTAGAAAAATCTAACTTCTCAGTTGCGCCGAAGTTTCCTGTATGTTAAAATATCTGAAGTTGATGGTATTTTATGGAGAGGAGAATTTTTCTATGAAACAGAAAACAGCCTATCTGGGGCTTTTTTCCGCTGTTGCGATTATTTTGGGATATGTGGAATCACTGATCCCGGTTTTTGCAGGGATCCCGGGAATCAAGCTGGGGCTTGCCAATCTGGGAGTCCTGTTTATCCTGAAAAAGTATTCCTTTAAAGAGGCTGCCCTGGTTTCCGTTGTCCGTATCCTGGTGATCGGATTTATGTTTGGAAATCTGTTCAGTATTCTGTACAGCCTGGCAGGGGCGGCACTTAGTATGACAGTTATGACACTTATGCTGAAAAACACCTCCTTCAGTCTGATCGGAGTCAGCGTTGCAGGAGGTGTTTCCCATAATATTGGTCAGCTGATCATTGCCATGCTGATCGTAAATAATGCAAGTGTGTTTGTCTATGCGCCTGCACTGCTTGTAGCAGGAGTTGCAGCCGGAGTTGTGATCGGCGGACTTACTGCAGAACTCTGCAAGCGGGTGCTGGTTTCTTAGTCTTCTTCAATATGATCCCGTCCCTGGTTGATAATGGTGCGGACATGGTCGTCTGCAAGGGAATAGAAAATAGATTTCCCTTCTCTGCGGCTTTTTACCAGTTTGTTCTGCTTCAGGATGCGGAGCTGATGGGAAATGGCAGACTGGGTCATGTTCAGTACCTTTGCAAGATCACATACGCAGACTTCTGCCTCGAATAAAACAAAGAGGATCCGGATTCTGGTAGAATCTCCAAAAACCTTGAAAAGTTCTGCCAGATCATAAAGCTCTGTTTCCTCAGGCAGGGTCTCATTTACAATCTTCAACAGGTCTTCATGGACCTCGAAACCATCACACACTTCATCTTTACGTTCTTCCATTCTATCACCTGTTTCCTTTCTAGTTGTTATAATTCTAACATTATTCATTCGCAATACTTACAGCTTTTTCACAAATAATGCACGGATTGCATTCAGTACTGCAATGATCATTACTCCTACATCTGCGAAGATGGCCATCCACATATTTGCAATACCAATGGCACCCAGAATCAGGCAGAGAACCTTGATGCCGATAGCAAAGTAGATATTCTCATATACAATGCGGATACATTTACGGGCGATCTTAATTGCTTTGGAAATCTTCAGCGGGTCATCATCCATCAGCACAATATCTGCTGCCTCGATGGCTGCATCGGAACCAAGGGCACCCATGGCAATGCCGATATCTGCCCTGGATAATACAGGGGCATCATTGATACCGTCACCTACAAATGCCAGTTTTTCTTTGGCTGTTTTCTTATCCAGAAGCTCTTCCACCTTTGTTACCTTATCAGCAGGAAGAAGTTCACTGTAGACTTCATCAATGCCAAGCTCTGCTGCAACCTGATCTGCAACACGTTTGGAATCTCCTGTCAGCATAACAGTTCTGGAAATGCCGGCCTTCTTCAGTTCTGCAATGGCCTCTTTTGCATGAGGCTTGATAATATCAGAGATCAGGATATGTCCTGCATATCTGCCATCTACAGCCATGTGTACCACTGTTCCTACGTGATGGCATTCCTGATAGGCAATACCGAGCTTTTTCATCAGCTTTGCATTTCCCGCAGCTACAGAAACACCGTCAACCTTTGCGATCACACCGTTTCCACTGATCTCTTCAATATCTGTAACACGGTTTCTGTCAACAGGTTTGCCATATGCTTTCTGCAGACTTTTGCTGATAGGATGGGAAGAAGAACACTCTGCAAGTGCTGCATACTCTAATAATTTCTCATCCGGTATCTGGCTATGATGAATACCGCTTACCTCGAAAACACCCTGAGTCATGGTACCTGTTTTATCAAATACCACATATTTGGTTTGTGCCAGTGTTTCCAGATAGTTGGAGCCTTTGACAAGCACTCCCTGGTTGCTGGCACCACCGATTCCTGCAAAAAAGCTTAAAGGAATACTGATCACCAGCGCACATGGACAGCTGATTACCAGGAAGGTAAGGGCTCTGTAGATCCAGTCACCCCACATAGCCGGTTTTCCCATGATCAACAGTACGATCGGCGGGAGCAGGGCAAGGGCAAGGGCACCGTAGCACACAGCAGGAGTATAATATTTTGCAAATTTGGAAATAAAGTTCTCGGATTTTGATTTTCTGGAACTGGAATTCTCTACAAGCTCCAAGATTTTAGATACTGTGGACTCACCAAATTCCTTTGTTGTGCGGATTTTCAGTAAACCAGTCATGTTGATACAGCCACTGATCACTTCGTCTCCTACCTTTGCACTTCTTGGAAGACTTTCCCCTGTCAGTGCACTGGTGTTTAATGTGGAAGTACCTTCTGTGATCACACCGTCAATAGGTACTTTCTCTCCCGGCTGTACAATAATGATGGTTCCGATTGCTACCTCGTCCGGATCCACCTGTTCCAGTTCGCCGTTATTTTCTACATTTGCATAATCAGGACGGATATCCATCAGTTCACTGATATTTCTCCTGCTCCTTCCTACTGCATAGCTCTGGAAAAGCTCTCCGATCTGGTAGAAAAGCATAACTGCTGTGCCCTCTGTATAATCTCCCAGAAGAATGGCGCCTATAGTAGCCACTGCCATCAGGAAATTTTCGTCAAAGACCTGCTTATTTCTAATCCCTTTGAATGCTTTTTTCAGAATATCATATCCAATGATCAGATAAGGGATCATGAAAAGGCCAAATCGCAGATAGCCCTCAACCGGAAGCTGTGAAAAAACAACCACCAGAACAAAGGATATGATAATTCTTACCAGCATTTTCTTCTGCTTCTTATTCACCTCAATACCTCTCTTCTTATTACAATTTATGACTGCTCCGTATTATAATTATGAACCTGAACCCAATCGGGTAAAAAAACAAGGGCTGCCGGCAAAAAGTTTATCCACCGGCAGATATGACGGTAACTCATTCTTTATACAGCAGTCCCTGAAATACTTTTATTAAAGGAAGATCTCGCAGTCATCTTCTACTTTCTTACAGTTCTTTAATACGTCTTTCATAACTGCTTTCGGATCCTGTCCGTCCTCAAATTCAACGATCATCTTCAGCATCATGAAGTTAACAGTTGCATCCTTCACACCTGCTGTATTCTTTGCAGCTTCCTCCATTTTATTGGCACAGTTGGCACAGTCTACATCAATCTTATAGGTCTTCTTCATAATATTATCCTTTCCGGCTCATTTTATTCATTTTAACATATGAGCACTTGTTCATTTGTTTGATTTTATTATACCATTCTTTTCTGTGCTGTCAATAGTTTTCTGCAGTTTTCTTTACGGAAATAGAAATTTATGTTATAATCCAAAACAATAAACCGGAGGTAGTAAATATGGCAATACACGAATCAGGAGAGGATTATCTTGAGGCAATCCTTATGATCAAGAAAAGAAGCGGAAATGTCCGCTCTATTGATATTGCACGTGAGCTTTCTTTTTCCAAGCCAAGTGTCAGCGTTGCAATGAAGAATTTAAAAACCAGTAATTATATTACTGTTGACGAGAATGGTTTTATCAATCTTACAGAAGCCGGACAGGAAATTGCAGATAAAATTTATGAAAGACATACTTTCCTGACCAACTGGCTTACATCTTTGGGAGTAGACCCTGAGGTTGCAGCTGAGGATGCATGTAAAATGGAGCATGCCATCAGCTCGGAAAGCTTTTCTGCTATCAAGAAATTTGTGGCAGATACCCATTGATTTTACTGGATTGTCAAATCTGGCACTTATACCCAAAGAAAAGAAGTCCTGAACGAGGCAGCAGGGATACATCCATCTGTAATCCTCTGCTTTTCAGTCAGGACTTCTTTTCTTTATAATGTTTCTTCTTTATATTATTCTTATCTATAATATTCTTATCTATAATGTTTCTTCCTTCGGAAGAAGATTTCTCATGCTTCGTAAACTGATAGTCAGGGTTGACATGTTATGAAGCAACGCTGAGGTTGTTGGCATGATCACACCTGTAACTCCAAGAGCGATCAGACCGCCGTTCACACCAATGATAGTTCTATAATTATTGTGGATACGCTTCATCAAAGCTGTGCTCAGTCTCTTTAAAGTGACGATCTCATGGAGATTATCAGCAGAGATCGTAACATCAGCAATCTCACGGGCAATGGCAGCACCGTCACTGATGGCGATACCTACATTTGCCGACGAAAGTGCCAGGGAATCATTGATTCCGTCACCGATCATAATCACCTTATGTCCCAGCGCCTTTTCCTTCTCCACAAAGGATGCCTTATCCTCAGGCAGAACCTCGGAATAGTATTCGTCTACTCCCACCCTTTTGGCGATGGCAGCAGCTGTACGCTCACTGTCTCCTGTCATCATCACAACCTTGGTGATACCTGCTGCTTTTAATTCACGGACAGCATCTGCTGCCTCTTCACGAAGAGGATCCTCTACGCAGATAACTGCTGCAAGCTTACCCTCAATGGCAAGATATAAGTGTGAGCATTCCAGAGGCAGATGTTCAAATCTGTCTTCCATTCCATCTGGGATCACACATTTCTCATCTTCCATTACGAAATGCCAGCTTCCGATCACTGCCTTTTTGCCTTCTATAGTTGTAGAAATACCATGGGCTACAATATATTCCACTTTGGAATGCATTTCTTCATGAACAAGGTGTTTTTCTCTGGCAGCGTTGACCACAGCCCTTGCCATAGAATGAGGAAAATGCTCTTCCATACATGCTGCAATGCGCAGAAGTTCATCGGCGCTCAGTTCATTGTTAAAGGATACTACATCTGCAACTACAGGTTTTGCCTTTGTAAGGGTACCGGTTTTGTCAAATACGATGGTGGTGGCATCTGCCATTGCTTCCATATATTTACCGCCCTTTACTGTAATGCTGTGGGTATTTGCTTCCCTGATGGCAGATAATACGGTAATAGGCATGGCAAGCTTCAGTGCACAAGAGAAATCTACCATAAGCACTGCCAGTGTTCTTGTCATATTTCTGGTAAGCAGCCAGGTTACACCTGTACCTGCCAGAGTATAGGGCACAAGCCGGTCTGCCAGATGCTCTGCATTACTTTCCACTGAAGACTTCAGCTTCTCAGAATCCTCGATCATGCTGACGATCTTCTCATAGCGGCTGGATCCTGCTGCTTCTTTTACTCTGACTGTGATCTCCCCTTCTTCCAGAACGGTTCCTGCATAGGCAAAGCTTCCCTCTGCCTTACGGACAGGTGCAGATTCGCCTGTAAGAGAGGTCTGGTTGACCATAGCCTCTCCTGCCACTACATTTCCGTCAAAAGGAATTACATTTCCCATATGTACACGCACCAGGTCTCCTGCCATAATAGAAGAAACCGGCACAAGAACCTCCTGACCCTCTGCATTTAAAAGCCATACCTTCTCTGCATTGATGGACATACTTCTTGCAAGATCATTGACTGATTTCTTGTGTGTCCACTCTTCAAGAATTTCACCGATGCCAAGCAAGAACATGGTGGAGCCTGCAGTATTGAAGTCACCTCGGATCATGGAAACACCGATGGCTGTGGCATCCAGTACCGGAACCTCCAGTTTTCCCTTCAGCAGAGTGCGGACACCATGGTAAAGGTATTTGATAGACTTTGCCGTAGTAAGTACCACACGTACCGGGTAGGGCAGGAACATTTTATTCAATGTTCGCAGCACTACGGAATTGATCAGCTTCTCCTTGTAGGTTTCATTTAATTCACGCCCTGAGTTTTCCAGAGCTGTTTCAGATACCTGAGCTGTTTCATAGGAAAATCTGCTCAGTAAACTTATCAGTTCTTCTCTGCTGCCTGTATAGGAAACAGCCACATCCTGGGTTCTCACATAGATTGAAGCCCTGGTCACATTTGTCTGGGCTTCCAGATAACACTGGAGAATGTCTGCCTGTCTGTAAGTCATGTGTTTTTGTGCCAGATGGATACGGATACGTCCTTTTATTTCATGCTTAATAGCAAACTTCATTATTCCTCGCTGCCTTCTTCTGTTGTTTCTTCTGTCTCTTCTCTGAAATCTGTGGTATCTTCAGCTGTATCTTCCACTACTTCTTCAGCTGCCTCTCTGTCTTCATTGATCTGCTGTGCTTCTGCATAAATATCTTCTGCATTTTCCTGGATCGTGGAAGCTGTTTTCATCACACAGGATTTCGCACGGAGAACTGCTGCTGTACAGTTTGTGTAAAATTTCTTTGCATCCTTGCTTGTAAGGATTTTAATGCCCGCTGTTCCAAAAGCTACCCCTGCTGCAAAAATTCCTGTTTTTTTACCGTCAAATTTAATCATTGTATTTTCCTCCTTAAGTATGATATTTATACAGATAATCTGTTTGAATATTTATAATGCTATCAGAGTCCAGATTTTTCCGGAGACTGATATCATATAATTTCTGTATTATACAACCAGTTTTTTTCAAATTCCACTGTTTTTGGCTTATTGAGAAATTTAGTCAAAAACGTCAGGAAAATCTTTCCGGATCTTCCTGACGGCAATATTTTTTTCATATTTCACAGGGGTTCACAAACATTTTCTCAATTTCCTGCTTATCAATATATCCACAGGCCCGTAAACCTGCCTGCACTACATGATTGAAATTATCTTTGGATAATCTCTGCACTGTGTTGTCATCCAACTCAACGGTACACACGCTTCCCTCGGAACAGTCAGGATTCCGGACAATTTTGTACATATTTCTTCTGCTTATGGCACCGATTTCCTCCAGAAGGTTTACCATACGATACACAGTGGCTGATCCGATTCCCGGATCCAGACGGGAGGCATTATAATAGATTTCCTTACAGCAGGAGCATTCATTTTCCAGAATGACTTCCAGAAGCATCCTGCGCTGTTTTGTTATCCTGCAGCCGCGCTTCTTTAATTCCCGGATGACCACATCCTTCTGCATTTGGGTTCTCTGGTAATTTGTTTCTGTACAATCATTATTTTTCCTTAACGCCATTGCTCCCAAAGTCACATCATCCTTCCGCTTTTAGTCTTTTATCTTTTTCTCAGCCTGAGCTGTCCGTTATCAATGACACCCCCGGCAATGGCTGCAGTCACCGCCACAGGAATGCTTTCCGCTTTTTTTGTCACGGATAATTCCTCTAACGATCAGCACAACAACCAGAAGTAAAATGCCGCCTACGATTAAAGTTCCCATAACGATACCTCCATCTTAATCTTTTAACCTTATTTCGCTCCTGCCAGTCCCTTTACATTCACTCTAAGAGTATTGCTTTCTTTATATGGTCTGAACAGCAGATATAAGAATCCTGCAATGATCACAAATGCCACAACTGTCCAGATACCAAATCCACCGCCTGTTACCAGGGTACCGATCTGATAAATGCAAAGGGATACAAGGTATGCCAGTCCACACTGATATCCGATTGCAAAGAAGAACCATTTTGTGTTATTCATCTCTCTCTTGATAGCGCCCATAGCTGCGAAGCATGGAGCACACAGAAGGTTGAATACCAGGAAGCCATAAGCTGCGATTGGTGTCATAACCTGTGCCAGGTTGCCCCAGATTTCTGCACCGTCCTCTGCCACCTCAGCAAAGCCAAAGAGCATACCGAAGGTTGCAACAACGTTTTCTTTTGCGATCAGACCTGTAACAGCTGCAACAGCCATCTTCCATCCTTCGCCTGCTTTTGTCCATCCAAGTGGTGCAAAGATCCATGCAATTGCAGAACCGATCTTTGCCAGAATACTGTTGTTCAGTTCCTCTACCATGCCAAAGGCACCGTTTTCCCATCCAAAGCCCATAAGGAACCACAGAACGATAGTGGAAAGAAGAATAATAGTACCAGCCTTTTTAATAAAGGACCATCCACGTTCCCACATACTTCTCAGAATGTTGCCAAGTGTAGGCCAGTGGTATGCCGGAAGCTCCATAACGAAAGGAGCAGGGTCACCGGCGAACATTTTTGTTTTCTTTAAGATGATACCGGAGCAGATGATTGCTGCGATACCTACAAAATAACAGCTTGTTGCTACCCAGCCGCTGTTGTTGAAGAATGCACCTGCGATCATGCCAATGATCGGAAGCTTTGCACCACAGGGAACAAAGGTAGTTGTCATAATTGTCATTTTACGGTCACGGTCATTCTCGATAGTACGGGAAGCCATAACACCAGGAACACCACATCCGCTGCCGATCAGCATTGGGATGAAGGATTTACCGGAAAGTCCGAATTTACGGAAAATACGGTCCATGATAAATGCTACACGTGCCATGTATCCGCAGGATTCCAGGAATGCCAGGAATGCAAACAGCACAAGCATCTGCGGTACGAAACCAAGCACTGCACCAACACCTGCTACAATACCGTCAAGGATCAGGCCTTCCAGCCATGGAGCACAGTGTACAGCTTCCAGTCCGGACTGGATAGCCGGAGGAATGATCTCACCAAAGAGCACATCATTGGTCCAGTCTGTTACGATCGTTCCCACTGTTGTTACAGATACATAATACACGATAAACATTACAACTGCAAATATAGGAAGTGCCAGCCATCTGTTTGTGACGATACGGTCGATCTTATCAGAGGTTGTAAGCTTCTCTTTTCTTGCCTTTGTCAGGCATTTGCCGATGATGGAAGAAATATAGACATATCTTTCATTTGTGATGATACTCTCTGTGTCATCGTCAAATTCCTCTTCCATTTCTCTGATCTCAGCAGATACATCCACTTTGGTTTTCATCTGCTCTGCAATCTTGTCATCTCTTTCCAGAAGCTTGATGGCGAAAAATCTCTTCTGAGATTCCTCTACAACACCTGTAAGCTTTACTTCCACATCGCTGATCACATCTTCCGCTTTCTGGCAGAACTCATGAACAGGTGTTACTTTTTTGTGGCTCTGTGCAATGGCTACAGCCTTGTTGGCAGCCTCTGTGATTCCGGTTCCCTTCAGGGCGGAAATCTCAACTACTTCACAGCCCAGTGCTTTTTTCAGCTTATCAATATGTATGGTATCGCCGTTCTTTTTTACAATGTCCATCATGTTAATGGCCATGATCACCGGAATTCCAAGCTCCAGAATCTGTGTGGACAGATACAGATTTCTCTCAATATTGGTACCATCAATAATATTGATGATGGCATCCGGTTTTTCCTGAAGGATATAATTTCTGGCAACTACTTCCTCCAGAGTATATGGTGACAAAGAATAAATACCCGGCAGGTCAGTAAGGATCACATCCTTGTGTCCCTTTAACTTACCTTCCTTCTTTTCAACTGTTACACCTGGCCAGTTACCTACAAACTGGTTGGATCCGGTCAGTGCATTGAACAATGTGGTTTTACCACAGTTCGGATTACCTGCGAGTGCAATTTTTACTGACATAATCTCTCTCCTCTACCTTTGATATCTTTTTAATCAGGGCTTTCTGTTTATACAAAATTAGTTTTTGTAAACTATTAGTAACATCTAATTGTTAGAACGCCCTAACCTATTATCAAAAAAATTATTCTATAACAATCATTTCGGCATCTGCTTTACGCAGGGATAATTCATATCCTCTTACCGTTACTTCTATCGGATCTCCCAGAGGAGCAACCTTTCTTACATAAACCTCCACGCCTTTTGTGATTCCCATATCCATAATCCTTCTCTTGACCGGGCCCTCACCTGTAAGCTTCAGAACCTTTACGGTCTCTCCTACCCGCGCATTCTTTAATGTCTTCAAATCTTTTCCCTTCTTTCCCCAGAGCTCTGCTTCAAACACACTTCTGTTTCAGGCACACCCTAGACCATAATCTTGCTTGCCATATCTTTTCCAATGGCAACTCTGGATTCTTTAACATTGACGATCAGGCTTCCGTTGATCTCGGAAATAACTGTCACAATTCCTCCTACCACAAAGCCCAGTTCCTCAAGGTGTCTCTTAACTTCTTCTTTGCCTCCGATCCTTTTGATCGTGAAAGGTTCACCGGCATTCACCATTGACAGCGGCATTTTTTTCATCCCTTTCTGGTATTTAATAAATGATAAACATTATCTTTATTATGTGGTTAGTGTATTCTAATTTTGGTTAGATGTCAATAACTATTTTTCATTTTTTATTGATAAAGTTTTTCATTTTAAAACATTAATAAAAAATCTCATTTATTTACCACTGTATTATTGCAATGTGCATAATAAAAAGGTCTCAACAACAACGTGTTTCAAGAATACCAGTTAATGCATTTCCGCTGCTTGTGTGGCAGCGCACGATATCAGTGGAAGCTCCCACCTCGTCCAGGGCACATTTCACCATTTTGTGGGATACTGTGTTTGTAAAAAGCACCAGAACATCGGGACATCCTATTTTCTTGCCAAAGTCCGCTTCCATCTGTGTAAACACCTTACATTTACATTTATAAGATTTACAGATTTTTTTATACTGTGCTACCATTCTGTCATGTCCGCCTACGATTACAATACTCATATATGATCCTCCTTTGATCCTGTTTTTTTATCTAGTTTTTTTATCTAGTTTCTTTCGTCAGTATTTTATCCTGCGAAAAGTTATTCGTGTTTAACTATATGTTAGTATAAACTAACGCACTTCTTCTGTCAATAACCGATTGTGTTTCACAGGCAAAAAAAGACTGTCGTACACCAAAATGTACAACAGTCCTTTTCGCGTATATCTGAAAAAACTTCAGATATTTACGCCCTTATCTGTTTGATCAATATTCTTCGTATCCTACACTGCCATCAGAATAGGTAATCTCATAATATCCGTGTCCGCTTCCGTCGCAGTCGTCATATTGCTGACGGCCGACTTCATATTTCTCCTGAGGAGCTGGCTGTGCAGGCTCCTGATAGCTGCCCTGATCCTGGGAATAATCATAATTATTCTGGCTCTGCTGTGCCTGAGCAGCTGCTGCCTGTGCCGCTGCTGCCTCAGCCTGGGCTTTGGCCTCCTGTTCAGCCTTTACCTTGGCATCTGCTGTCTCTTTGTTCTCTGTAATGTAGGTATGATATACATAACCTGTAATATCATCTGCCTGCACCTTAATCCAGCCCGGTGCAACAGCAATGCCCTTTACTTCAGTACCTGTAGAAAGAACCTTTAAGGATTTGGACTCTTTGTCTGCCTTTTCACGGACGTTTACATTGGAGAGAAGATACATGGTAAGGGATTCTCCCCACTCTTTCTCTTCTGCTGTCTCAGCCACTTCCTCTTCCTTTTTGTCTTTATTCTCATATTTGATATAGAGGAATCCATATTCATCATAGATAACAGGCTCTGTCCAGGAATCCGGATCAATGTTTTTGAAAACATGCTCTGTTCCGTCTTCACCGGTAACTGTAAGCATCTTACCCTGGGCTTTTTCTGTAGTCTCTGCTGTGTCTTCTGTTTTTGTATCCTCTGCCTTTGCGTCCTCTGTCTCATCTGCTGCATCTTCCAGCTCTCCTGCTGTCAGTGCATATCCTGTCTGATTTTTCACAGTCAGCTCCTGGGTTTCGGTTTTGATCTTCAGATCTTCCACCTCTTTTGTCTCCTCTGCTGCTTCTGCACTTTCAGTCTGTGCATTCTCCTCTGTCTGTGCCCCAAATGCTGCGACAGGTGTCAGGGCAACTGCCCCTGCTACTGAGATGCTTAAAATTTTAGTAATTAACTTCTTTTTCATTGTATGGAATCCTCCTTGATATTATTTTGATAAATATTATAAATTTTATTATCTTTCTCAATCAGTATTTCAACATCATTTCCGTCTGCTGCCACCAACTCACTGGGCAGATAAAGACAAAATCCATTATCATCCAGATTCTCTCCCACTTTCACATCCATAGGAAAAGCCTCATAAACAGAGCCGTTGACCTTCAGATAAATCCGGGAATCTGTATCCAGAAGCCCTTCTTTGATCCGGCCGCTGAGCTGAGCAGTCATTCCCTGAGGCTTGATCTTTACATCAACAGCCCCATCAGATCCCTGAAGCTCCTGATCCTCAGTCAGACTGATTTCCTTTGCTGTAAGCACAGGTGGAAACTGGGACATTTCCGGCAGAAAACGTTCTGCCCTCTCAATGATCACCGTATCCGCGCTATGAGTCTCCACATCCGTCAGCTGATAAGGAATTCCTCTGGAAAAATAGGCATTGGCATAGGCATCTGCCATATAAGGAAGCAGGGCATTTCCAAAGGAATCTCTGTACATCACCAAGCTTCCCTCTTTTACCGGATTTACGGTGGTGATCCGGGGATCAAAATTGCTCTGGATCTCTTCCACAGTAGCATAGGTGGTCTCTTTGTCATAATAAATCTCATCGTCTGCTGTCGAAGCCAGGGGATACAGCATAGTATCCAGATCTCCTGTATAATCCCTGCGCACTGTATAGCTTTCTCCCTCATAGGAATCATGGTCCTTACCAAGGGCATCCATCAGTACGTCTGCTGCCAGTGCTGCACCTTTGTTATTCCAGTGGGAATCCCGGGCATGGTAGAGAACCTCATTCTCCTCCATCAGCGCCTGGTACAGATCTGCATAAGCAACCTTTTCCGTTTTCAGCCAGTCTTCCAGATTTTCCCTGTTTGTCTGGCCGGATACCTTCAGCTTATCATAATAAGGCATGTTGTCTCCATAGAGAGAGTTCTTATTGGGAGCAATGGTAAACAGGAAATTCACTCCCTTTTCCTCCAGAGCCTGCTGGGTCATGGACAGCATATGGGCAATATTGAACAGGCTTCTGTCAGACAATAAATCCTGTCCCAGATAGTCATCCAGAGAATCCTTGTAATAGAGCCAGCCATTTTTACCCTGGATTACACCATCTGCAGTAGAGGTTTCCAGAAGTCTGCCGTGGAGCAGTGCATTTCCGGTAACCAGTTCATTTCTGAACGCAAAATGCTCCTGGAAATAATCTCCTGCCTGGGAGAGCCATTCCACATTGATCTTCCCCTCCTCTGTTTTTGGAGAAGGAAATTCTGAAAGCTGTCTGTTTTCTGAAGATGTCTCCTGCTTTGTCACAAGCATTCCCAGGGAAGGACAAAGGCAGATGGCAAAAAACAAAATACAATAAATCAATTTTCCTTTTTTCATAGCTGCCTCCCTTAAAACCTGAAATAAATAAATGGATTATAGGTTCCGCTTGCAAGGCTGAGAATGCAGATCACCAGACCTGCCAGACTGCAGACATATGCCACAGGACCGTACCATTTCTTTTCACTTATCAGTTTTTTAACAGGGCAGCAGGCAATCAGCGCACCGGCCAGAGTAACCAGAAAAACAGGGGTCATCTGCTGCAGTGCAAAGCTCATGGCACCGGCATTCCATCCAAAGCCTGTAAACATTTTCCTGATCCAGAAGCATCCCTGTGCCATGGTCTCTGCTCTGAAAAATACAAATCCAATGCATACCACCAGCAGAGCATACACATGCTGGAAGAAGGATTTTACAGCAGAGCCTTTTTTTCCGATCCAGGGAATATATTCCTCAAGCATAAGGAAAAATCCATGATAAACACCCCAGAACAGGAAATTAACGGCTGCTCCATGCCAGATTCCGGTACACAGGAAAACAATCATCTTGTTGACAACTGTGCGGAATTTTCCTTTGCGGTTTCCCCCAAGGGGGATGTACAGATACTCCAGAAACCATCCAGAAAGGGACATATGCCATCTTCTCCAGAATTCCCGGATCGTACCGCTGATGTATGGATAATTAAAGTTCTCCTTAAAGTGAAATCCGAACATCCATCCCAGACCAATAGCCATATCACTATAGCCACTGAAATCAAAATAAATCTGGAGCATATAGGAAATGGCTCCCAACCATGCTCCTGCCCCATTGATGGAACCTGCAGATGCACCAAAAAGATTGTCAGCCACCAGTCCCAGGGTATTGGCCAGGAGAACCTTTTTACAGAGACCTGCAGAAAATCTGCGGATTCCCAGGGCAACACCGTCCAGTGTCACCGTTCTCTGGTCAATTTCCGCTGCCACATCATGATACTTCACAATAGGTCCTGCGATCAGCTGTGGGAAAAAGGATATGTAGAGAAGTACTTTTGCATAATTTTTCTGGGCCCTGGTAGTTTCCCGGTAAACATCGATCACATAGGACATTGCCTGGAAAGTAAAGAAAGAAATACCGATAGGCATGCGGATCTGAGGAAGCGGCAGATGAAGCCCTGTCACACTGTTGACCATCCCCAGGATAAAATCTGTATACTTAAATACAATAAGGATTCCCAGATTGCAGATCACTGCCAGAACCAGGATTCCCTTCCTGTGATTTTGGAACCTGTCAATCCCGCAGGCACAGAAATAATTCAATAAAGTGGAAATAAACAATAAAATAATATATACCGGTTCTCCGTAAGCATAGAAAAGTACGCTTGCCAGGAGAAGAAGTGCATTTTTAGCCCGTATTCCCGGCAGAATACAGTGCAGGACAAAAACAGCCGGCAAAAATACACACATAAAAACCATTGAACTGAAAACCATAATTTATGTCACCTGTCATTTATGGAGTACTTTTACATTACACCAAAAATAACCTCTACTCCTTTTGCAGTCTCGCCTGTGCTTAATACAAAGTTATCATAATACAGCAAATATTCTTTGCCATTTCCATAACAGCCTGTTCCTTTTTTGATCTTTTTCGGTTTTCCCAGAAGCTTTTTCAACGGTGCAGCTTTCTTTTCATAACCGTAGGCCTTACGGATCTTCTTTGTCTTCGGCACATCGTACACACCTGTCTTAGAATTAAAAGCATAGAGCTTTTCCCCGGAATTCAGATAAGAAGCAGCCACGCCCTTTATCATTCTGGCATTTGTATCAAAGCCATACTGCTTGCCGCCGATCTTCTTCACAGCCAGTTTTTTTCTTCCGAACATGTCTTTGCTTCCTGCATAGGCAGCTCCGTCTTTGCCAAAATAGTATCTGTAGGTCTTTTTGGTTTTGGCATCCTTTACATTTTTCCATTTATTTTTGATTCTGGCAGAGGTGCCGTCCTCTTTTACTTCGTAGAAATAGTATTTGCCTTTTTCCTTTACCAGTCCCTTTTTAACTGTTGTCTGCCCGGACTGTGTTGTTTCTGCTCCATTAACAGAAACAACAGATACAGACACGAACAGCAGACAGAAAACAGTCAGGATTATTTTCACGGATTTTTTTAACATCTTTCTTATTTTCTTCCTTTCTCCTGTTTATTTTCTTATAGTGAAGGGGATCTATTTCCAATCCCCTCCCTGTTTATCTTAGTCAGAAGTTAACGTTATAGATTTTCTGGGTTTTGTAGACTTTACCTTCCATGGAAGCATGCTTTTGCATAAACCATTTCACATCTTTTCTCTTGGAGAATCTGTTGCCATTGGTATCAAAGGTATACCATTTGCCTTTCACCTTGATCTCTACCCATCCATGGTTCTGCCATCTGGAGGTATCATACAGATTACTTGTTCCAATACAGATTCTCACAGGAAGTCCTGTGGCACGTCTGGCAAGATAAGCAAAGGTAGCTGCATCATGGTAGCAGCTTGCCTGCTTTGTAGACAGAGTTTCCTTTGCAAGCTTGGCATCCCAGCCTTTTGCGGAAGGAATTCCCATATAACGTGTATACTTGTAAGCTTTTTTGGTGTAATTAAACAGCTTCTGTAATTTCTGCTTGTCCGTTGTTTTCTTTGTAAATTTCTGAGCCTTGATCACCTTGTCCAGTGATTTTGCCAGATTTTTGTCCTTCAGGTTTTTCCCTGGTTTCGCAGCCTGCGCACTTACTGTCTCTACTGTAACAGCCTGTGGAACCCCATCAGCTGCACCTGCAGGTACTGTGCCGAAGGCAAGAGCTGCTGAAGTACAGAGCACCATCAGTTTCTTAAAAATTGTCTTTTTCATCATAACTTTTCTCTCCTTTTCATAAAACTTAACCTGTAACTGCAAAAAAATAGCAGTCAGGTGTTATATTATAACTTCAGGCTGTCAGACAGCTCTGAAGTCAGGCTCATATCAGGCGAATTTCACAGAGCCGGAAGTCCAGTGATAAACCCCATATCCGGCAGTACCATAAATACCCGGTGCCCATCCTGCATAAGTTCCTTCAGGATCATAGCTGAGACCATTGATCTGTACCCAGCAATGTCTGGTCATTCCATCAGCCCTGCCGTCACGGGAACCCGGTACATATCCGTAAACCATATAAGGCTTATAACCAACTTCCTGTGCCAATGCTGCAAATGCACATGCAAATCCATAACAGTTACCGCCGCCGTTTACCAGTGTGTTCAGCGCCAGGGATCTCTGCCATCCTGCCTGTCCCAGATTGGGATACACAGACCAGTAACCGATATGTCCGCCTACCACATATCGCCAGCAAGCATACAGCTTCTGACTTTTTGTCATACCTGGATTGGTAATGGAAGATGCAATCTGCATGGTTTTTATTTTCAGCAGCGCATCCGTATTTTTCTTGGCTGCACCGGAGGCTGTAAAATGGTACCTGTTGGCCAGGGATCGATTCTTGTACAGCTTTCCTCCCGGACCTCCGTAATAAAGGTTATTTTTATAAATAAAGAATCCGGTAGCTGCTTCTCCGTTATTGCCGGTCATATAGTAAATACTGTATCTCACCCGGATGATTTTTCCCTTTTTATTTTTGATCCGTTTAAAATTCTCACCGAAAACATATACCTTGTTCTTATTCTTAAACCTTACGCCGCCGCACACTGCATAGCCGTCCGGTCCGAAATAATAGGTGGCACCGTTGACTGTTTTCAGCTTATTCTTCGCCTTGCTGCCATTGGAATAGTAAAAGCAAAGCTTCTTACCTTCCTTTACCAGTCCTTTTTTCTTTGGCACTGCTGTAGGTTTGGGAACCGGTGTAACTGTCGGCACTGCCTCCGGTGTGATAGTCGGAAAAGTTTCCGGTGTAACTGTCGGAACCGTCTCCTGTCCATAAGTAACTGCTGACGTACCTGCCACTGTCAGGCAAAATACGCAGGCTGTTGTCAGAAAAAATCCCTTTAATGTCTTCATACTCTGTTTCATTTTCTCTTTCTAGGTTTACTCCTGCTTTAACTTTTTAAACTTTTTATTTTACATTTTCATTTTTCTGTTATTTATTGTATCAAAAAATGTAATTGATTTCTATATAATTCGCGTAATACACGCAAAAAAATACTGTTGCATGCAACAGTATTTTTTTGATGAAGGAAACCCCTCAGAAATTATTCTCCCAGTTTCTTTCCTGTGAGCATTTCATAGCCCTGGAGATATTTCTGGATTGTTTTATCTACGATTTCCTGAGGAAGAGTCCAGTCATTATCCGGATTGGCTTTCAGCCAGTCGCGGGCAAACTGCTTGTCAAAGGATGGCTGTCCATGTCCGGCCTCATATCCATCTGCAGGCCAGAAACGGGAGCTGTCCGGTGTAAGCATCTCATCACCGATCACCATATTTCCCTCTTCATCCAGTCCAAACTCAAATTTGGTATCTGCAATAATGATTCCCTTGCTCAGAGCATATTCTGCGCACTTTTTATACAGTGCGATTGTATTATCACGAAGCTTTGAAGCTAACTCCTCCCCTCTTCCCGGGAAGTATTTCTCAAGATGGGCAATACTCTGTTCATAGGAGATATTCTCATCATGGTCACCAATCTCAGCCTTGGTGGAAGGAGTATAAATTGGCTCAGGTAATTTGTCAGACTCTTTCAGACCTTCCGGAAGCTGAATGCCACAGACTTTTCCTGTCTCCTGATAGCTTGCCCAGCCACTTCCGGTAATATATCCACGTACAATACACTCAATAGGAAGCATGTTCAGCTTGCGGCACATCATGCTGTTTCCGTCAAACTTTTCCTGCTGGAAGAATTCCGGCATATCTTTTACATCAACGGAAATCATATGATTAGGAAGAATATCCTTTGTAAAATCAAACCAGAATTTTGACATCTGTGTCAGCACAGCGCCTTTCTTTGTAACCTGGTTTTTCAGAATTACATCGAAACAGCTGATACGGTCAGTTGCTACCATGATCAGGCTGTCACCATTGTCATAAATCTCACGTACTTTACCTTCTTTGATCGGTTTTAATTCCTGCATTTTCTCGCACCTCAATCTTCGTTATGTATTCTATAATGATTCTGTATTAACGTACCACCACATTAGTCCGGTTGTCAAGATTCTTCCACAAATTTTATCATATTATTCTTTTTCCCGACATGCTCTATTGTTTTTGTTTTTTTGTCATGTTATGATAACTTATAATTTTTACAGGATGTCAGAGGTAAAAAGCATTTGACTTCTGGCTTGAAATTTATGAAATGTGAGGTATTTTCTTGAAAAAAAAAGAAGCTTTATTTATCGGCGGAATTCTGGTTCTGTCCCTGATCCTCTGGTTGGGCATTAACCATTTTCAGAAAGGGCACTACGGCTATATCACCATTACCGTAGATGGCAATAAACTGGGCACCTATTCTCTTGGAAAGGATCAGACCATATCCATAGGCCATACAAATATCTGCGAAATAAAAGACGGGCAGGCCCATATGACGGAAGCCACCTGCCCGGATCATTTGTGTATGAAACAGCATGCCATTGATTCCAAAGGCGGCACCATCGTCTGCCTTCCCAATAAAGTTGTGATCGAGGGTACCAAAGCCTCTGCAGGTGCTCAGTCAGATGACGGTCTCTCTATTGACGCTGTAACCTGATCTGCCCTGTTTCTCAGATAATAATACATACCAGACCACCTTTACTGTCATTTACGATTTTCTGCATGGTATCCTGAAGCTTTATCTGGCTTTCTTCACTGATGGCCGCAATTTTGCTTCGGATGCCATCCTGCACCAGCTGTTCTACGGATTTCCCGAAAATATTTGTCTCCCAGATACTTTCCCCTCTCTGGCTGCTTTCTTCAATATACTGGATCAGATCTTTTGCCTGCTGTTCTGTACCCACAATAGGCGCAATTTCCGTCTCAATGTTGGCTTTGATCATATGGATGGACGGGCTTTTGGACTTTATCTTTACACCGAACTTGTTGCCCTGGCGTATAACCTGAGGTTCCTGGATTTCGATCTCATCCAGCCTGGGTACTACCACCCCATATCCGGAGCCTCTTACCTCTTCCAGTGCATTCCGGACCTTTACATATTCCTCCTTCATATGTACCAGATCCCTTATGGTATGGATCAGTTCATATTCACTTTCCATCTGAGTCCCACTCATCTGACTGAGCATCTGGTAATAATATTTATCCTGTATCCTTACCCTTACCTTTACAGTACCATCAGACAGACCTGTATCCTCCAGCAGAGAATCCTTTACATAAGGTCCGGATAACTGTATGGCTTCTTTTGTAATGTCCCGGATCTGAAACAGATGCTTTGTTTTTTCCCTGATCTGTTCCAGAAGCTGTTTTTTCAGTTCATGGTCAGCAGGCAGCATCTCCACCCATTTGGGTATAAAAAACTGAATCTGGCTTACCGGAAATTCATAAAGTATTTTTTCCAGGATCTGGGCAATATCCTCTTTGTGGAGCTGATCACAGTTTACACTCAGGGCAGTTACCTGATATTTCTCCTGGATTTCAGATACTGCTTTCTGGGCAGCTTCTTTGTATGGCATCTGGGAATTGACCAGCACCAGAAAGGGTTTATGCTGTTTTTTTAACTCCTGAATGGTTTTCTCCTCTGCCTCTGTAAAATTTTCTCTGGGCAGTTCGCCAAAAGAGCCATCAGAAGTGATCACCAGTCCGATGGTGGAATGCTCCTCTATTACCTTCTGGGTGCCGATCCTGGCTGCTTCATGGAAAGGAATGGCTTTTTCCGACCAGGGTGTTCTTACCATTCTTTCCTTTCCATCCTCCATATTTCCCCCTGCATCTTTCACCAGAAATCCCACACAGTCGATCAGCCGTACCCTCACCTTCTGTTCTGTGCCCAGAGAAACGCTGACCGCTTCTTTGGGGATGAATTTAGGTTCTACAGTTGTAATGATTTTTCCGGAACCGCTCAGCGGCAGCTGATCCCGGATCTCTGCCTGCTTTCTCTCCGACATCTGCGGCAGAGCGGCTATCTCCATAAAACGCCGGATAAAAGTGGATTTACCTGTTCGTACCGGTCCCACCACACCTATGTATATATCCCCTCCGGTACGGGCCTGAATATCCCGGTATATCTGAAAATTTTCCATATAAAAGCAGCCCCCTTGCATATTTACAAACAATCACATGTATTGTTATAAGATATGCCCGGAGGCTGCTGATTATTCACCTGTTTTTATACAAAATCCTTAATAGGATTCGTTGTGAAGAAGATGATGTTCTTTTCCCTTGAGCAGTCCATTGTAAAGCTCTACAACTAATGGATTCTCATCGGATTTCTTGATGATCGTAGTATTATCTGCATTGTACAGACCTTTTGCCCTCAGGGATTTGGTTCTGTCACCTGCTCTGGTAGGCTGTCCGCCACCCATGATGCAGCCCCTGCGGCAGGCCATTACTTCGATGAGATGATATTCTTTCTCACCGTTCTTTACCTGCTCCATAACCTTTCTGGCATTTGCCAGGCCACTGGTAACACAGATCTTAAGATCCATACCCTCATAAGGTACAGTAAATTCCTTGATACCTTCCTCTCCTCGTACACCACATTCTGCGATCTCACGCATGGTTTCCTTGCTGTGGTCCGGGGTAAGACGGCGAAGCACTGCCTCTGTCACACCTCCGGTCACACCAAAAATTACACCGCCGCCTGAGCCAAAGCCAAATGGCATATCGCAGGCTTCCGGTTCCAGAGATGCAAAATCAATGCCAAAGTTATCGATCATACGGAGAAGCTCTGTGGTAGTGATCACAATATCTGTATCCTTCTCTCCGTCTGTATAACTATTGGGACGTTCTGCCTCTGCCTTCTTTGCTGTACAAGGCATAACGGAGATCATAACTGTTTTCCTGCCGGCTGCATGCTCCGGATCACGGAAATATTCCTTGATCACTGCTGAAAGCATTCCCTGAGGGGAACGGCAGGTTGAAATATTTGGAATATATTCTTTGTACTGATCTGTAATAAATTTCACCCATGCAGGACAACAGGAAGTAAGAAGCGGAAGCTTCTCGCCCTTTTTGATCCTGTCAAGGAATTCTGCGCTCTCCTCCATAATCGTAAGGTCAGCACTGAAGGAAGTATCATATACCTCATCAAAGCCCATTCTGTGAAGAGCATTTACGATCTTGCCCATTACGCTCCTACCCTTGGTAAGACCATAATGATCTCCCACTGCCACACGGACTGCCGGAGCAACCTGGGCAACTACGCGTACCTCCGGATCTGCCAAAGCTTCCCAGGCTTCATCCATATGAGTTTTAATGGAAATAGCACCTGTAGGACAGAATACACGGCATTGTCCGCAGTTTACACACTCTGTTTCTGAAATCTTTTTATTAAATGCAGGCATTACCATTGCCTCAGTTCCTCTGAATGCAAATCCAAGGGCACCGATACCCTGGATTTCCTCACAGGCACGGACACAGTTGCCACAGAGAATACATTTATTAGGATCTCTCACCAGGGATGGCGAGCTGGTATCCAGTTCCCTGATCTCTCTGGTATTCTCAAATCTGATTTCCCGGACACCCAGACGGTGTGCCAGTTCCTGGAGAATACATTCCCCACTCTTTACGCAGGTTGTACAGTCACGGCAATGTGCTGCCAGAAGAAGCTCCACGATCAGTTTTCTGTATTTCTTGATCTTACCGGAATTGGTATAGATCACCATTCCGTCTCTTGGTTCCTCAGAACAGGAGGCAAAGGTTCTGCCCCTGTCATCCTCTACCGTACACAGACGACAGGCTCCAAAGGTGGATAGCTCTGAGTGGTAGCACAGTGTCGGAATATTGATTCCTGCCTTGCGGATGACAGACAGGACATTTTTTTCATCGGTAAATTCTACCTTTCTACCGTCAATTATCATATGGCCCATAGTATATCCTCCCTTCTATGCTTCCACGTATACCGCATCAAAATTACAGTTGTCTTTACATGCACCGCACTTGATACAGACATCGTTATTGATGTGGTATGGATGTTTGATCTTACCTGAAATAGCACCTGCCGGACAGTTTTTCGCGCATTTGCCGCAGCCGATACAGAATTCAGGGTTAATATGGAACTGACGAAGCGCTGTACATACCTTTGCACGGCATTTTTTGTCACGGATATGTTCCTCATATTCATCACGGAAGCGTTTCAGGGTACTGATAACAGGAAGAGGCGCACTCTTGCCAAGACCACAGAGAGCCATATTCTGAACCATATTTGCCAGTTCTTCCAGCTCATCCAGATCGGACATCTCACCCTTGCCATCTACAATTCTCTCCAGGATCTCCAGCATACGTTTGGTTCCCTCACGGCATGGTACACATTTACCGCAGCTTTCCCGTTGTGTAAAGTTCATAAAGAATCTGGCTACCTCAACCATACAGGTATTCTCATCCATAACTACCAGACCACCGGAGCCCATAATTGCATCCAGCTTCTTTACTGCATCAAAATCAAGAGGTGCATCCAGCTGATCCAGGATCAGACATCCACCGGAAGGTCCGCCGATCTGAACCCCCTTGAAAGCAGCACCGCTCTTCAAACCGCCTCCGATATCATAAATAATATGGCGGAGAGTGGTTCCCATGGGAACCTCGATCAGGCCGGTATTCTCAATGGCACCGGTCAGGGAGAAGGTCTTTGTTCCAGGACTTCCCTCTGTACCGATGGTACGGAACCAGTCAGCTCCCTGAAGGATGATCTTCGGTACGTTGGCATAAGTCTCTACATTGTTCAGAACTGTAGGTTTACCCCACAGACCTTTCTCTACTGTACGGGGCGGTTTTACACGAGGCATACCTCTGTTGCCCTCGATAGATGCGGTAAGTGCTGAACCTTCACCACATACGAAAGCTCCGGCACCTCTGTTGATATGTAAATGGAAATTTACACCGGAATTTAAAATATTATCACCTAACAGACCATATTTTTCCGCCTGTTCAATAGCCATATGCAGACGTTTTACAGAAAGAGGATATTCTGCACGAACATAAATATAACCGTCTTCTGCTCCTACTGCATAGGCTGCGATGGTCATACCTTCGATCATTTTATATGGATCACCTTCCATTACGGAGCCATCCATAAATGCACCAGGGTCACCCTCATCACCGTTACACACAACATAACGGGTCTTTTCTGCCTGGCGTGCTACCTGTGACCATTTCTTACCAGCCGGGAAGCCTGCACCACCACGGCCTCTGAGGCCGGATTTTGTCACTTCGTCAATCACTTCCTGAGAGGTCATGGAACCCAAAGCCTTTGCCAGTGCCTGATAGCCACCCACTGCAATATATTCATCTATAGATTCTGCATCAATTTTGCCGCAGTTTTCCAGAACAATACGGGTCTGCTGGCTGAGGAAAGGAATATCATCCGGATGAGGACAGGCCTTGTCATGATCTTTGTAGAAAAGACGCTCTACAGGTTTGCCCTCCAGAACTGTTCTCTCTACAATTTCCTTACAGTCCTCAGGCTGTACATGTACATACTGATAGTCATAGGGTTCAATTCTCATCAAAGGTCCCAGCTCACATAAGCCCTGGCATCCTGTCTTGATCACTCCCACATGAGGAACATCCTTCTGCATCTCAACGGTAACCCCGTCAATACCCTCACAGAGCCTTTTCATTTCTTCATAAATTTTCTCAGAACCGGATGCAATACAACCTGTACCTGAACATACAAGTACGCGGCAGGTATAAGTATTGATCTGCTCTTTTACCTCTGTCTGTCGGTTCAACAGGTCTTCTTTACATGTAATACTCATACGTTCTCACCTCTCAATTCATTTAACAGCTCTACAGCCTTCTCAGGTGTCATTTTGGGATGTACCGCATCATTTACTGTCAGTGTAGGTGCCAGTCCGCATGCACCCAGACAGGAAACAGTCTCCACAGTAAAAAGCATATCATCTGTAGTGTGTTTCTTATGGCTTAATCCCAGCTCCTTCATCAGGGCTTCCTTCACAGGCATGGATTTTCTCACATGACAGGCAGTACCGTCACATACCTTGATCACATATTTTCCCTTTGGCTCAAAGGAAAAGTTTTCATAGAAGGTTGCCACACTGTATGCTTTGGCTTCCTTTACCCCGATCTGAGCCGCTACATAGGTGAGTAATTCTCCCGGCAGATAACGATACTCTGCCTGAATGTCCTGCATGATGGGAATTAACGAAGCAGCTTTACGTCCGTAGTGCTCGATAATCTCATCTGTTTTCTTGTAATAAGACTGGTCTAACATTCAGTTCCCTCCTTAAATATTATATAGTTTTGGCTTTGCTGACACTTTAGTCATTTTTTACATATGCGCTGTTGTTATTATACTACAATAAGCTAATTTTCACAATATCCTTTCTTTATTTTTCTGAATATTTATAGTTATTATACATAAACTTTCTGTATTGTATGGAATATTATTTGTTGAATATGCAATTTATTTCACAAACATGTTAAATAAAAAACAGCCTGTCCACACACCTTTCGGTATAATGGTCATCAGACTGTCTTTTTTAGTTACTGTTCACTCCGTTCCCAGTAACGTAGCCAAAATTCATTCCAGATTGCCTGCGGCAATGGAATTTTGGCTT
>OLPO01000727.1_pt1 | contig 25415 bp, 20 predicted proteins | sample 1672831 | NCBI WGS metagenome assembly OLPO01 (sample SAMEA3136728, study PRJEB25190) | human gut metagenome
ATTTTTTTCTGTAATTTTAAAGAAGGGGCTCATCGCTTAATGCGACAGCCCCTTTATAACGCTCATAGATAAAGACCGTTTGTTTCCGCAAGAAGCAAACGGTCTTTCGTTATTATTTTCAAACATCTGATAACTGAGAACCATCCAATATGACAAATTCTCTTCTGCTATGCTATCTATTTATTACATATAGCCCATAATAATCCCTTTATACTCTGCATAGAAGCTACACAAGCCACCGGTTTCCAAAATGATGACCTGCTTATCACTCCAGTTTTGGAGTATCTCATCACGCAATTTTTCAGCAACCTCTCGATTTTGGCAATGGCTAAGCACAACCTTCTTATCAACAAAGTCACAGTTTTTCATATCATTAATCAGATAGGCAATGGATTGTCGATACCCGCGCACCTTTTTCTTTACTTCTATCTCGCCGTTAGCGCCGACACCAATCCCCTGAAGATTCAGCTTTCCGGCCAAAAAACCGGCAATTTTTGGGATCCGTCCGTTTTTTGCAAGGTTATCATAGGACGATAACACAAATATGGTATGTAATTGCTGTGTATATTTGTTGATTGCATCCACAACGTCTTTGAATTCCAAACCTTGGTTTATTAATTCTACTGTTTTCAGCACCAACATTGCCGGCCCCGCTCCGGCACTCATAGAATCCACAATGTATATTTGTTTATCCGGATGGCCTTCTAACACCATTGTACGTGCTGTTTGTGCGCTGTTATAGCTTCCGGATAGCTTTGCTGATATCGTGATAGCGATAATGCAATCCGCTTCCAAAAACTTTTCATGCCATGCCCCCGGCGAAGGACATGCTGTTTGCCCCACCAACGGGGAATGAATCATTTCATCGACAAAAGCTTCCTTGTCCATGTCTTCCGTATCTATATAGTTTTTTTCTCCAAAACGAATAGAAAACGGCACCTTCGAAAAGCCAATATCTCCCAAATCGTATGTTAAATCCAAATCACAGCTTGAATCGGTCACAATACTCCATCTCATAATATAATCACTCCTTTTTCAACGTTATCCTTTGCCTGCACCTCTTGCAGAAAAGAACATTATGACATTTTCTGTTATATCCCGGAATTGTCCCCTTCCATTTCCGGTACATGCAGGCTTTAATAACTGCACTATCTAACTATAAAAAACAACGTTCACGCTTACAATGACGCCTTCATCATTTTTCGCATCAACCTGATAATCAAAACCAGTTGAAGTTAACATCGTATTTACGAATCGTTTTACTAACTATTATTTTAGTCAAACACTAATGTTTCATCAACTCTTTCAACATATCACACAAAAAAATTTTATTTTCAATACGTTTTCATACGTCATTCTAGAACGATTCGCCTTGTTTTTCAACATTGTAACACCTTGTGCACTTTAATCTACTTTCAATAATCATCCCCCGCTATTAAAAAAGCACTCCATTACAGTGTGCATCATAGCTAGAAGTATTTTTGTTCAGTAAGCATTGCAACCATCTCGGCATCTGCCGGGCAAAACTCATATTTCATGAGCTCACTAGGGTGCACCCATTGCATGGCCTGATGTTCCAGCAATTGCGGTGTACCGTGCATAATTGTTGTCGCAAAAAGCGTTAGCTTCACCGTAATATCCGGATAGGGATGCACCACATCCATCACCAAATGCTCGATTGCCAGAGTTATCCCCAGTTCCTCTTGACACTCACGAATAAGCGCCTCTTCCTTGGTTTCGCCACGTTCTACTTTACCACCGACAAACTCCCACATCGAGCCTCGCGCCTTATTGGCCGCTCGTTGGCATATCAAAATCTCATCATGCGCACTGTTCCAAATCAGCGCTGCTACAACCTCTACCATTTATCCCACCACCAATTTCTTTGTCTTTTTAAGGAATTTCGCCGGAATCGCTTCATCCAGCTTCCAGATAATGTTCATCGGCCGTGACCCTTCGTGACTCACATATTGAGCTCTGCCCAAATACGTATACGCTTGTGCGCCACCGATAATATAATCTACCTTAAATTCACGCACAAAGAGCAATACCATACTACCTTCTTTCACATGATTGATATAGCGCTTGCCTGTTTTTGACGACGCTGAAGTTGTACTCTGACTTTGCCAATGAAAGAGCGTTTCACTAATGGAATAATCGTTATACATCGTCGTTGGTGAATAGTCCTTGTCAGCCTTATTCAAGGTAATAAAGAATGCGTCAATATTCTTGTCCGGCATCCACTTTACCCCTTCGCGTACTGTTTTAGGTTTCATAAAATCCAGTGCTACTAATATTTGATCGCGGGTATAGGTACAATGAACGTCAAGCGGACAATAAAACCGAAGGCAGCCGGTGGCCATCTTCGGTTTCGTTTGGACTTGATTTAGTTGTTTTTCATCATTTGATAGTACATGATATATTTTGTGAAGGTAAACATCATCACACACATCATTAACAGGATGATTCCATTAGCAGTGCCAACCGACATATTGTATTGAAAGAAAAGCATCAGCAACCCAACAAAAAGCGTTGCCGTGCAGACCTTACCATACCATTTGGCACCATCCATCATTTTGTCTTTGCCAAGATAATATAGCCCTTGATAGGCCATGTATCCTTCCTTCACTGCCATAAGGGCCAACAATGCCCACATAAACGGATATTTCGTTGCTACACAAACAGCCATTGCCGCATGGTTTATTTTGTCTGCAACCGGGTCCAACAGCTTTCCAAATTCCGTCACCATATCAAAGTGACGTGCAATTTGTCCATCTAAGAAATCTGTCACCGCCGAGATAAGCACAATCCCCGTTGCTAACCAATAATCCTTTGGACTTTCGGCAGTAATATAGAAAGTACAATAAATTGGGATTAAGAGAATCCGAAAATAACCCATTAAATTAGGAATTGAGAAAAACTCTTCCTTTGTAAAATGTTTCATACTTAGTCATTTCCTTTTCCGTGAACTTTTTCGTCCCATTTTTCCACAATAACAGACGAATGGGAACTGCCAAGCGACAGTTCCCACTTTCATCTTTTCATTGTTACACTCGTCCTTCACAGAACGCCCCACGTGTTATCACGAAGGATACCACAACATTCCAATAAATTCCACCCTTTGTGCAATAATTCCTGCCGTTTTTTATTGAAAGACACGTTGAGTGACAAGCACGACCTTATTATACTAGCATTAGATATCATCATTTGTTATAAGGAGTATGCCATGAACACAACAGTAACCACCATCGACTACTACAATATAAACGCTGATATATTTGTTGCAACAACAGCGTCTGTTGATTTTCGTGCACTTCAAGAGACTTTTATGACCTATCTCCCGTCCCATGCTGCTGTGCTTGATGTGGGATGTGGCTCTGGGCGCGATAGCTTGGCGTTTCTTCAGGCAGGTCATGAGGTAACGGCGATTGACGGTTCCCACGCCATGTGCGCCCATGCAAGCCGTCTTCTTGGTCAACCGATTATATGCACCACATTCGAAGATTATCGACCGAATCGCTTCTACAATGGGATTTGGGCGTGCGCCTCACTTTTACACCTCGAATGGGAGGCACTCATTCGCGTCATGCAAACACTTTCCGATTGCCTGCTTTCCGGGGGGTGCTTCTATGCCTCTTTCAAATACGGCAACACCGATGAAATGCGTAACGGCCGCTTCTTTACCGACATGACCGAAAGGCGTTTTAACAACATCCTCCATGCGCTCCCCGACTTACATCTTGACCGCCAGTTCATCACCGGCGATGCCCGACCTAACCGCGCACATGAAAAATGGCTCAATGTCTTTCTTATTAAACGCTAAGGCACTCGACATCTGACGTTCAATACCACACCGCTTGCTATTTTCATTCATTCACCAATGCCAAGCGATTTTCAATGAGTGCTTGATAGCCCGCTACCACATCTCTGCCTGGCGCACCTTGTTGAACATCACCCACCACATTCCCGTCTTTATCCACAAAAACAGTGGTTGGATAACCACTCACATATTGAAGCAATGCTTCCTGCAAACTGTCATTACCTACCAAGGTTTGAAATGTGGCACCGGTTTTATCCAGAATTTCTTCTGCCAATTGCATTTCCTCCTGCGCATCTACACAAACAGTTAGCATATTTACGTTTTCCGGCAGCTGTTTGTACAGCGCTTCAAGTCCATCTATTTCCTTAATGCAATAACTGCACCATGTGGTCCAAATATTTACCATCGTTAAATCATAGTTGGTAAATACACTTTGATTGACCGCTTTGCCATTCATATCCTTTGCACTAAATGCTGCTAAACCACCGGCAAATTCGGATTCTTTTACTACCTGCGGTGGAAAAATCACAACATTATTTGCCATCGTTTCTACACTCTCTGCCAGAATCGTCAAATTTGCTGTATCCGTTTCGCATAGCTCTTCATAATCAAATGCGGTGTTATAGTAAAGCATGTACGTATAGCCATTTGCTATTGCAATCTCCTCGGATGCATGATAATCTGCCAACAAGGCCGGCTTGCTACTTTGTTTGTCCTCTAAGGCACACAGCGCAGCAAATGGAATCCGCGATTCTTTCAGCAAAGCACTTGCTTGTGCCATTTCCGTTTCTGTTATATCCGAATCTGCCATGACTGTCAATTGATTGACTACTTCCTGTGGCACATAACTTGCCACACATACATTATCATCACGCGCCAAATAAAGATTCATGTCCGGAATCTCTTTCCAACTTTGCGGATACACCATCGCATAACCATAATTGGTCGCACCTAACGCAAAAGCGGTATTCGCTACATCAACAGCTTCGCCACTCACCGTGGTCATTGTTTTTTCGCTATAATCCTTGTTGATAACGATACCACTTTCTGTTTTCTCCGTACCAACTCCACAACCGGCAAACATCAATAATGCCATGGCTGTCAACAACAGCATTGCCCATCTTTTTTTCATCGCTTCACTCCCCTATCGTCCTAACAAATAGCCATCTACAGATATTTTTAACCAGTATACCATTCATATTCCCACTATCAATAATATTTTCTACACCACACAAAAAGGCCTTCGTGAGTACAACCTCACAAGGCCTCTATTATTATTCTTCATTAAACAGCACCTGATCGATGGATTTAAGCAAATCCGCTGAATACAAGCGCATCATGACGTTAGCAATTTCTTCCACAGTGAAATGAGCACCGCCGTTCATATTACTCAATAGACCCAACAATCCACTGATTAGATACTCAAGAATAATCTGCTTTTCTCGCGGCAGCTCCTCGCCCGGCTCACAAATAAGTTCACGCCAGCGTTCCAAAATCAATTCTTTGAGTTTTTGAGAAAACGCCGGATCCCCATTGGGCCCCAAAAGCAAACTGATACGCATAAGCACATCTTTCTTTGAATTAATCAAATCCAACAGTGCTATATAATTCTTATTGTTATGAATCACATCCATAAGCAGATAAGACACATCTTGAATAATACATTCATGTTCAATATCATCCAATAACTCATGAATATTCTTGTAATGATAATAAAACGTCGTGCGATTACAACCGGCTAAAGCGACAATTTCCTTAATACCAATATCTTCGATTGGACGCTCTTGATAAAGCTGCCAGAATGCCTCTTTGATACGGCGTTTTCCTGTCGGTTCTTTTTTCATTGACTCTAACTGATTCATTTTATCCTCCCACAAACAACAACATTACGTTGTACAACACACTGTCGCGCTACTATTATTCTAGAAAACTTTTCGTCCAAGAACAATGAACAAATCCGCCATTATTGTTGCAAATGTGAACATGACTATTGACATTCATCCGCAACTGTTAATTTACCTTTTATCTTCGCTCTTTTAATCGATACAATAAAGACAGTGTGCCTTCTAATCGAATGGTCTATTACCGAATTATTATTATTAACTAAGGAGCCTGCCATGAAGAAATAGAAAAACACGGACTTTTTTCTAGCCCTCAAAAGCACCAACCTTTTTAAGATATTTGTCGTCTTCGTTGCTGTTTACTGGATTGTTGCCTACCTTATTTTTGCATCGACCCCGCGTTTAATTCCTTTGGTACGGCTATTTGGTATTGCTTTGAGCTCATAAGCACCATCGGCTTTGGTGAAGTCGTTGCTGTCAGCACCATCGTTAAAATTCTCAGTGCATGCTTATCCCTCTTTTCAATTGCTGTTATCGCCATTGTCACCAGTACCATCGTTAACTACTACCACATCGCACTCCGCCGACATGAAGATGCCGAAATGATTCTCATGATGAAAAAACTGGAACACCTCCACGAGCTCAACAATGAAGAGCTCAAAGCAATCAGCCGCCAATTTCAAGAATGGCATTCCTAATCCCCTACAAAAAAGTCCCCTACCGTTTGAATCGGTAAGGGACTTTCTTTATGGATAAGCTCGTGACATATTCTTACTCGGTCACGCAGTCACAGTTTTCATTTAACTCGGTGCAATATTTCTTAAATCGTGCGGCGCCATCGTCGCTGCCAAATGCTTTTGTGAGGATGGTAGTGAGTTTATTGCGAACGCTGTTTTCAATACGCAAACGCGTCAACACATGATGGGTACCGTCGCTATCTAAGCAATGCACCGGCATAAATCCGGCTTTTGGATTATCACCATCCGCCGGTGCGACACCATTACGCACCAAAAGGCGCATACACGCATCTTCAATGTCAATCGCGATACCTCTGTCGCTGGCATCGTACAACACATAGAATCCGTCCTGCATGTCTTCAACGTGTTTTTTCCAAAACGGCTCCGCCCAATTGTCTTCAATGCGTTCGGCCAGCTTACGTTCAATGGCTACTGCATTCTTGCTAATGTTGCCTTCAAGCGGAAGCCACTCGGGCTTTCCTTTTTTGAGCACAAAGTCCTCTCCATCAACATTAAGCTGATATAAAAGCCCTTTTTTCTCATCCACTACAAAAATCACAAACAAATCTTTATATAAACCATTGTATTCCCAATAACATCTTTTGGTATCGTAATAATCTTGTAAATCCAGCAAGCCATCTTCTATATTACCAAAATACCATGCTTGCATATGTTGCGGTGCATTGAAGCGCTCCCACAGCTGATCGCCGATTTCTTCATAATCACGCATCATACGACGCAAATTGGCAAGCTTATCTGCCATGATAAGCATTTTTTCGCGAATCGGCAAATCCTCGAGCATCTCAATGGTATGGAGCTTGCGCATATACCAAATATCACGCTTATCTTCGGTGTTGGCTGCTACTAGACCTGCAATGTCCACACCGAACGTTTCATAAATATCAAGCATGGTCACATCCGTATCTTCAACGGTATCATGAAGCGCCCCTGCTGCAATAAGGTTGGTATCGGCATCCATCGCCGTTAATATTTGTACTACTTCGAGAGGATGGAGAATATACGGACGATTGGTGCACTTCGCGCTCATACCCTTGTGCGCTTTCATGGCAAAGGCTATTGCACGCTCTACGGTTCCATCGTTTTCATCCACTACTTGACGACGATTTGGACCTTCTTCACATGCATCCCATATACGTTCATACATCGCTGTAGTGTGTTCATCAAAGCCTACAAATACCACCGCAATGCCATAATAAGGATTCACCAGCACCCAATCCCGTATGGTCTGAACAGCAATCTCTGTAGCCGCTTCAAGTGGATAACCATACACCCCGGTAGAGATTGCCGGAAATGCAATGCTGTGGATACGATTTTCTCGTGCTCGCTCCAAGCTATTCCAATAGCATCGACGCAACAACACCGCATCCTGTTCCTTTCCGGAATAAATCGGCCCCACAGTGTGAATGACATGGAGAGCCTTAAGTTTGTGCCCTTTAGTAATTTTCGCTTCTCCGGTTTTACAGCCCCCTAAGGTGCGACATTCCGCCAGCAACTCCGGCCCAGCCGCACGATGAATGGCGCCGTCTACACCACCACCGCCCAACAGGCTCTCGTTTGCAGCATTGACAATGGCATCCACTTCATAGGTGGTAATATCCCCTGTTTCAAAATACACCTGGTTTTTGCAATCTTTCGGCGGCAAATTGGCATGAAAAATCATTTCAATAAATTGTTTCGGAATCACAAAATAATCCGTCCATGAGTTAAAAACCAACTCTGTTACGCTTTGATCCATCAGCGTTTGCTCGAGATAGCTCTCCAAATCAATGGTCGCTGTAGACGTTGCCGAGCCAGCCTCCACGGCTTCATAGCTCGTAAATGCCACAAATGCGGTATGGCCGTTTTCGACTGAAACCGTTCTGAAATTGATTTTTACGTTGTCTTCTTGCGGCAGTGCTTCATCGTTTTGAAGCATCACATCTGCTATATGCGCTGCCTGTTCATTTTCAAGTTCTACCGGCACAATCACCTGCACTTTAGCATTAATTGCTTGACGAATGGTTTCCAACACTTTAATCACATCATCAAAGGACGCTTCCCCATCAAGCTTTGTAAATTCGGCAATGGCTGATTCTATCTGTGCATGATGTTCATTCCGCTCCAATTGATTCATGTGGATAATCAAATCTTCCATTTGAACCCCTCCCCATATTGCTTCACTTTGTATAGTAAGATGCACCTGCATCTTTTCATCATTGATTGATGTCCTGCGCAAAACCGCGCACCCATTACTTGCATTATACCGTCTGACTGCACATTATGCCACTAAGTCCCGCTGTCCCTGATTCCTCGTAAGAAAACTCAAGAGCTCTCGCACATTTTAATAAATTCTTTTCTCGCCTACTATCGTAGTAAGCGTCATTTTCCGCATTCCACTCATGAATAATGCGTACCACTTGATATTGGTCATCATCCATCCGCTTAAATCTAAAACGCACAAACACCGTTTCTCCGGATGCCAAAGTACCCTTTGCTATGTACTTCATCTTGTTTTGTTTGAACGGTACTTCACATACCACTTGGCAATCATAATGCTCACTATAAAACGTTGTTAACGCCACATCAGCCAGCGCATGTGTTTTACTCCGGTACAGCGTTTCACTTTCAACACACTCTATACACGGCCCGTTGACACGCTCACTGGAAAGCTCGATGCTGTCCAAAATATCATCATATTCTGCAAGCCCTTTTTCCATATCGAGATGCTTGCATATCTCTGCGGTGTTAATGGCATCGTTCAGCGCATCGTGCGCCTTGCGTCCCGGTGCTTCGATGAGTGCCATCGCCTTTTTTAGCGACATAACATGACCGCGTTTTGCAATCTGCGCATCAAAAATATGCTGCAGATTGTAGGCCTTTGGCAAACCCTTATGTGACATTTGATGCAACGTCATATTGTCCCGAAGAATATCCATATCATCGCTTCCCCACGTAAGAAATACAGCATCTTCACCGCACCAAATCCTAAAATAAGAGAGCGCCACCGGAAACGCTAAGCCATTACGAAGCACTCCGTTTGTAATACGCGTGAGCGCTTTGACTTTTTTGTGCATTTTGACATAATACTGCGGACGCACGCCTATTTTGAAAAAATCCACCATCTGAAAGTTCTCGTCTAACTTAACAGCACCGATTTGAATAATCTCGCCATAGAGCACCACCGGTGTCCGCACCATTCTTTTATTGGTAAACGCTTGATTCCATTCCATATCCAATACAATATAGTTCATTGGAGCACCTCGTTTCTCAATCAAGTCTGCTATTCTTCCCACCTTTATTGTAAAATATGAGGTGTCCAAAAAATTGGACTCAATTAGCGTTTTAAGTTGATTTTCACATTATCTTGTAGCACTTATACAAAAAAAGCACGGCCATTGTCCATTACAATGACTGTGCTTATATTTTTTCCGCTGTTTTATATATCACCGAGAATGTGTCTTGCTACATACACCCCGCTGGCGGATGCATGTGACAAAGAATGGGTGATGCCACTGCCGTCACCGATGATATAAAGCCCCTTATGGGCGGTTTCAAGGTGTTCATCCACCTCAACCTCCATATTATAAAACTTTACTTCAACCCCATAGAGCAAGGTGTCCTCATTGGCAGTCCCCGGTGCAACCTTATCCAAGGCCAGAATCATTTCAATGATGCCGTCTAAAATACGTTTCGGCAACACCAAACTTAAATCACCCGGGGTTGCATTCAACGTTGGCACCACAAAGGATTCTTCGATGCGTTTTTGGGTCGAACGTTGCCCACGAATCAAATCACCAAAACGTTGCACAATCACCCCACCACCGAGCATATTGCTTAAGCGGGCAATCGATTCGCCATAGCCGTTGGAATCCTTAAACGGCTCGGAGAAATGCTTGCTCACTAGCAATGCAAAATTGGTATTTTCTGTCTGCAACGCCGGATCATCATAGCTGTGTCCATTCACGGTAATGATACCGTTGGTATTTTCATTCACAACAGCGCCTCTAGGATTCATGCAGAAGGTGCGCACCTTGTCACCGTATTTTGGTGTACGGTATACAATCTTGCTTTCATAAAGCTCATCTGTCAAATGAGAAAAAATCTCTGCCGGAAGCTCTACACGAACCCCCAAATCCACACGATTGGATTTGGTTGAAATACGCAGCTCTTCGCACACTGTTTCCATCCATTTGCTGCCACTGCGACCTACGGATATGATACATTGCTTCCCCACATAATCGCCACCTGCACACACCGCACGATAGCCGTCCGCTTCCGCATAAACATGTGCCACAGGCGTATCAAAATAAAATGTCACCTTATCTTTTAAATAAGCATACAGATTTTCCAACACCACATAGTTAATATCCGTTCCTAAATGTCTTACCGATGCATCCAAAAGGTGCAAATCATTTTGCATGCAAAGCTTCTTAAATTTACTTCCGACTGTAGAATATAGCTTTGTACCCGCACCACCGTATGCCATATTAATCTCGTCAATATATTGCATCAGTGCCAGTGCTTGCTTCTTGCCAATGTATTCATACAGCGTACCGCCGAAATTATTGGTGATATTGAACTTTCCATCAGAAAAAGCCCCTGCCCCACCAAAACCACTCATGATTGAACAGCTTGGGCAATTTACGCAGGAATTAATGCGCTCACCGTCTATGGGACAATGTCGTTTTTCCAATGCATGCCCTGCTTCAAATACCGCTATCTTCAGTGCAGGATTACGCTTTACCAACTCATACGCCGAATAGATACCGCCTGGTCCGGCACCGATAATTAACACATCATACATGATACAACCTCCTCTGTTATTTCAGGCAAGAAAAAAGCTACATCATCCGAGGATTCACTCTGATAATGTAGCTTGAATTTTTGAGAGTATTATCCTACCGCAGAAATAACTTTTTTCATTGTTATAGTCAACTATTTACGGTAGTTTGTAGAAACGCTTATCCAATCATAAGCTTATATAACATCTATATTAGACCATATTACGCCAACTTTTGCAACTTACTCATAGATTTTTGCGCAGTGCTCCAAAAATGCTGTGATAATAGACATTGCTTTGTCTGCCATGCCATTTTCCGCCTCATGCAATACATCATGACGCGCATGCGGCAGCAAAAACATCCGCAAATCCTCCATGCCTGCCTTTTCCATTTGCTTGACTACCTGCTCTACGCCCTTGCCACCGTTGCCGACCGGATCATCGCGCCCGGATAACAACAATACCGGCAAGTTCTGCGGCCATTGGTTGTATGTTGATGCTCGGCCTGTGCGTTGCATCGCATCCAAAAGCTGCCAAAACAATCCGCTCGAAATTGATGACTTACACAATGGATCCTGCACATATCGCGCCACCTCCACTGCATCACTAATGATGCCAATCACAGGTCGAATGATTGGGCGCAAACGGCTTATTGTAGGTGTCAAAAGACAGCTTTTGCACCAACGGCGTGGTATTGTCAAATCCTGCCTTCTTAATCTGGCCTTTTACCAACAGCTTGAGCGCACCAAGCACCGCATTTGGTTGCGTGCCGGTGCCCATAAGAATCACCCCGGCACAGGAGGTATTATACACACTTAAATAATCTCGAAGCAAAAACGAGCCCAAAGAAAAGCCCAAAAACACCTGTGGCACATCCCTGTAACGCTTGCGCAATACTTGATGGCACATGTGCATATCATAAAGCGAAGCTTCCCAGCCACCTTCTCCAAAAGACGCACACTTTCCCTTACAATTGTTTTGTCCATGCCCACGCAAATCATACCCGGCCAAAGCCATCCCATGCGCCGTTACCGCTTCGGCCAGCTTCTCATAGCGCCCAATATGCTCTGTCATGCCATGCGCTACCTGCACCACCAAACGTGGACGCGCCGCATCCGGCATCCAAATCGTGCCGTGAAATGCCATCTCACCGGCACCGTAAAAAGAAAACGATTCCCTTCTCATTCCCACCAACTCCCGCATTCATCGTCCTCTATACACACTTCTTTCTCCTACAAAGTATAGCACAATAAGCGCTACCAATAACACCTTCACCTACAGTATAAATCATTTCAATAATTACACATCCATAGCCATGAGACTATGTTTCTTCGACCTGTATCATAATCGAAGGTATCACTGATTTTCTGCCTTTGGTGACGGCCACATCTTCTAAGCTGTTCCACCACGGGTATTTGAAAACTATTCATACTCTACTTTCTAAATGTGACAATTGCAACATCGTTATCTACGTTATACAATGGGACGCAAGGAGGCGATAGTTATGAACGATATGTTGCACAAGGTGCATTCCCCCTTGTTCGCCGGAATAAGTCCCGAAGATTGTAAAACCATGCTTGGTTGCATCGGTTATCATATTGGTACCTTCCACAAGGGAGATATTGTGGCTTTTGAGGATGAGAATATCAAGCACATTGGTATCATTATTTCCGGCGCCGTGGATATGATCAAAGAAGACCTTTGGGGAAATAAGACCCTATTGGTACGAATATGCCAAAACGATCTGTTCGGTGAAACCTTCGTCTGTGGCAATAATAATCAATCTGTTGTTACCTTTCTGGTATCGGAGGATGCCCAAATTCTCTTTATCCCTTTTGACCGTGTCATGCACAGCTGCACCATGGCATGCGTGTTTCACCATCAACTCATTGAGAACATGGTTACTATTATTGCCCAAAAAAATCGTGATTTGATACGCAAGGTCGAGGTGGTATCCAAACGCTCCATCCGGGAAAAATTGCTGGCCTATCTCTCCATCCAAGCACAGGCTCAACAATCCCGTTATTTTGAAATTCCACTTGGCAGAGTTGAACTGGCAGAATATCTCTGCGTCGACCGCAGTGCCTTGACTCGAGAACTGGTGAAAATGAAAGCAGATGGATTGATTGACTACGACAAAAATTGCTTCCGAATCCTATAATGATGGGTCGTTTTCATTTGATACATACATCAACGAATAGCGCAAACCTTTGATAGCTATACATCCTAGCGCTACAAAAAAGAGTAACACTTCCAAGATTAATTTTTAGCCAAAAGCCGTTAATAGGAAAATTTCTATTAACGGCTTTTTATGTGACTTTTGCAACATCATTGTTGGCTTTTATCTGATATGATAACGGCACAAAACAGAGATTGGAGGAATGACCATGATCCGAAAAATTATTACTATTGATGAAGCAAAATGCAACGGATGCGGTCTGTGCGCCGATGCCTGCCACGAGGGGGCAATTGGTCTTATAAATGGTAAGGCCACGCTTCTGCACGAAGACTACTGCGACGGCTTGGGAGATTGTCTCCCTGCTTGTCCCATGAATGCCATCTCCTTCGAAGAGCGAGAAGCACTTGCCTACGATGAGGTTGCTGTATTAGCTGCAAAGCGCGCCAAAGAGGCTTCGCTTTCCGGCGCTTGTTCCAACGCTACCAGCCAAACGGTTTACCGTGGCCACCATAATGGCGATGTATCTGTGCCTAGCGAGTTGGCCAACTTCCCGGTGCAAATTAAACTGTTACCACCTCATGCACCTTACTTCAACGATGCAGATTTGCTAATTGCCGCCGATTGTACGGCCTTTTCCTATGGCAATTTCCACCATGATTTTATGAAAAAACACATTACTATGATCGGCTGCCCAAAACTGGATGCCATAGACTACGCTGAAAAGCTTTCGGTTATTTTCAAAACCAACAACATCCGTACTATCACCGTTGTCCGAATGACTGTACCTTGTTGTGGCGGCCTCAGTCATGCTGTTGCAACTGCCATCAAGCAAAGCGGCAAGGATATTCCGCTTCGTATCGTAACCATCAGTCCCGACGGATTTATCATCAAGTAAAGGAGAATTGATCATGTTTTGTTTTCAATGTGAACAAACCGCAAAATGCACCGGTTGCACAGGAGCAATGGGTGTATGTGGTAAAAAGGCTGATACAGCAGCACTTCAAGATAAGCTGACAGGTAGCCTGATTGGACTGGCACGTGCCACCGATGATAATAACCATATTGTCAGCGATTCCGCCGCTTCCGTCATTATCGAAGGCTTATTCAGCACTTTGACCAATGTAAATTTTGATAACGATGCCTTGCTGGCAATCATAGAGCGGGTTGAGTGTGAAAAGCAAAAGCTTATGCCTCAATGCGTCCAGTATACCGCCGAATCTATCGATTACGACATGAATACGCTATGGCATGCCGATGAAGACATCCGTTCTCTCAAATCCCTGATTTTATTCGGTATCCGTGGTGTTGCCGCCTATGCATATCACGCCGCCGTGCTGGGTTACAAAGACGAATCCATCCATCGATTTTTGTGCAAGGCGCTATGTGCCATTGGCAGGGATGATTGGGGAATCGAAGAACTGCTGCCCATCGTGCTGGAAGTTGGCGAAATAAACCTTACGTGTATGGCCATGCTGGACAAAGCCAATACCGAAACCTTTGGTCATCCCGAACCAACCGCCGTCAGTCTGACCGTGGAAAAGGGACCCTTCATCGTCATCACCGGCCATGACCTTTACGACTTAAAATGCTTATTGGAGCAAACGGCCGGGAAAGGCATCAACATCTACACCCACGGTGAAATGTTGCCTGCTCACGCTTATCCCGAGTTAAAGAAGTACCCGCATCTGAAGGGCAACTTCGGCACCGCTTGGCAGAATCAGCAGAAGGAATTTGCAAATCTTCCGGCACCTATTTTGTTCACCACGAACTGCTTAATGCCACCCAAAGAAAACGATGCAAATCGTATGTTTACCACCGAAGTTGTTGCCTATCCCGGTATTTGCCACATCGGTGCGGAAAAGGACTTCACACCTATTATTGAGAAAGCGTTATCGTTGGGTGGGTTCGATGAGGATACCACTTTTCCCGGCATCAACAATGGCACAACCGTAATGACCGGCTTCGCCAGAAACACCGTAATGCACGTTGTCGATACAGTGATTGATGCCGTAAAGACCGGTGCTATTAAGCATTTCTTTTTGGTTGCCGGATGTGACGGTGCAAAACCCGGCAGAAACTATTACACCGAGTTCGTGAAGCAGACACCAGCGGATAGCATCGTGTTAACCCTTGCCTGTGGCAAGTATCGCTTCAATGACCTGAATCTGGGGACTATTGGCAATCTGCCTCGACTACTTGACATCGGTCAATGCAACGATGCTTACTCTGCCATTCAAATCGCCACGGCTTTGGCTACTGCCTTTGAATGCAATGTCAATGACTTGCCTTTAAGCTTTGTTCTTAGCTGGTATGAGCAAAAAGCAGTTTGTATCCTGCTGACCCTGTTACACCTTGGCATCAAAAATATCCGCCTCGGCCCCTCTCTGCCTGCGTTCCTATCTCCCAACATACTGAACTTCCTCGTTGAGCAATTCAACATCGCCCCTATTACCACCCCTGAAGAAGACCTGAAAGCTATTCTAGGCAATCTATAATCCGTATTGTCGCTTGCTACTGCCACATCGACGATACAGTACGCAAAAATGAATATTGAAACACGAGCATGCCTCATTCTGTATGTAAATACAAAATAAAGACATGCTCGTGTTTCGTTTTGAACGTAACGCACCAACTATACTAACCAAAGCATTCACACTTTCACATACATTCTGGTAAAAGAAATGCCCCCAACCATTTGTTTCCAAATGATTGGAGGCATTTAACAATTTATACTGACTTATACGATTATTCCCACTCGCTCCCCAGAAGCAAATACTAAACAGATAAGCTATGGCGATTCGTTCTGTGGTATCGTGAGTGTTTTAGTTATCCAAGAATTATGGTGCATCATAAATCCTGTTGTCATGTGGTTGTCGCGAGTGATAGATTGACGCAAAACCAAACTGTATTGATATTATAGCGCAGTGCTTTTTAAATTACAATATACTTTCAAAAAATACACGCATTATTATACAAAAGCGTGCGATGTGGATTTTTTGCTCAGAGAGACACCCAATGCACCAGAACAGCTTAAGCAATATTGAAAGATATCATTGCCGCCGACACTGACAAAGTAGGTACGATCCACATCGTAATGTTCGAAGATAGTCGTCAGCACGGAGTTGACCGCCGCTGTGAAGTCATCGTTCATGACAAGGTTTTCAATACAGGCAACCAGCTTCTTTTCCACTGCCAGATCGTTCCGTGCAATGTCCAGTTCTGTGGTCTGATCCAAGTTTTTGTGAATATCCATATCTGCAATTTCCTTTGTCTATCTCTGTATCAATCAGTAAATCTTTCTTTGCGCGGAATATATGGTATCATTCTGAGAACCTTCTCCAAGCGCTCCACCAGTGGTCAAGCGCTTGGAGAAGGCTGGGGCAAATGCCCCAGCTTTCCGTGAAAATAGGAATCGTTCGCAACATCCTTAACTCTGGCTGTGTCTTGAACGGGGAAAAAACAACTCTACTCTCACTATGCCGCAAGCATGGTGAATGTATAGATATTTGCCGTCTTGGAGTAGCAGAGGGGATGTTGTCTTTCTTTGAGAGCTACTGCTCCGAAAATTCCTTGTTGTATTACTGATACCGCTTCCAGTCAGGTACGCTCGTCAGCTTCGTCCAGCTTTCGCCGACCTCGCCCTGACGGTCGAAGTCATGGCTGTTCGTGGCCTCCTGCACGGCGAGGTAGTGCCAGTCGGACGGCTTGTTGTCCGGCCACGTTACCATGCTGTCCAGCAGGTCGCTTTCGCTCTGCGGCATACGGCAGAGCACGCGGTTGATCATCGTCATAGCCTCAGCGCGGGTGATGCGGGCGTCGGGGCGGAACGTGCCGTCCGGATAGCCCGAAATCCAGCCGAACGCTGCCGCTCTCTCGATCTCGTTTTCCGCCCAGTGACCGGAAATGTCGGAGAAGCTGCCGCTGTTCTCGACTGGTTTGGTGTTGAAGCGCGCACAGATTGCCGCAAATTCCGCACGGGTGATTGGTGCATCCGGGTCAAAGCACTCGGCATTTCGACCTTTAACAACACCCAACTTTGCCATTGTGGATATTGGCGTGTTGTGCCATTGTCCATCCAGTACATCCTTGAATGTGTTGCTTGTAGTCAAGTTCTCACTGCGGACACCTTCTTTGAGCAATCTAAAGAAGATCGTGGCAACCTCAGCACGGCTGATATTTGCATTCGGGCGAACGGTTCCGTCTGTATAACCGACGACATAAGCATAATGGTCATCGCCATTCAGCATACTCGGTACTCCGGTAGCCTTCCAGCCTGCATAGACCGTCTTGTTGCTCGTCATCTTGATGCTGGATATCTTGGTGGTCAATTTCTTATCGGCGTACCAGCCGGTGAAGGTGTAACTCTCGCGGGTCGGGACCTTATCCAGCGATACGGTCGTGCCGTAGGAGTAGCTTTCGTCCTTATAGGACGTGCCGCCGTTGGACTCATAGTGTAGTATGTACTTGGTAGAGCCGCTGGATGAACCTCCGCCGCCGGACGGTTGAGTTGGCGTAGACGTATCCTTTTCATATAGCAGTGCGAACGGAGAGAAGGAGTCAACTGCGAACTTAACGAATTTCTGTCCGCCGATTGTAACCGTTTCACATGTCAGTTCCTCCGGAATACGAGTGGTCAAAAGTTCATTCACATCAGCGTCACTGTCGCGGTCGATGCCCTTAAAGTGGATGATATGGAACTCAGAGTTTGACTTTGCATCGCTGGGGACCGGCCAGTACAGGTTCATTTTCTGACCAGCACCCATGGTAACGTAGGTATTGCCGTTTGAGGTATCAACCAGATCGAGATAGCGGAACTGATATGAATACTTGCCTTCGGTGTTGAAGGTTCGATTGATGTACGCACTTAAAAGTGCATCATCCAGACTGTGATCGACCATCAGTTTTACACCGTCAGAGGATGCGCTGATACCGCTGTTATTGATATAATACTGCGTGTCTGTCTGTGCAGTGCTGACAAGCATGATATCCTTTTCCTGCGGATTAACGCTCGGAATCGTGTTGTTCTCGATAGCACGATAAGTCATATCATTGTTGCCGCGGACCTTCAGCGTGCCAGTGCCCAGCTTGATTGGACGGGTGAAGGTCTGGCCATCCGCGGTTGTAAGGGTCGCCTTGTATATCTGTTCATCCAGCAGACCCTGATACACGCTGATCTTGTAGTTGCGGAACTGGTCGGTGAGCAGCGCCTGAAACTTCGATTCAGTCATGACCAAGCCGTCCGCACGGGTGAACTGTACGCGGGGGACGGTCTCCTCGCCGTCGTCGATCTGGCGGAGCTTGTAGATATAGACCCGACGTCCGTTCTCTATAACATGGCTCTTGCTTTCATCGCTGTACAGCTCCAGACTCCAGCTGCGCATTGTACCGTTGTCGTCGTCAGGGGTCAGTCGTAGTTTGCCGCTCAAATTAACCGGGTTTTCATCTGTACCGCCGAGCATTGCGTTAATATCGTCCGGCAGAGTGAGATAGAAACCGATCTCCGGCAGATCATTCGCAGCAAACTTGCCATCTTCACCGACCACGCCGTGATAGCCGTCACCGCCGACATAAACCGTCAGGTTCATCGGTGCGATTTTAACGGCATACGCTTCATCCGGCTTCCACTGCGCGTAAACCGTCATGTTGTCGGTTACGTCGGTTTCAGCGGTAAATACCGCACCTGCACCATCAGCCTTGGTGTTCCAGCCATTGAACAGGTAGCCGGTACGGGTCGGATTGGTCGTCGGCAGGTCAAAGTGATTTACAGCACCGACAGCCTTGTCCTGCACCATGATACGAGGGTCGGCCTCGGTATCGCCGCCGTTCTTATCAAAAATCACGCGGATACCGTTGGCCACCTGCCACATATAGTAATTGTCCGAGCCGTCAGCATCGGCCATGCGCTTGAGGAACCAACCATCTCCCACGGCATCGGCATTGCCCAATACAAACACATCCTGTGCGGGGGAATCGGTGTTTTTCTTGGAAAGAATGTAGTTGTCACCAAGTGCAGGCTTTTTCAGAGTCTGCCAGTTGGTGGGGTCCACCGTGTTGACCGTGGTGGTGCCGGTGGAAAGGCCCTTGATTTGTACAGGAATCGTACCGGTATCGTAGTTTGCACCGGGCGCGATTGTCGGCAGCCGCAGTTCGCCGTTGGTGGCGGTGTAATCATTCTGCAAATAAGCCGATCCCATCAGCGCCATTACGCCATTGTTGGTTACCGCACCACTCAGGTTGCTTGTGCCGTGATTGATCAGGTGGCCGTTGGAGCCAATCTGCGTTGTGCCGTTGACAAAAATATCGTTGTAATTGTCAGTCTGGCTGTGCAGCTGCTCCCAGGTGCCGTTAATGACAGTATCGCCCCAAATCCAGACCTGACCGTTATCCGTGGTCAAGGTGCTGCCTTCCTCTACCATCAATCCAGCATTGCTGCTCATAATGTGAGCAGTCACATTGGAATTGTTTCTAACATTGACTTGCGACATCATTTTAATGTACGGAATAGTTGCTTCGCAGTTATAGATATTGGCAACAGGGAAATCAGTCGAATAAGATCTTGCCTGCGTTCCTCGGATACCAGTGCGGATTTTCGGCTTTCCGGTTACATTGATGGAGGAACCAGCCGGTGCAGTGGTTTGATCGGTAACCATCACAAGGCCCACATCGCCGCCGTTTACCGTTACGGTCACTGGGCCGTTGGCGGTAGCTGGGATACCTCTTTCCCACAGACCGAAAATATAGCCCTCATCGTCATCGGTTTCATACTCGCTGTTTTTCAGCTCAACATCGGTTGCATTTACTGTAACAGAGCCCTGGACAACGGAATCACTTGCACCGAAAATATTCTGCACATGAGATCCGTGGGCATTGATCGTAATATTGCCGCCTACGTTACCGCGCAAGGCTCCGTAGATTTCCGGCAGATCATACGAGTCGGGCGTAGTTCCTTTGTCCCATGCCCATGCATTTTCATAGGTGTCGATCGTAATGTTGCCGCCTACCGTATAATTGCCCTCAACGCCGGGATAGGTTGCAAAGCTATTGCCTGCGCCGACAATCGGCCAGTTGCTACCTAACCGAAGAATCCGATCGGTATTCTCATAAGCAGGATTACCTGCAATGATATGCAAATTACCGCGAATGATGGATTCCTCCAGCGGCTCCTCCGTACCGACAATGCCCGCTACACAGCCTGCACGAACATCCAGCGTGACATCCCCCTTCATTTCGCAGCCGTATGTGCCTTCAATTGAAGGAGACGCGGTAGCGGTACTATTTTTGTTGTCATAAATCAGCGTAGCATTGCCGCCGACATAGACATCGGGCACATTCCTGCCATCGCCGCTACTGCCGTCACCCTTCATGCAGCCGGGGTTCAGATGGTTGCCGCTCTGCATTTGAATATCGCCCGTGATTTCCAAATAGGTATCGCCCACAACATTACCCTGATACGAGCCGCCGATCACATCGTGCAGACCACTAGAAGAGGACGGGTTAATATAACCGCTTGCCGCAATCACCACATGGGTGCTGTCTACTGTTGTTTTGTAACCGCCGCCGTAGAGCGTTTCGCTCAAATGGATCTGACCGTTTTCGGTGAAGATCGTCCGGTATCCGTTGCAGAACAGTCTGCTGCCGGTCACATTGACATTATCAAAGGTGCAGTCACCGGTCAGAACACCATAAGAAGAAAAGAGGAGTTTCTTCATTTCTCCCTCATCGCTTTTCACAGTAATATGCTTGCCATTCGCACCAAAAAATGAAATATATCCGCTTGTAGCGTCGTTGGAGAGCGTTATGTCCGCTTTCAGCACAATGGTCGCTTCGGTATCGGCGTTTGTCGCAATCTGCGTCAGCGCGGTGCTGAGTTCTTCAGCGGTCGACACCTCATATGTGTTTTCAGAAGTTCCGTCTACCGCAAACGCAGCGGTCGGAAGCATGGTCATGAGCAGACTCAGTGTCAACAGCCAATGACAATAATTTTGTTTTCATATTAAACGCTCCTTTACACATAGGAATACCTGCCAAGACAAGGCCACTAAGGCAATATCCTAACAGGTTTCTGATTTTGCGCGGCAGTTCTTTCGTCCGCCGCATTGATGCTGTGCTTTCCTCCTTCTATGCAACAAGATGTCAAAAGGTGTACTTTTTCATCATCTTTCTCTCGTTTCGTTTTTGCTTCGGGTGGTGTGTTTAGCTGCTTTTGCCTGCTCCACCAATTCGTCAAGCTGCTGTTTGCCGAGCCGCTTGCGGAGCAGGGAATAGTTTCTGTTTTCGATTTCCAGCCTGTCATTTTTCTGGCTGAGCCATGCGTTATCTGCTCGCAGATTTTTGTTCTCATGGTACAGCTTTCCGTTGTTTGCATTGACTCGGAAATAATCGTTCAGAACCTCGAGATACCGCGCCAACAGCGTTTTTGCCAGTTTCTTGAGCCGCTCCACCAGTGCATCAACGAATCTTATAATGTTGTCATTTTGTTGTCACAGCGGACATCGAAGTGGCAAATTTCCTTATATATCGGGCTTTTTTAAGGCTGCCGACTTATTCCCACTCGATGGTACCGGTTGGTTTTGGAGTGAGGTCGTAGAGCACGCGGTTTACGCCTTTTACTTCAGAGGTAATGCGTGTGGTGATGTGTTGCAAGAGTTCAAATGGAACATTTTCTACAGTTGCAGTCATGGCATCAACAGTATTTACTGCGCGAATGATAACACACCATTCATCGGCACGCTTGTTATCGCGTACACCTACGCTCTTGAGATCCGGAATAGCAGTGAAGTATTGCCATACTTTGCCTTCAAGGCCGTTCTTTGCAAATTCTTCACGAAGAATCGCATCAGATTCACGCACTGCTTCCAAACGGTCGCGGGTAATAGCGCCCAAGCAACGCACGCCCAAACCAGGGCCTGGGAATGGTTGACGATATACCATGCTGTCAGGAAGTCCCAATGCTTTCCCGCATTCACGTACTTCATCCTTAAAGAGCATCTTAAGTGGTTCTACCAATTCAAAGTTGAGGTCTTCAGGAAGGCCACCAACGTTGTGGTGAGATTTTACGCATTTCACGGTCTTGGTACCGGATTCGATGATGTCCGGATAAATGGTCCCTTGACCGAGGAATTCAATGCCTTCGAGCTTGCGTGCTTCTTCTTCGAATACACGAATGAATTCAGCGCCAATGATTTTACGTTTTTGTTCCGGATCCGCCACATCAGCCAATTTGCCAAGGAAGCGGTCTACAGCATCTACATAAACGAGGTTTGCCTTCATTTCATCACGGAATACTTGAACAACCTGTTCCGGTTCGCCTTTACGAAGCAAGCCGTGGTTTACGTGTACGCAGATCAATTGATTGCCGATGGCACGAATCAAGAGTGCTGCAACAACAGAGGAGTCTACACCACCGGACAATGCCAACAAGACTTTTTTGTCGCCAACCTGACGACGGATAAGTTCTACTTGGTCAGCGATGAAGTTTTCCATGTTCCAGTTTGCTTCAGCACCACAAGTATCAAATACAAATGCAGAAACAGCTACCTTGCGTGCTTCTTCGTCTGCAGGCCAAGCTTCTGCTCCCTTATGATCAACTTCAATCATTGGCAAGCCACATTGACGAACAGCGTCACTAATGTCAATTTCAACACCGTCAACAACGCGGTTTACCCCGCCGTTAACAATAATCCCCTTGACGTTTGGAAGTGCTTTTAATTCTTCCGGAGTAATGTCGTGTGGATGAATTTCGCTGTATACACCCAATGCGCGAATCTCACGAGCTAAACGAGCGTTTTCGTCACTACCAAGATCCAGAATGACAATCATGTCTTGCTTCATTGATGAATTCCTCCTAATGTTGTGAATGTGTGACGTGTTCATCCTATCCGATGCGCCGAAAAAGCTGAACACGATATATATCTTTTGCACCTTTTATTTTATCATGAGCGTTGTATTTCTCACAAGATACTTAATGCAAAAAATATTTTTGTAAATAATACGCTTCGGTCACAATGCAAAAACCTTCCGCTTTTACACGGAAGGTTTTTGCGTTTACTGTCACTGCCTCATAACCATTTTCAATTTCATGGTTATTGTGCGGTATAAATAACATTGTCATTGTTAATGGTTTCAACAACAAAGCCACCCTTTTGAACCTTTTGTGGGGCAAGATTCAAAAATTCATCGGAAAGCGGATTCACGCTGAGCACTGCAAAGTCTGCTTGCTTACCAACGGTGATGGAGCCCTTTTCTTTTTCTTCAAAGTTTTGCCATGCACTGTTGATGGTTACGCACTTCATAGCTTCGTAAGCACTAACACGTTCATCACGGGTATCATATTGCTTGTTGGTAAGGTCAGTAATTCTGGAATCCTTATCACTGCTGCCATCCGCAGAGCCACGCCCAATTGGTTGCCCGTCTCTGGTAATACGGTTTGCCGCATTGTAAATGGAGAAGAGCATGTTAGGAGGTGCTACCGGAGAGTCTTGGTGCATGGTCACGTTAATGTTCATGCCATCTGCCAAAGCGTCTGCCATAGGGCTAATCACTTGACCTCTTACAGGACCCACAGTGGAGTACATATGGTAGTCACCATAGTAGTAAACGTGGTCAGTAAAGAAGGAGATATTTAAGCCTAATTCTTTACATTCTTGCAATTGTTTTTGGGTGATGGTTTGGCTGTGAATGATGACGGCACGAATCTTGTCTTGCATTGCAGCAACTTGTTTCTTGTCCTTCAAATCCACGCCACAGTTAACGAGTGCATTTCTGTATGCATCGATGTATTGTTGAATTGCGCCAGTCCCATTAGCATGTGCATGGAATTGAACGCCCTTCTTCATTAATTCGGTGAATTGTTCGGTAAGCTGTTCGGTGGTTACCTTCTTACCTTCTGCTTCACCCCACCACCATTTATTGTTTTCGTTTTCATTGGTCAATATGGTTTCATTGGCATCACGATAATAACCGCCACCGGATGGATCATCTTTATCTTCTTGGAACCATGCGGTCTTCCCTTGTGGGGAACCATCAAGGAAGAGCTTCACGGCACCGTGCTTCACCCCATTCTTATCATAGGTAGAATCCTTGGTTGCGGTATTCCCAAGCACTTCGTCTACTTTTTCATAACCAACTAAGCCGGTAATGTCAAGAATACGTTCATTATCAGGAATAGCTGCCACGAGTGCAGTACGGTCACCGCCGCCACCGCCGATAATCCCGCTTGCAATCCCGTTGGATGCATAGATATCCATTGCATTTGCCAATACACCGGAAGCATCAGGCGTACGATTTGATTGAGAGTTCCACAATACTTGCATGACTGCCAATACATAGAAACCGCCTTCACGAACGATACCGGTGTATTCGCCGTTTTCGTCCTTATCCCAGTTTGCATCCGGATTTGCATAAGCCTTTAATTGAGGGGTCGCTTCCACTGCTTTTTCGAGCATGTTCATTGCTACAGAGTTCAATGCGCCCAAATGGCTACTTGCATGAATGTAGCAAATTGGATATTCGCTGGAAATTTGGTCTAAAATGTCCTTGGTAGGCATTGCATAAGGTTTCTTGCCAAATTCAGCTTCCTTAAATGCCGTATTGTCAAAGCCGTTGGTTACAAACCAGAATTTACCATTTGGTTGGTTTGGTCCATAAACACTGTCGAAACTATGGTCATTGACCCAAGTATCAAAATCGCGTTTACCAACATCAAGCAATGCTTGAAGACTGGTAACACCTGCAGATGGGGAAGCATCAAAATTTTGACCAACCATGTCAATATGACTATGTGCATCAACAAATGCAGGAATCATTGTTGCGCCTTGCAAGTCATTGTCTTGATACTTATCTGCAGTTTCTAAAAGCTTCTCAATCTTTTCTACTTCTTTGTCTGTGTATGCCACTGCGATAATATAACCGTCACCGGTCAATACTGCTTTTGCATAGACCGGATCGCCATTGGCACTTTCACCGGTTTTTTCGTCCACGGTGATAATATTACCGTTGTGGTAATAGCTTACGTCGCTGTAATAAGCGAGGTTCATTTCTTTGTCGATGGTTGCGCCAA
>OLPO01000729.1_pt1 | contig 25369 bp, 27 predicted proteins | sample 1672831 | NCBI WGS metagenome assembly OLPO01 (sample SAMEA3136728, study PRJEB25190) | human gut metagenome
CCGCCGGCACGACCCCGCGCGGGGAGGGGTGCTAGTCGATCAGGCCGTGGATGACCTCGATGCCGCGCTCGGCCGAGAAGTCCGGCTCGTTGCCGTAACGGCTGAACAGCTCGAGGGCCAGGTAGCCGTCGTAGCCCACGCGCTTGAGGTAGCTCACGATGCGCGGCCAGTCCATGGCACCGTCGCCCGGGATGAGGTGGTCCTCGCAGTCGGGCTCACAGTCGATGAAGTGAATCTCGCGAACCTTGCCGGGCATCTTGTCCCAGTACTCGGAGATGGGCTCGCCGCAGGTGAGCGGGCAGGCCAGGTCGAGGCAGACCTCGAGGGCCTCGTTGTCGACCTCGTCCAGGAAGTACTTGACGTCATCGGAGCTGCAGCAGAGCTTGCCCTCGAACGGGGTGACGGGCTCCAGGATGACGGTGCGGCCGAGCTTGGCGGCGTGGTCGCTGACGATCTTGAGGTCCTCGACGACCTGGCGCTTCATGGCCTCGCGGTCGATGCCGAAGCCAGGCATGTTGATGGCGAGCATGACGAGGGGCGCCTCGATGGCGGCCGCCGCGTCGATGGTCGACTTGAAGTACTCGACACTCAGGTCGTTGAGCTCCTTCTCGCGGAAGACGAAGCTGTGGGGCGAGCCGGTGTTCTCGGGAACGTAGCTCACGATCGGCATCTGGTACTTCTGGACGTAGCCCAGGATCTGCTCGGCACCACCGTTGACGCCGCCCAGGATGTCGGGGGCATAGGCGTGCGGGCGGAAGCCGCCCACGTCGACGCCGTCGTAGCCGCAGCGGGCCGCGACCTGGAACGTGCGCTCGAGGGGCCAGCTCGCGAAGCCGGTGCTAAACAGGGAGACCTTCATACCCATGCGTCATACCTTTCTTCGAACGTCGGACTGTCTAGTGCGCAAAGCAATGAGCCTGCCGAGAAGGACTAGTGCTCGGCCAGGGTCTTCTCGATGTCTGCCTGCATCGCGGCCGCCCCGTCGGCATCCAGGTAGCCGAACCACCAGTGCAGCGTGTCGACGCCACCGGGCTCCAGGGTGTTGAAGTGCCCGTGGGCGCGCTGGTAGGCGGTCGAGTGGCAGGTGCCGGTGCTGGGAAGCGCGATGCCCACGCCGTCCTCGTCGCCCGTGCGGCAGAACCAGCGCAGCGCGTAGGGCGCCTTGGCCGTGTCCCACGCCACATAGCAGGCGTCGCCGTCGGGCATGACCTGCATGGCGCGGGCCCAGCCCTTCTCATCCGCCACGTAGCGGTAGTTGATGCACAGCTCGGGGTCGTACACCTGCGTGGACGAGTCGAGCGTGTCGGCGATGGTGGGGTCGGCCACGAGCCTGTTGGAGTACTCGCGGATCGCCACGGCGCGCGGCGAGTCGTCGCCCAGCTCGGTGGGAACGACCTGGACGTGGTCCTCGTCGACCGGGCAGCTGTACACGAAGTCCGAGCCGTCGACGCCGAGCCAGTTCATGTGGCACAGCCAGACGTACTCGAGCGGGTGCGTGCGACGGTTCTCGACCGTGGCGACCATCTCGACGGCGGTCGCGCCCTCGTACAGGCGCAGCTCCGGGATGTAGGCCCAGTGCAGCTCCTGGCTGTTGCGGTACACGAAGGTGCCACCCACGGCCAGGTAGCGGCCGCGCTCGTTCTCGCCGACGCCGACGTAGGCGTCGCGGTAGCGGGCGAAGGGCAGCACGTCGTGCATCGGGTAGTCGTCCTCGCCGTCTGTCGGGCCGTTCACGTTGTTGAGGCCGCAGTGGTACAGGAAGCCACCGTAGTTGTCGCCGAACTTGGTCGTGTCCTGCGGCATGTCGAACATCGACTTCTGCGACAGCCTGCGACCGTCGAAGTCGACGAACCACACCTGCATGCCCATGTAGGGCAGCACGACCATCGAGGAGCGGGAGTTCTCGATCCTCAGGCCCGCGACGCCCGTCTCGTACAGGAAGGCCGTGGCCCTGAGCTCCCCGCTGGAGAGAAGCTCGAGCGGCCTGTCACGGAAGAAGTCGGGCCTGATCGATACGCGAGTGAAAGACATCGCCCTCTCCTAGCGGAAGTCGGTGACGCCGGCCATCACGTCGTCGAGCTCGGTGCGCTCGATCTTCAGGCCCTCGTAGCCCATCTCGCGCATGAGCTCGTCGAGCTCGAGCTTGACCTCGTAGGGGACCCAGTCCTGCTTCTCGCCCATACGCGAGACCGTCGGACGGCCGAAGCCGTACTGCATGGCCCAGTTCCAACCGGCGTTGAACGGGGTCTTCTTGACGACGTTGCGGATGCGCAGGACCTTCTGCTGGGCCTCGATGCAGCCCTTCCAGTCGCCGGCGAGGCCCTTGTTGATGATGTCGACCATCTCGCGCGGGTACGGGACCGCCATGAACGAGACGCAGCCCACGGCACCCAGAAGGACCATGATGCCGTCGAAGCCGTCGCAGCCGCCGAGGAAGTCGAAGTTCTCGGGGTCGATGCGCAGGACGCACTGCTGGAAGTTGACGACGTTGGTGGAGGCATCCTTGAAGCCGCGCAGGTTGGGGTGCTCGGCGGCAAGCTTGGCCAGGGTGTCCGGGGCAAACAGGACGGCCTGCTCGACGCAGTTGTAGATGTAGACGGGGCGCTTGGCGTGGTCGATCAGCTCGGCCGACCAGTCGTACAGGGCGGCCTGCGAGAACTTGAAGAACGGGGGCGCGGTGATGCAGTAGCAGTCGGACAGGCCCTGCTCCTCGTAGGCGTCGATCAGGCGCTTGTTGGCGCGGACGTCGTTCTCGAAGGCGCAGGACATGATCTTGACGCGGCCCGCGGCGGCCTTGTGGACGGCCTCGACCACGGCGAGCTTCTCGTCGAAGGTCAGTGCGTGGGACTCGCCGGCGTAGCCATTGACGAAGAAGCCGTTGACGCCGCACTCGACCTGCCACTCGATCATGTCGTGCAGGTACTCGAAGTCAATCTCGCCCTCCCTGGTAAAGGGCGTGCAGATCTCGGTGATGACGCCGGACATAAAGTGACTCATGGCTCTCCTCCTCATGGACTGGCATGCCGAGTAACGTCAGAACCGTACAAGTTGGCATGCTTTTTAAACCGAAGCGAACGTATCATCAAAATTGGTATGAAAATGCTCTCCAAGGCGTACCGACGGCGAACGGTCGAACCCTTCGGTTGGAATCAACCAAAACATGTTTTCATACCAATTTTCTACCGAGAAGAACGCTCGGGTCGCAGCCAGATCGACTGCGGCCCGACCGTCTCGATGCAGTTCATGTCACGTGCGGGAAGGCCAAAAAACAGCAGGTCCGCTACACCCAGCGCACGCGGTAGGGAACGCGCCCCTGTTCCCAGTAGGTATCACGCTGGATTGCTGCCGCAAGAGCATCCCGCATGGCCGCGGGTGCCGTCGCGAGCGCGCCCGTCAGGCGGATCTCGCCGGGGTCGAGCACCATGCACGCGAAGGCCACGGCACGTCCCAGCGCGTCACCCAGGCACGCCGCCGCGTCATCGTCGAGCGCGGGGATGTCGGCCACCTGGGCAAACAGCCCGTCGAGGGTCGTGCCGGGGTCGTCGATGCCGTCTGCCACCAGGTAGGCGCCGAGCGCCGTCGCGTCCAACAGGACGTGTCCGGCCACCGCAAGCGTCGAGGTCACGTGCCCTCCCGCAAGATCGACCGAGAACAGGGTCCCGCCATCCGCGGGCGTTAGGCCCGTGGCACCCGCATCCTGGGCCTCGACCGACTCGATGCCGCAGGCGTCCTCGAAGCCGCACCAGCCACGCAGGCCACAGGCGGCGGCGCCCAGAAGCGCCCCTTCGTAGCCGAGGGTCGTGGCCGACACGCGCACGTGCGCGTCGGGTCGCACACGTGCGAGCTCCGCCTCCAACGCGTCGCGGTAGGAGTCGAACATGAGCGAGATGCCGCCACCAATGACGACGTCGTCGCAGCCCAGAAGCGCCGTCGCGCATGCGATGGCACGACCCAGGAAGCGGCCCTCCAGCTCGATGGTCGCGACCGCGGCCTCGTTGCCCTTCTCGGCAAGCCCGGCGATCTCTCGCCCGCCCGGGACCAGGCCATCGACCTCGAGGGGGCCACCCATCTCGACCAGCGTGCGCGCCATGCCACTCGTGCATCCGTACATCTCGAGCGGGCCCAGCTGGTTGCCCGACAGCGACGCTCGCCCGCCCGGGCAGCTGATGGTCAGGCCGATCTCGCCGGACTGCGCGTGGGCCCCGTAGAACAGCTGGCCGTCCAGGTAGACGCCGCCACCGATGCCGGAGCTCACGGTCATGTACAGGAAGTCGTCCGCCCCGCGAACAGCGCCGAAGTAGGCCTCGGCCAGGACGCAGGCGTTGCAGTCGTTGTCACCGTAGAAGCGCAGGCCCAGCCTGTCGCGCAGAAGGTCGCACACCGGCAGGTCGTGCACGTCGAGAAAGTCGGAGTCCACCCACACGCCGCGAACCGGCTCGGCAAAGCCCGGGATGGTCATGCCGCCCGCGACCTCGCACGCCGCCAGGTCGGGGTGCTCGGCGCGCAGGCGCTCGCAGGCAGCGGCAAGCTGCTCGACGATGGCGTCGGGCGTGCGGCCCACCCACTCGTGGCGGCTGGAGCACAAGATATCGCCCGCGGGCGTGACGTAGCCCACCATGTACTTGGAGCCACCGACGTCGACCGAAAGGATCGTCTCCACCACGGCCCCCTAGTCCTCGTACGCCGGAAGCATCACGGGGTCGAGCTCGGAGACCTTCGTCTTCGAGGTGTCGATCCCGATGCGGGCGCTAAGCAGTGCCGCGATCACCTGGAGCGGAATCAGGTACTCGATGGCGCAGACGAACTCGACGTCGCCCGAGGCGATCCTCAGCGCGTCGCCCGCGGGCTTCTGCAGGTCGGACTGCACGGTAACGAGGTTGTTGCAGTAGCGCGCGGACGCGTCCACCAGCCTTGCCATGCGGTCGCGCTCGTCGCCCGGCTCCGCGCTCATAAACAGCGCGACGTCATCGGCGTGCAACGCGCGGAAGGGACCATGCAGGGTCTCTTCCAGCTCGAAGGCGTAGGTCGGCCTCTCGTGGGTCTCGTAGAACTTGAGCGCGCCCTCCTGCACGGTGCCGTAGTTGGCGCCGTAGCCGATGAGGAAGAACGCCGGCGCCGCGAGCAGGCGCTCGACGTTGGCGTCGAACCACTCCTGCGACAGGCGGACCGACTCGGCGACGTTGGCGGGAACCGCGGCGAGCGCCTCGCGCAGGCGGGCGTACTCGTCGTCGGAGAGGTTGCCCAGGGCATGCCCTGCCTCGACGAAGCAGCAAAGCACCAGGAACAGCGCCATCGTCTGGTTCTTGGTCGCAGCGACCGAGCGCTCGGTGCCGCCCGGCTTGGCCAGCACCACGTCGCACTCGCGCGCGAGGACGCCGGTGGGGTTGAGGGTGGTGCATACGACGGGAATGCCCAGCTCACGCGCCTGGCGCGCGGCGTCGACCTGGCCCTTGGAGTGACCGGTCTCCGCGGGGCACACCAGCAAGATCTCGGACGGGTCGATCGAGCCAGAGGCGTCGAACGAACCGTGGTTGTGGAACACCGCCGCGGGGATGGACTCGGCGTTCACGCGCAGCATCCGCTCGGCGGCATGGCGCAGGGTGATGCCCGCGTAGTACGGCGAGCCGTTGCCCACGAACAGCAGCCTCTTGAAGTCGTGCTCGCGGCACAGCTCCACGAACGGCGCGGTCCACTCGGCCTCGGTCTCCCAGAGCCTGGCGAGAAGCTCCGACTGCTCGATGACCTCTTCCATCATCGCGTTGCCCATCGTCATCGGTCCCTCCTTCTTTCGGCGCCGCACGTCGGCGCTCCGCTACCGTCCCCCAGCCAGTCACGTGCCTCCACGCCCGCAAAACGTCACGACGAGCAGGCACTTCTCGGCATGGGGAACCTTTGACATGTAATGGTGCAGATGATAGTTTCCACACAAGTTGCGTCCAATATTGTTCCGCTCAGCGGCACGGTGACGCGACACGGGCGGAGGGACCGGGAGGAAGCGCATGACGACCGACCAGATGAACCCCATCCTGCGAAACATCTACGAGCAGCCCGACGAGCTCGACCGCGCGCACAAGATCGCGCGCGCCTGCCCTTCCCCGACCTGGGACTGGACGGCCCGTGGATGATGCTCGTCCAGGCCATGTGGTTCCAGCTGCTAAGCTACCGGGTCGCCGTCGTCAACGACATCGAGCCCGGCATGTTCTTCGAGGAGGGGTGGATCGTAAAGTGACCACTGCAGAGAAGAGCGCCCGGGCAGAAGCCGTGGCCAATACGCGACCCGACGTCACGCGCGACATCGTCTGCGGCATCGACATCGGCGGCACCCGAACCAAGGTCGGCCTCGTCGACCTCGGCACAAACGAGGTCCTGGGCACCATCGTCATCGACACCGACCGCACCGACGAGACCACCTTTTTGGGCGGCATGCGCCGTGCCGTCGAGATGCTCGCCGCCGAGCACGGCCGCCCGCGCGCCGTGGGCGTCTCAATCGGCAGCTTCGTGTTTTCCGACGGCTCAATCGACGGCATGAGCTCGATGGTCCCGTTTCTGACCCACGGCTACCCCATGGCCGAGCGCGTCGGGGCCTTTCTGGCGCTGCCCTGCCGCGTCGACAACGACGCCCGCCTGATCGGGCTTACCGAGACACGCATCGGTGAGGGCAGGGGCTTCTCGCGCGTGCTCACGCTCACCCTGGGCACCGGCGTTGGCGTCGGCCTGTGCGAGGACGGTCATCCCGAGGGCACGGACTCCCGCATCCACCTGGCAGGGCACATCCACGTCCGAGACGAGGGCGATGTCTGCGGCCTGGACGACGAGCCGTGCTACTGCGGCCTTTCGGGCTGCTTCGAGTCCACCTGCTCGGGCACCTCGCTCGGCAAGGTCGTCCGTGCGCGACTGGGACAGGACCAGACCTGCGAGACACTCTTCTCGCGAGCCGACGCGGGCGACCCCGAGGCGCATATTATTGTCGATTGGTACCTGGACATGTTGGCCCGTGCCTTAAACCAATATGTGTACATTTACTGCCCCGACGTCATCGTCTTGGGCGGAGGCGTCGCCCGTGGCCTCGAGTCGCGCGTCGACCAGATCCGCTCGCGCATGGTCGCCGAGGTCTGGGAGGACCAGCGCACCGAGATTCGCACCACCAGGCTTCGCGAGGACTCCGGTGTCATCGGCGCCGCCTCCCTGTTCGCGCGCTAGCCCCGCGCCGCAAACCCGACCGTCCGACCGAAACACTGCCGATAAGTGCGCGCCGCACCGACGCGCGACAAGAGAAAGGAGCGCCACATGAGCAAACCGACCATGCTCGACTACGTAAACGAGACGCCTGGGGTGGTGCGCGCGCAGCTCGCGGGCGACGCGGGCCGCAAGCTTGCCGAGGAGTTCCTCACGGGCGACTACCGCAGCGTACGCATCGTGGCCTGCGGATCATCCAAGAACGCCGCGATGATCGCGCGTCCCTGGCTGCGCGAGCTCCTGGGCCTCGAGGTCAGCGTCTGCGAGCCCTACACCTTCTGCCGCTACGAGCACGAGCTGCCCGCCGACGAGTTCTGCTTCGTCGTCTCGCAGAGCGGCTACTCCACCAACGCGCTCGCCGCGCTGGCATGCATCCGCGAGTCGGGTCGTATGGCCATCGGCGTCACCGGCGACGTCGAGTCCGACTTCCGCGAGGCCGCCGACGTGGTCGTCGACTACGGCGTCGGCGAGGAGCAGGTGGGCTACGTCACCAAGGGCGTGACCTCGCTCGCCGTCTTCCTGTGGCTGTTCGGCATCGACGTCGCACATGCGCAGGGCAGGCTCGATGAAAGCGGGCGCGACGAGGCGATTGCGGGCATCGAGGCCGTCATGCGCAACTTCGAGGCCGTCCGCGACCAGACCCCAGCACTTCTCGCCAGGCGGTATAAGGAGCTTTCGGCCATGGAGCGCGTCTTTTTGGTCGGCGCGGGGGCAAGCTACGGCGTCGCGTGCGAGGGGGCGCTCAAGTACGGCGAGTGCCTGCAGTTCCCCGCCATGGCGCTGGAGCTCGACGAATACCTGCACGGCCCAAACCTGCAGCTTTCGCCCGACTACACCATCTTCGTGGTGGCCTGCGGCGAGCGTGACCACGCCCGTGCGCGCCAGATCGTCGACGCCACGCGCCTGGTGACCGACCGCGTCTTCGTCCTCACCGACGACCCCGCCGCGACCGACGCCGACATCCTCGTGGAGCCAGGCATGCCCGAGCTCGCTGCCGCAATCTCCGTGCTGCCCTTCTTCCAGATGACGGCATACCAGCTGACCGAGGACGAGCACCTATGGCACAAGCACCCACTCGTTGCAAGTTTCGATCACGCGCTGAGCGGTAAGAGCGAGAACTACGTGGACAAAGAGGTTCTCTAGCCATAGATTCGCTAGCTGGAGTTCTATGCCAGGCAAAAACATTTTTATACCAATTCGCCCAAACCGCTGACCGATTATAGATAAGTTGCAACCTGCTTTATACCGAATTGTCCTATTGTATTTTTCATGTACGTTGTGCCCCGGCGCACGCCAACCCGGGCTCTCTTGGCAGGGGGAGCCGCGCTCAGCAACACCGGGACACGGGCAGATAAGCAAGTTCGAAAGGGGAGACAATGTCTGATACTTCGAACGCGAACGCGGTCGAGCACGTCGATATGGAACGCCACATCGGCCTCGGCACCGCCATCGCACTCGGCGTCGGAACCACCGTCGGTTCCGGCATCTTCACCTCGGTCGGAAGCGTTGCCGGCGCCGCTGGCACCCCGCTCCTGACGATCCTGGCCTTCCTCATCGGTGGCCTGATCATGATTCCGCAGAACCTCGTCTACGCCGAGTTCTCCACGGCCTACACCGAGGACGGCGGCCAGTTCGTGTACTTCCGTGAGGCTGGCTGGCCCTTCATGGCCATGTTCTTCATCTGGTCGTGCTGGTGGGCCACCGACCCCGTCGGCATCGCCACGATGACCCTGACCGTTGCCAACTACCTGGCCTACTTCACCGGCTGGACCGACTTCACCGTCCACATCGTCGGCTGCGTCATGATCGTCGTCTTCACCTGGCTGCACATGTGCCACAAGAAGGCCGGCGCCAGGTTCCAGGAGATCATCACTGCCGTCAAGATCGTCCCGTTCCTGGTCCTTGCCATCGTTGGCCTGTTCTTCATCAACGGCGCCAACATGGGCGCGACCGTCAGCTCCGACGTTGCCGTCGTCGCCGCAAGCCCCATCGCCGCGATGATCTCCGGCATTGCCGCAACCACCTGGTCCTATGACGGCATGCAGACCTGCGTCACCATGGGCGGCGAGGTCAAGGACCCCGAGAAGAACATGCCCATCGCCCTGATCGGCTGCGTCGTTGTCGTCACCCTGCTCTACACGGCCCTCTCCACCGCCGCCGTCGGCCTCGTTGACATCAACCCCCTGGCCTCCTCCGACGCCCCCGTGGCCGAGGCCTTCGCACACATCCCGGGCATCGGCGCCCAGGCTGGCAACATCGCCGCCGTCCTGGCCGTCATCGTCGTCACCGGCTCGCTGTCCTCGCTGATCATGTACCAGGCCCGTGGCGAGATGAAGGCTGCCCAGGAGGGCTACTGGTGGCGTTCCTGGGGCAAGATCAACCCCAAGTACGACTCGCCCGTCGTCTCCATGCTGTGGCAGTCCGGCTTCGCCCTGATCCTTGTCTGGGCTTCCAGCATCCAGGACCTGCTCGGCCTGTTCACCTTCATCTGCCTGCTTCGTAACGCCCTTCTGTTCTGCGCCTGGTTCCCGCTGCAGAAGAAGCCCAACTACAAGCCCACCTTCAAGGCTCCCGCCGGCCCCGTCATGGCCATCCTCGCCATCGTGCCGTCGTTCATCCTGATGTTCGACTGCCTGAGCGGCATCATCTCCGGCGAGACCCCGCTCTTCTCGTTCAACCCGATCACGGCCGGCATCCTCATCGTCATCTCCGCCGTTCCCTTCTTCTTCCGCTGGAGGAAGGTCAACGCCGACGTCATCGAGGCTGCCGAGAAGCGTCGTAACGCCGCCGTTGCCGCCCGCGAGGCCTCTGCCGAGTAGCGACTAGCTCACTCCCTCGCACGTCGACGTTCGCGACGAGACGTCTTGAACGCCCAGGCCGCCCGACGCAAGCCAACAAGCAGCGTCGGGCGGCTTTTTTCTAGGGCTAGCACTTCCCTACAAGCAAGTTCTTCTCGACACATACGCCAACAAGGGCACGACAGTGCCAACGCATCGTAAGCAAGGAGACTCGACCATGCAGATGAACCGACTTACGTCCTCCGAGATCTTCGAGTGGTGCTCCATCCCCTGGGAGCAGCTGGAGGGCCGCGACGACCTCAAGACTAAGCTGGCCGTCCGCAAGGACCGCGCGGCCATGATGGAGGAGATCGGCAACCTCATGGCCGACGAGGTGAAGGAGCACAACGCCAAGGGCATCCCAACTAAGTGGGTCCTGCCCGCCGGCCCCTGCGACGAGTACGACACCTTCATCCGTCGCGTCAACGAGGAGCGCATCAGCTGCAAGGACCTCTACGTCTTCCACATGGACGAGTTCCTCGACTGGCAGTGCCGCCCCTACCCGCTCGGCGACACCTACGAGAGCCTCGAGGGCACCATGCTCGCGTGCTTCTACAACCGCATCGACGAGGAGCTGCGCCCGGACGAGGACCACAGGATCTGGCCGCGCCTGTCCGACCTCGACGCCGCCGACCGCAAGTGCGACGAGCTCGGCGGAGTCGACACCGTGTGGGCCGGCATCGGCGCCACCGGCCTGGTTGCCTTTGACGAGGAGCCGCGCAACTTCTGCTTCCGTCCCACCGTCGAGGAGTACGCCGACTCAAAGACCCGCGTCGTCGTGATCAACTCCGACACCATGGTCGCCATGGCCGAGCGCTCCTTCGGCACCTGCCTCGACCGCGTCCCGCCCCTGGGCCTGACCATCGGCTTCCACATCATCTGCTCGGCCAAGCGCGCCGTGTACATGGTCGCCACCGGCGACTGGAAGAAGACGGTCTGCCGCGTCCTTCTCTTCAGCGACCCGACCACCGAGTACCCCGTGACGATCCTGCCGAAGTACATCCCGGACGTCACGCTCTACACCACCGAGTACACGATCGATCACCCGATGTCCCACGACACGAAGGGCTGGTAGCGAAGACATGGCCAAGAAGCAGGTAATCGTCCTCAACTCCCACGGCGTCGGCCAGTATGCCGACTGCGACCACATGCCCGTGTGGGGCGAGACGATCTCCGTCAAGAACTGGCGCGTCGCCGAGGATGGAGGCAAGGGCTCCAACGTCACCGTCGCGCTCGGCCGCCTGGGCATCGACGTCGCCTACATCGGCAAGGTCGGCAACGACCCTTGGGGCGATCTGGGCGAGAAGTGGATGCAGGACGCAGGCGCCGACACCACCTACCTCTACCGCACCGACGAGGTCTCCACCGGCACCGGCCTGATCCTAGTTGGCCCCGAGGGCCAGAACACCATCATCGACGGTGACAGCTCCAGCGTCGCGCTGACCGTCGACGAGGTCACGGCCGCCCTGGACGACATGGCCGGCTCGTCCTACTTCGTCACCGGCCTCGAGGTGCCCATGCCTGTCGCGCTAGCCGGCGCCCGCCACGCCAAGGAACTCGGCATGACCACGTCGCTCAACCCGAGCCCGCTGCCCGAGAAGCCCATGGGCGACCTCTCCTACATCGACTACCTCTTCATCAACGAGGTCGAGGGCCGCTACATCGAGGGCCTGGCCCCCGACGACGACCTCGACGAGCGCGCCCTCGCGCAGAAGGTCATCGACACCTACCACGTCGGCTGCGTCGTCATGACGCTTGGCGAGAAGGGCTCGTGCGCCCTGACCGCCGACGGCGAGTACGTTACCGCACCCGCAACCCACGTCGACAAGGTGGCCAACACCGCTGGCGCAGGCGACGGCTTCATGGCCGCCACCGTTGCCAACCTGGTCTGGGGCAAGACCCTGGGCGAGGCCATGGAGTGGGCCAGCAAGTACGCCGCCCTCTCCGTGACGATCGACGGCACGATTCCCGCCTACCGTCCTCTCGACGAGGTCAACGCCTTCATCGAGAGCCTGGGCGAGTAGCCTTTTCGGCCCCATCGGCCCTCCCGCGCGCATGCACGGGTCGGCGGGGCCTCCCTTGCAGCGCCGACGCTGGCGCAAGGTCTTCTTGGCGCCGGCGCTGCAAGGGAGTGGGCATGGCCTTCGTGCCATGCGTTCTTCTCGGCACGTGACCGATTGTTTGCAACAAGGATTGGAGCATCACATGGCACAGACTGCCGACATCGTCCTCAGGTCGTCCGCCGTCTTCGACGCGACCTCCGTCGAGGCCCACGAGGGCTTCGTCGCCGTTTCCGGAAACAAGATCGCCGCCGTGGGCGCCGGAGACGGCGCCGAGTGGGTCGGCGACGAGACCAAGGTCTACGACCTGGGAGACAAGCTCGTTACCCCCGGCCTCACCGACGTCCACTGCTTCTTCAACGGCTGGCTGCTCCAGCACGCCGGCGCCGACCTGTCCGGCGTCGCTTCCGTCGAGGAGGCCATCGAGCGCGTCAAGTCCGACGACGCCGTCAAGGCCCTGGCCATCGGCCATGACTTCCCCCTCGAGATGCTTCCCGTCGACGAGGCCGTCATGGACGAGGCCTTCGGCGACACCCCCGCCGTCCTCGTCGGCCAGTGGGCCGAGGGCATGGCGATGAACCACGCCGCCGAGGAGCTCTATGGCTTCACCCCCGAGGCCTGCTGGTCCGAGAAGGCCTATAAGCTTCTGCAGGCCGTCATCGAGGACACGGACTTCTCGGTCCCGATGTACCACCAGTACATGGCCATGATGAACGGCTTCGGCGTCACCTCCACCAAGGAGATGGGCTACGACGACTACTGGTTCATCGACGAGGTCAAGAAGCTCGAGGACGCCGGTGAACTGACGCTGCGCGTCAACCTCATGAGCCAGCCCGTAGGCGAGCCCGCCAACATCGCCTACGGCGTCGCCACGCGCGACCGCTACGCCGATGACGCCTTCCTGAGCTTCTCCGGCTTCAACCAGATGACCGATGGCTCGATCTCGCAGCACGAGGGCGAGATGAAGGAGCCCTACCTGGACGCCGACACTTGCTGCACCCTGCCGATCGACTGGGCCGAGCACGAGCGCCAGGTCCTCGAGGCCGACGCTGCCGGCCTGCGCTTCTCGCTCCACACCCAGGGCGACGGCGCCGTAGCCCACGCGATCGACATCTTCGAGAAGTGCCAGCGCGACGAGGACGGCAAGGTCGTCCTGCGCCAAGCCATGACCGACCTCGAGGGCGCCGACCCCGTCGACCTCGAGCGCATGGGCAAGCTGGGCATCGTGGCCGAGGTCTACCCGCTGATCCAGGCCGTCGCAGACCGCGAGGGCAAGCTCCAGATGGTTGCCGAGAAGATCGGCGAGGAGCGCGGCTCGCACTACTGGAACCGTCGCCACATGCTCGACAGCGGCGTCGTCGTCTCCTGCGGCACCGACCTGCCGATGACCGTCGACGACCTTGGCGTCGGCGTCTACAGCGCCTGTGGCGGCTACTTCCCCGAGGGTGGCGAGCCCTGGAACACGCAGAACATGATCAGCGCCGGCGAGCTCATCCGTGCCTGGTGCGCGGGCGGTGCCTACGACCTTGAGCAGCTCGACGTCCTGGGCACCCTCGAGGCCGGCAAGCTGGCCGACATCGCCGTCTTCGACATGAACTTCCTCGAGGTCGACCCCAAGGACGCCCGCGAGGGCAACTGCGTCATGACCATCGTCGACGGCAATGTGGTCTTCGAGGACCTGTAAGCCTATCGTGACGTTGGCTGTGGCGATCTGATCCCACAAACAGGTAGCACACAGCCGCCGCTCAGGAAACGTCTCAACACCTTGCGGCACCTCGGACTCGCTGCAATCACGGCCCCCACGCGCCCAACTGGCACGTGGGGGCTTGGCTTTCCCGTGGGCGATGGATGTCCGTGTGCCTTACCGAGAGCGCAAGCCATTCCCGTCTTATCGAAACGCTCAATCGCCTCAGCTCAGCCCAGAAGGAGATAGCATGTGGCCAATGGGGCCTGTTCTTCGGCTGAGGACGGCGGATGGGTAGCCGCCGTGGTCAATGAGGCCTTCTTCTTCGGATAATCCCAGTCAAAGGCACCCTCTTCTTCGGATGGTCAGGTGAAGCTCAGCCTACGCCTCACATGACCACGACGCGACAACCAGTCCACCACCTCACGCCACAAAAGAACCCCCGACCTCGCACTTGACGAGATCGGGGGTCCCATAAGCAACTGGATGCCAGCAATCACACGGACATGGCAGCCGCGTGGCAGACGGCATGCGAAAGCGCTTACTCCTCAGGCAGGCCCAGGACGTTGCGCAGGTAGTCGCAGGAGCGCTTGTGCGGGCTGTGCGGGTCCTCCCAGTAGATGGAGTCGTTGACCTCGAGATCGATGCCGTTCTTGAAGTCGTTCTCCTCCAGGACGTCGATCCAGTGGCGCATCTTCTCGGCACCGAACTCGCCCGTGCCAAGCTCCTCGTGGTGGGAGTCGGAGTAGTGGATCCACTCGACCTTGTCTCCGAACTCCTCGAAGTACTCCTCGAGGGTCTCGCCCTGGACATCCATGGCAACGAGGTCGACGCAGATGCGCAGGTTCGGGGAGCCGACGCCGTCGAGGACCTCACGCACGTCCTTCTTGTTCAGGACGAGGTTGCTCTCGTAGGGCTGGAGCTGCTCGAGCGTCAGGAGGATGTCGGCGTCCTCGGCCATGTCGGCGATGCGACGGTAGGTGTCGATCAGGCGCTTCATCGACTCTTCCTTGGCGATGTTGCGCGGGCCGCAGCCGGAGTTGAGGAAAACGCGCGGGCAACCCATGACCTGGGCGTCCTCGATGGCCCACTTGAAGTACTCGACCGTGCGGTTGATGATCTGCGGGGTCGGATCGGAGAAGTTGTACGGGTAGCCCAAGGTCTCGGGCGTGTAGATGACGCAACGCTGGTCGCGTGCCTCCATCTCGCGGACGATGCGCTTGAGCTCGGCCGTGGCCTCGGCAGGCGTGGCCCAGTCGGGACGATAGTAGAACGGCTCGGCGCCCCACAGGTCGACACCGTGGATACCGCACTCCTGCAGCGAGTCGAGGAAATACTCGAGGGGGAAGTGCTGGTACGACGGACCCATGATCGAGACGTCACGCATGGTTACCTTGGACATAGCTCACACAACCTTTCAAAACGAGGGAACGATAACGCACCGAACTCTTGCAAGAAGTGCTGGCGAAACTTTGGCGTTTGGGACGCCATCCGCAGGCTGAAAAACGCCGGCCACTCCACCGTACGGGGTGGCCGGCGCCAGGGGAAGGGCTTAGTAGTCGAACTGACGATAGTAGCGGCGAATGACCATCGGGTGGCAGTTGAGGGCCTCGATGTGGGCGTCGATACGCTCGGTCACCATGTGGGTGACGAGGTGCGACAGGTAGCCACGGTACTCGGGGCTGATGCCGGGCAGGTCATAGTCCTTGGAGTCGATGACCTCGAAGCGGTTGCAGACGCGCGGGAGGAACTTGACGACGCGCTCGGCCAGGGGACGCTCGGCGTCCTCGCCCAGGAAGACGGTGACGTTGGTGTCGCGGTCGATGACCTCGAGGGTGCCGTGGAAGAACTCGGCGGCGTGGATGGACTTGGTGCGCAGCCAGTGCTGCTCCTCCCAGTAGCACATGGCGTAGGAGTAGGTGGAGCCGTACTGGTTGCCGGCGGCGACGAAGTAGTGGAGCTCGTCGTCATGGTGACGCTCGGCATAGGCCTTGGCCCACTCGTCAGCGGCCTTCTGGACGCCAACGAGGTCCTTGGCGTAGTTCTCGTCCATCTGGGCGTAGAACTCATCGTACTGCGGGAACTGGCCGGCGTTCTTCATGAAGCGGTCGCCGACCATGAAGAACTTGAGCTGCTCGTTCTCCGGGTAGGTGATGCAGTACGTGGAGGCCTTGGCCAGCGGGGAGTCGGCGACATCGATGAAGCCGATGACGGTGCAGCCAATCTCGTTGATGGTCTTGAGGGCCTCGACCATCTCGACGGTGTTGCCGGAGACGGAGGAGATCACGACGACGGTCTTGTCGGTGATGCGCTTGTTGCCACGGACGTTGAACTCACCGGCGTGCTCGACAACGACGGGAAGGTCAGAGAGCTCCTTGATGTGGGCCTCGGCCTGCAGCGAGGACGCCCAGGTGCCACCGATGCCCAGGTAGACGATCTGGTCGTAGCCCCTCTCGCAAATGCCATCGACGATCTTCTCGATCTCGGGGCGAAGCGCGATGCCGCCGGCAAAGCCGTCAAGTAGCTTCTGCTCGTCAAACTTGATCATGTGCATTCCCTCCCTGGCCCGAAGGCCGTTTAACTTTATGCCCTGGGGCGTATCCCCACACCACAAGGCTTGACCGCGAAAACGTACAAGTACAGTTTCAATATAGTCCAATTCTTGACAATGTCCACTCGCTACAGAAAACAGCGATAATCAACCGCGAACGGTAGCGCCACGCGTCCGAAAGGTATTGCCGACAAAGGGAATACTTGCAGAGAAGAACGCCGGGCTCGCCACTCCGCTCACGCGGCAAACGACCCGCCACACGAGGCCGCCTGCCATGCGCAGGTGCCGCGAGATATGCCAAATTACCCCTTGGAGCTGCGAATGCGTTGCATAAACATCGGAGACGTCGTCGATATCAACCACGACCTGGAGGATGCCCGGGTTCCTGCGAGGATCCATCTGCACGACGCCTGCGGGGGCCAGACCTGCACGATAGAGACCGCTGGCGACGACGAGGGCCAAGACGTCGCCGGCATCCTCGAGCGTGCGCGCCAAATAGTGACCGAGCACTTCTCGGCACGCTCGTCCAAGGTGAGCTTTGACGAGGCCACGGGGCTCACCTTCAGGTTGGACCGTTAGGGATAGCAGTCCAAAGGTTAGGTCAAATAGCTGGTACTTCTCGGCATTTGGCATATCTGAATAGAACTTTATAGACCAATTTCATCCATTGTGCATGAAATTTGGGTAGCTAGACCACATGCGCACAAGAATGGACCACTTGTCACAGGACTCCTATACCAAAGGGGGAACGCGTGTCCAACATCCTCGACTACCTGGACTGGTACGGCGACCTTTCGCTGGGGACCGTGCCCTTCAACGAGGTCGACAACCTGATCCTGGCGCAGTTGAGCTACCTCGACCTGGACGTCTGCCATGACGGCGCGACCGTGTCCGAGGTTGCCGACGCCTACTTCCTCGCGCACGGCAAGCGCGAGATCTACTCGGCAGAGGGGCTCGTCTCGCCGCTGACGCCGTTCCTGCTGCCAAAGATAGCGGCTGGCAGGCGCTTCTCGGAGGCACGCGTTCGCATGTTCGAGTCGCGCATGGACGCCGAGACGCGAGAACAGTTTGCCGCCGTCACCTTCGACCTTTCGGACGGCACCTCCTACGTCGCCTTCCGAGGGACCGACGACAGCCTCGTGGGCTGGCACGAGGACTTCATCCTCAGCTTCAGGACCGCCGAAGCCCAGACCGACGCCGCGGGCTACCTCGGGCGCGTGGCCGCATCCTGCGACAGGCCCCTGCGCGTCGGCGGCCACTCCAAGGGCGGCAACCTCGCCGCATACGCCGCCGCCATGTGCGACGGCGCCACGCGCGAGCGCGTCATGCAGGTGTGGTGCGACGACTCGCCGGGCTTCTCGGAAGCCTTGTGCCCGCACGAGAGACTCGAGGCCATCGCCGGGCGCACGCGCCTGCTCGTACCCGCCTACTGCATCGTGGCACGCATACTCTCGCACGTGGTCAAGCCCGAGGTCATCCTCAGCGATGGTGAGGGCGCCATGCAACACAGCGGCATGAACTGGCAGGTACTGGGCCCGCGCTTCGTCCGCAGCAAGGCATTCGAGCCCGGAAGCGAGCGGCTGGGGCTGGTCATCGAGTCGCTTCTGGCCGAGAACGACCCCATCCACCTTGAGCGCCTGACCGAGGAAGTCTTCGCGTGCCTCGCCGCGTCCGGCGCGACGACGGTCTCCGGCCTCATGTCGTGCGGCGCCGACGGGCTCGGCAGGATTGTCACGGCCGTCTCGCAGTTGGAGGACCCCGACCGCACGACCATCAACCAGATGCTGTTGGCCCTTCTGGGCCAGGCGTTCTCCGACGCCGTGGCGCCCATGCTAGCCCCGCTCGGCCACCTTGCCCGCCACGCGTCCGACGACGCTGCCGAGAAGGACCCTGCGCCCGGCGCCGCATCCGACGAGCCCACCGGCAACTCCCCCACCAGCGCGTGCGACGCTGGCACTGCCGCCAACGACGCGACCGACAAGGCAACGATCACACCGACCGGCGTCGGCGCGCCGGCGACCGATGCCATCGTCGCCGCAAGCGACCCACCGGCCGACACCCCGGCCTCAATCGAGGAGATGCTCGCCTGGCGAGAGCGCCAGCGCCGCGAGGAGATCCTGTCCGCCCCCAAGCGCCTGGCCACACGCATGGCCGATGCCGCCGCAAGTGCCGCGTCCGCCGCCGAGAAGGGCCTCGAGGCAGCACGCGCCGCCAAGCGTCGCGACGACGACAGGCTCGCCAAACCGGACGAGTCAGACGGTTGGACGGTGATCGAATAGGGGGCCGTCACACGCAGGACGCCTTCATACGGTAGGCTGTCTCGGATTGGAGGTGCCATGGTCCCCAGCCAGTATGTGGTGTGGTTCATGCTCTTTGGCCTGTTTGGGTGGGTCTTCGAGTCGACGTACTGCTCGATAGTCGAGCGGCACTGGTGCAACCGTGGCTTTCTGTTTGGCCCCGTCTGCCCCATCTACGGGGTGGGGGCGGTGGCCGCCATAGCGGTCTTCTCGCACGTCGCACGCATGGGCACGATGCCCGAGCCCTGGCGGTGTCGGCCCTGACCGAGCTCGTCTCGACCATCGAGGCGCTCGAGGCAAGCCTCAACGAGCGCGTGCAGGAGACCATCGACGAGCGCTCCGGCAAGATTCGCGCGGGAGCCCAGAGGGTGCGCGTCAGCTCGGCCGAGACGCGCGAGCGCCTGCGCGACGTCGCCGCCAACCTCGACGGCATGCAGCGGCACGTCCTTCTCAACGCCCGAAGGTTCCGCACCCTGCGCCTTGGCAGGGTCGCGCGCGGCCTCAACGCCACCATCCTCATGGCGGCCCGAGCCCACGCCGAGCAGGCCCGCGCCGTGGCCCGCCGCGACCAATCCGAAAGAAGGCACGGGTGAGGCTATCCGACGACGACAGGCGCCTGCTGCGCCGACAGGTCGCCCACGTGCGCGGGCGCGGCCGGGCGTACCTGATGGAGGCCAGCATCCAGCATGGACGCGTGACCACCTGGGAGCACAGCGTCGGGGTCGCGACGACCGCGCTGGCCATCGCCGCCTTCCTGCGCCTGCGCGTGCGGCGCGAGCAGATGGTGCGCGCCGCCCTTCTCCACGACTACTTCCTGTACGACTGGCACGAGCCCGGCCACACGGCCCACGCCACGATGCATCCCGTCCTCGCGCTGCGCAACGCCCTCGAGGACTTCGACCTCTCCGATGTCGAGAAGAACGCCATCGCCGCGCACATGTGGCCGCTGCCGCCCGGGCGCGTACCAAAAAGCCGCGAGGCCCTTTTGGTGAGCCTCGCGGACAAGTGGTGCTCTGCTGTGGAGACGATAGCGCGCCGTTAGCGGCTACTTGATGTCAAGGTTGTCTTCCTTGATCTCGTAGGCCTTCTGCCAACCCGCGTTGCAATCCTCGGCGAACTCGATGTCCTCCAGGAAGGACTTGACCGCGGGATCCTCGTGGGTCTTCATGAAGACGTTGATCTCGATGCTGCCGTTGCCGTCGGGGGCGTCGGTGTACAGGGTGACGGAAGGTTCGTCGTTCCAGGTGAAGTTCTCGACCAGATAGGTGTACTTGCCGATGGTCACGGTGCCGCCGTCGGTGTGCGGATCGGACTTGTCCTTCCAGTAACCGATGCTGTCGTCAAACTCCTCCTGGGCGGTGCCGCTCTCGTAGGAGATCTTGATGAGCTCGGAGTCGTTGTCGGGGTTCATCCTGAACTCGCCCTGGGCGACGGTGTCGTAGAGCTTGACTTCCCAACCATCGGGAACCTCGACCTTGTACAGGCCGAAGTCGGTCTTCTTGTCTTCCTTGGCAGCAGCGGGGGCATCGCCGGTCGTGGCACCACCACCCGAGTTGCCACCGCAGCCCACCAGGGGCACGGAGGCGAGGCAAAGCGCAAGCGCAGCGGTCGAGATGGCAATCAGGCTCTTCTTCATAGGTGGGCCTCCTGTCTTCTGGCGCCTCGCACGCCAACCGGGCGGATGCTTCGTGCACGCGCCCGACGTCTGTCGGCGACAACGCAATCCTAACCTTGATGCAAGCTTAACGCATCTGTCATGACACTAGGGGTGCACACAGCGCCAACGGGGCGATACCGCCGGCGAAGGACGGCCCCAAGGCCAGTCTCCGGGGCCAACCCCTAACGCGGAATCGAGAAGCACTTGCCGTTCGTGTCCTCCACCTCGACCTTCTCGATATTTCCGTCCGCACCTGCCGTGACCTCAATCGTAACCAGGACGTCGTTGTCGGGCTGAACCTTGGTGCGCGCATGCGACAGGTAAACGGGTTGCGCCTCGTCAAGATGCCCTTGACGGTCGCTGACTGCACGAGGTTTCTCGCTGGGTGACCCGCCCGAAGTTGCCTAGATACCAGAGAGGGCCGCAACCCGAAAGTCGCGGCCCTTGTGTTTCTGGTGGCGGGGAAGGGAATCGAACCCCTGACACGGGGATTTTCAGTCCCCTGCTCTACCAACTGAGCTACCCAGCCGAAGCACTGCTCAAAAGCAGCTCGTTTAATATATGCAATGCCTGTGCGAGCGTCAACCCCAAATCTCGTATTGGGCGAGAAATTTTTTGTGGGAGCGCAATTGACGCAGGTCATAGCGTCCCAGGCAACGGCCTTGACCGGCTTCGTGCAAGTCAGTCGTCCATCCCAGGGCGACGGCGACTCCGCTTTACGTCCGAGCGACGGCGTTTGCCCTCCAGGCGGCGGCGAACGCTGGCGCGGGTCGGCTTGGTCTTCTTGCGGGGGCGGGGGCGACGCGAGCGACGCTCCAACTCGCGTCGAATCTTTAGCAGGCACGTAAGACGGTTCTGGTGCTGGCTTCGCGACTCGCGGCTAACCACGACGATCCCAGTTGGCACGTGGCGCATGCGCACGGCGGAGTCCGTGGTGTTTACGCCCTGGCCGCCGGGGCCGGTCGCGCGAAAGGCGCTCGTCTCGCACTGGGCGCACAATTCGTCGTCGCCCAACCGCGCAAAACGCGCGTAGTCCTTGTATGTGAGCTGCTCATCCATGCGACAAAGCATCGCACCCGCAAGCGGAAACGGCAAGTCGCACACGGAAGGGCGACGCGTTCCCCGGAGGCCACAGGGACCAGTGGCCACGATCCGCACCGCCCTCCCCCGTCGCTACTCGGCGAGACGCGCCCCCAGGGCGCGAAGGGTCTCGATTGCCTCGTCATCGGGCTCGAGGTTGGCGATCACGCTGTCGACGACGTTGACGCCGGAGGCCTCGGCCGCGTCGCGCCACGTGTCTATCCACTCGCCCGTCCCCCAGTCATACGAGCCAAACAGCGCGACGGGCTTCTCGCCAAACGCGGGAACGCACTCGTCCCACACCGCCTCGAAGTCGGCGTCGAGCTCCTCGGCTCCCATGGCGGGGCAGCCGAAGGCAAACGCGTCATACTCGCCAGCCTGGGCTCCCGAGAAGCCCGAGCACTCGATTGCCTCGGTACCCGCGCCTTCGGCGACGGCGTTTGCCATGGCCTCGGTGTTGCCGGACTGGCTCCAATAGACGACTGCGACCTTACTCATGTTGTCCTCCAAACATCGTTTATCATGCATGCGGATCGTCGTGGCGGCTCATGCCGTCGCGGCGAGAAGTGCCGAGAGGGGCTGCCCGTCCGCATAGCGCCGCTTGCAACCGTCCTCGTGGTCGGAGAGAAAGCGGAACCGAGCGCGAGCCTCGTCAGGGTCGCCGTAGGCACGCCACGACCCACGCGCCGTCATCCGCTCGCCACGGATGTAGCCGACGACGTCAGCAAGCGGATAGCCAAACAGCAATCCCAGCTCATGGGGAAACGCGGGCGCGACCACTCCGCGCGCCTTGGCGTCGTAATAGGCTCCCAACCGAGCGCGAAACTGCCGCATCAGGGCCATGCAGCACGAGGCGTCGTAGCCCGAGCCAACAAGAAACGCCCTGTTAGCCTCGTCGCAGATCACGTCGTCGACCAGGCGCGGCCTATAAGCCAGAAGGGCATGACGCCCCGCAAAGTGCCCGACCAGGCGCAGGCAGACCCCATACCGCTCGAACTCGCGGCCATACGTGCCGAGAAGTGCCGTCATGCGCCTGCGATCGGCGGCGCAGGTGAAGTCAGAGGCAAACATGAACAGGGCAAGCGGCTTTACACCGACGATCACCCCCGCGCAGGCGCGCACGAAGGCGGCCGCAAACCGCTCGCACAAATCGGACTCCGCACGATCGCAGCCACACAGCAGCCGACCATCGCCACAAACCGACATCGCGCCATCACCGCTCATGAAGCTCGCCGCCTTTCTCTGCAGGAACGCTCGAAATAAGGCGCCGCCGGCATAAGGAAGGAGGAATGCCGGCGGCGCTGAAGTTGCCGAACACGGGCTGGAGAGGAGGTTGCCCGTGTCAGGCGGAGGTAAACGTGTCTGGCGCCCACCTCGCGACGCCTCTTGGGCCATTGCTCTAAGTAATCCGTGGTTAACTTCTTACGGCTACAGAGTACACCATGGTTAACAAATACGCCACTACAATTCCCACTAAAGTTCGGGAATTCTTGTCCCTTCCCTACCCCATGCAAATAACCGCAGATAGATACATCCATCAGACCGCTTGTAGGCGCTGACGTCAGCCTCACTGCAAATTGCCCGGCTGCGCAGCTGACACAAGGACAATTAATGTCCGCACCCAATCCGATAATCAGGCGACGCACCAAGGTCACTCACGAAAGCATCGGAGAAAGCCATGCAACTGAATCTCGTAGGAGAGTTCATCGTTTTGCTGATCGCCTTCACCATTGTGAAGCTCATCTTCAGGCGAAGGTAACGCGGACATAAACGCTAGCGAGAAGTGCCGTGACCACCAATGTCAGTTTCGGCATGCTCAGCAACGGAAAGGAGTCTATGTCATGGAAGAAGCAGAGTGCATGGGAATGAGCGTCGAGGAATTTGAGTACATGTTGCGCAACGAACGCACATTCCTTAAGGAGCTTCTGGCGCTTGGAGTCGGCAAAGAGGCCCGCGTCAAGATCGAGAACAGGCTGCGGGATATAGACGACACCGTCAGCGACTAACTGTGGCCACCAGTGCCAGTTTCGACATGCTCGATGACGCCACGTTATCCCGATGCTTGGTCGACCGACGAAAAAGAGAAGACCCCGAAGCGACACGGAAAGCACTTCAAGAGGTCTTAGCTCCAAGGTGGCTCATCTTCGCGGGCGGACCACCACGCAGCTCGATTCTAGGGAGGTTTGACCATGGACGTAAGAAGGTTCGTCCTGTTTGTCATCTCGTTCACCGTGACAACAGCTGCAATCCGCATCAACAAGAGGTTGAAATAGCGGCGCTCACGGTAGCTGCCAATATCAGTTTCGACACCCTCAACGACTTGCATCGGCGAGAATGGGTCTGCCGTGCGCTTCACGAGGTAACGGCCGCATCGCAACCTGTGAGTTAACCCAGTGCGATACGGCCTTATTCCATTCTAGTGGCTGCCAATGTCAGTTTCGACATGCTCGACAACCACGAGGCGAAGGGAGGTGGTCAAATTGCAAGACAAACTGCGGGACGTCCTCCTCGCGGTCTTCAGCGCCTGGCTCGGCGTTAAGTTCACGGCCCACGAGGGGGACAAGAGGGCGAGGAAGCGCGGCAAGCACTTCAAGCCCTAGCTCATGGGGGAACCCGCCGGGCGGGCGGGACTCTATTCTTGAATCATAAGGAGTGGGAACCATGGTTGCAAGAAGAATCGCCATCTGCATCGTCTGCTTCGCCGCGGGCGCGTTCGGCGCGTAGCTGCACAACAGGGGAGGGATGAGGTAATGGCTCTCACCGACGCGCAGAAGAGGGCGCAGAAGGCCTGTCGCAGGAAGTCGGTTAAGCAGACCACGACGCGGTTCTACCCGTCGGAGACCGACATCTGGGAATGGCTCAACGCCCAGGGGAAGTGGCTGCCAATGTCAGTTTCGACATGCTCGGCAACAAAAAGACAACATGCCGACTAAACGGTTATCTCGCACCTCTCGTTATGTTCGATGATGTCAAACAGCTCATCTCGGCCTTCGACAACGTCGAAGCACTCAAGTTGATAGAGATAGTCTTCTTCAGATGCATCAACAACTCGGACAAAAACGTTGTCACGCACGGGTATGCTGACAGCCAATACGTTATATTTTTGCCCACGGTTTAGGTCTCGAAAGTCACCAGCGCCGTTGTATTTAACGACGATCATAGTAAATACCTCTTGATTTTGACTTCGTACACTTGGACATCGCCGACTCGATTACACCAATGAAGCTCAGCCTTGACGGTGGCTGCCAATGTCAGTTTCGACATACTCGGCAACATCTAGTCGACGAGCCTGAACTCGCCGTCGACCGTCGCCATCTTGTAGTCGTTGCAGTCGTCGCCCCTCCATACGTGGAACTCCCCGGCGTAGGGGACCGCGTCGGTCGTGTAGCTCAGGTGGGCTATGACGCTGTCGCCGTTCTTGTAGTCGAATATCACGGTCGAGCGCATGATGCATTTGGGCGCCCTGCCGGCCTTCGTTGGCTTGGACCATTTGCGCTCGACGCGCGAGGGTTTCTTGTCGCGCCTCACCTTGGCGCCGCACATGGCGTTCGCCACGTCGAGGGCGTCGGTCGTGAGCCTCTCGTCCGTGAGCGCGCCGACGTTCGCCCCGAGCGCGGCCATCGCGGAGCGTCGGGCCTCCTGCTCGGCCTCGCGCTCGATTCTCGCGAGCTCCGTCCTTCGCCGCTCGCGCTCGGCCTCGGCCTCGCTCATCGGCCTGCCGTCGCGGCCGTAGTACGTGGCGACGACTGGCCCGACCTTGATCTTGGCGGCCTTTCTCTTCTTCTTACCGAACGGCCACATGGCCCCTCCCTTCTGCTGGCGCTCCACTAAAGGCGTCGAATTCGACGCCTTTGAAATCGGCGCTCCTCTAGCCCCTCTCGTCCCGCTCGCCGTGGCTGCCAATGTCAGTTTCGACATACTCGGCAACCGCGAAATCCAATACAACGCCGTTTTGATGCAAATCAGC
>OLPO01000730.1_pt1 | contig 25331 bp, 26 predicted proteins | sample 1672831 | NCBI WGS metagenome assembly OLPO01 (sample SAMEA3136728, study PRJEB25190) | human gut metagenome
ATGCCTGTACTTTTGCTGTTAATACATTCAGATCAAACGGTTTCTCTATAAATTCATCCCCACCCATGTTCATTGCCATCACAATATTCATGTTATCATTCATTGATGATAGAAAAAGAATCGGTACTTTTGAGATTTTACGTATTTCCTGGCACCAGTAAAAACCATTGTAAAATGGCAGTACGATATCTAAGAGAACAAGTTGAGGAGCAAACTTCAGAAATTCTTCCATTATATTTTTAAAATCTGCAATCTGCTTTGTCTCATAATTCCAACGATTAAAATGCGCTGCAATATTTTTGGCAATAGTATCATCATCTTCTATTATTAAAATCCGGTACATCTTCTTTCACCTCACAATACTTCCATTTCATTCCTGCAAATCTTGTTGATCATAACATCATTTTTTTAATTCAAATTTCATATAAACCGGATCGTGGTCGGAATAGGAACCGCCTGAAAATTAGAGTAAAACAGCTCCTTTCACAATTGTTTTATTATAAATTATTATCGAGTGCAGCGTCAAGTTAAAACATTTTGCTGTCCGGCATATTTATTGTTGTCTGTTTTTAATCACCCCATTTATTCCCAGTGTATTTTCATTTTCAGAGTACATACTAGCAATGTAACATCAAACAAAACAACAATTAACCAAGGAGGAAAATGATTATGTCAAACAATACTTCTTCTAACAAAGCAGCTGTACCAGAAGCAAAGGGCGCATTAAATCGTTTCAAATTTGAGGTTGCAAATGAGCTGGGTGTGCCGCTTACAGACGGATACAACGGAAACCTTACTTCCAAACAGAATGGTAGTGTAGGTGGGTATATGGTTAAAAAGATGATCGAGGCGCAGGAAAGATCCATGTCCGCAGGACAGAGCGGCCAGAGTGGTCAGTACTAATTCAAAAAACGCCTGATTAAGTAAAAAAATCACAGGGTATTACTTACTCCTCAACGAGAAGCAGGTAATGCCCTGTTTTGAAATAGATCTTTTTTGACGCTCTAACCTTCTGATCCTGCGTTTTCTATTATACGCTCAGCTTCTTCTCCATGATCCAGCCGCTGATTACATACAGCACTGCCGCAATGGCAAATGATGCTGCAATATACAGGACAAAAGTAAGTTCCATACTTTTCAGAACCGGAATGAGATCCAGCAGCTTTCCAATAACAGAAGATATTACCAGGAAGATAAGGAAGCCGGCGATGCCGCTGCCTTTTTTTCCTGCAAGGACACTGGCGGATAAGATCACGGACAGGTCAGCATTCACAATGAAGACGATCCAGCTTGCCAGAAGACCAAAGAAATAGAAAGCTGCTTCTGCCGGAGTAAAAGTCACGGACCAGTTTACTTCCATAAAGGAACTCACCAGATTGATCATCTCTTTCAGACCGCCAATGTAAAGAGTTGCAACTGTCACATCAATGGCTGCCAGCGCTGCAAAAAATGCGCCTGCCATGATAATGGAAATTCCATTTTCCAGAATCTTGGCTCCCAGAATCTGATAGCTGCTCTTTGGCGTAAGAAATAACATATAACTCTGTTTGGTATTCAGGTCACGATGGAGAACATTTACACTCTCTATACCAATGTAGATAACACCAAATATTGTACACATGACCAGGAAAATAATTCCCATTGCCAGAATATTATCCTTTTTCCAAAATACACCTATTAAAAAAGCAATTTCTGCAACTGCGGTGATCACCAACAGAACCAGTTTGGAAAATGCGGTTTTCCGAAGCTCATATTTCATCAACTTTAACATACTTCTTCTCCTCCATGTCCATAGATTTCACGGTACAGATCCACTACGGACTTGTGTTGAATGATCCGAAGCTCCTCTACCATGCACTGATTTGCCAAAATACCATCTTTCATAAAAATGGCTGCATCTGCTACACGTTCCAGTTCGTCTACGAGATGACTGGAAACTACCAGTGTCACATCTGGATCTATGGCTTCCAGAATGCTCTTCATAATCTGGTCTCTTGCAAGAAGGTCAATGCCGTTCAACGGTTCGTCAAGCAAGTACAGCCTGGCCTCCCTTGCCATGGTAACTGCAATTTTCAGCTTGGCCATCATACCAGAGGACAGTTTCTTCGCTTTCATGTCCTCTGTAAGCTCCATTCGGGAAATCATCTGTCTGTATTTCTCCATGGAAAAATCTTCGAAAAAGTCCTCATAATATTTCCCCACATCTGAAACTGTCATCCAGTTGTAGAAATAAGGCTCCGTGGACATATAAGCAATTTCTTTTTTACTCTCTTTTCCAATGGGCGTTCCCTGATAAAGGATCTCACCGCTGGTAGGCTTTACAAGTCCTGCCACCATTTTCATCCAGGTGGTCTTGCCGCTTCCATTGGGGCCAAGCATGGCGTATACAAGGCCTGGCTCCAATTGTAAAGATACTTGATTCACAGCAGTCTTACTGCCGTATTTCTTCGTTACTTCTCTGCTCTCTAAGATCATTTTATACACTCCTCGTCATTCCGACTGTTCTTTCTCCAGAAGTCCGATTGCCTGGACTCTGGAAAAGCCAAGCTGCTCCATTCCTTCCAGGAATTCCCGGATCAGGGTTCCTGCCATCTCTTCCTTCAGCTGCTGCACTCTTTCCGGATCTTCTGTCACGAAGGTTCCCATCCCGCGTCTGGTAAAGCAGACGCCTTCCATCTCCAATTCTTTATATACGCGGCTGACTGTATTGGGATTAATGGTATATTCCACCGCCAGATCCCGCACAGATGGAAGCCTCGCACCAGGAGACAGCTTGCCTGTTACAATATCCTGCTTTATAGAATTTGCTGCCTGGAGATAAATTGGCAGCGATGAATTATATTCCATGGTTACCTCTCTTTCTGCATCACTGTCATAGCTATATAGTACACTAGAATTGTATTTTCGTCAAGTGGTTTTTTACATTTTTTCACATAAGGAACAAAGCCGTGTTTCCTGTGCAAAAAAAAGAACATTGCACTTCCCTGCAAAGGAAATGACAATGTTCTCTTTTCTATTTCTTTTAGAATTCCTTCCCATTTTCTTCGTTTTCCATCTGCGCCTTGGCTTTTCGCCCGATTCCTGCATTGCTGTTCATAATGCTGGCACGGGTGATCTTGTCGTTTCCAAATTTCATGCGGATGGCATCCATCGCTGCATCCAGCTTCTGGCGCTGTTCCTTTTTCGTACAGTCCTCAAACAGGGACATCTGTTCGAATCCGTCCTCAGTAAGCCCGGTGAGTGCCACACCGATCAGACGTAATGGCTGCCCCTTCCAGAACTCTGCGAACAGTTTTCTGGCATTTGCGTAGACTTCATCGGTTACATCCGTAGCACTTTCAAGCTTCATCTGATGGGAACGATTCTTAAAATCCAGAGTGCGGAAGGTGACAGAAATACAGGTACATTTCTTTCCCTTCCGCCTCATTCTGGTGGCCACCACATCGCATTGCTCCAATAAAATAGGCTGGATCTGCTCCATAGATACAATATCATCATTGAAAGTCTTCTCCACGCTGAAGCCTTTACTCTCCTCAGGCACTTCCAAAACCGGAGAATTGTCAATACCTCTGGCGTACTGGAAGAGCTGATGTCCGGTCTTTTCTCCAAGAAGTGTCTGAATAGTGGACTCCCTTTCCTGAGCCAGTTCCCCTATGGTGCGGATACCGAAATCAACCAGCTTCTTTTCCGAAGCTTTTCCCAGAAATAACAGATCTCTGATGGGAAGAGGCCACATTTTTGCCGGAATTTCTTCCGGGAAAAGGGTGTGCACTTTATTTGGCTTCTCGAAGTCCGAGGCCATTTTCGCCAGCAGCTTATTGGTGGAAATTCCCACATTTACTGTAAATCCAAGCTCCCGATAAATTTTGTCCTTTATCTCACAGGCTGTGGCTATGGGATCCGGGTAGATCAGGGAAGTTCCGGTCATGTCCAGAAATACCTCATCAATAGAAAAGGATTCCATTGCAGGAGCATACGATTTACAAATTGCTTTAAATGCTTGGGAATTCTTCGTGTAAAGGCGAAAATCACTAGGGACCACTACCAGATTCGGGCATTTTCGAAGGGCCATTGCCACGGGCTCACCAGTCTGTACTCCGTATTTCTTGGCAGGAATGGATTTCGCAACTATGATTCCGGTACGCGTCCTGGGATCACCGCCCACTGCAGACGGAATTTCCCGCAAATCCGGCTCACCTGCCTTTACTCTGCTCGCTGCCTCCCAGGAAAGAAAAGCGCTGTTCACATCAACATGAAAAATCAATCTTTCCATCTGATTCTCCTTCTTTCATATTTTCCTTTATTTCCGAAAATTATGTGATAGAATCAATATAGCATGTCAGAAGGAAATATGTCCAGATTCTTTATGTATATATTACGTAAATACGGTAACATAAAAAGACTGTAAAAGTTCTAAACGTAAATCGTAAGTCAGAACTATTACAGTCTTTCATGATTAGTTTCTTGAAACTGGCTGGAGATTTTCCAGCTCATAGGCATTAACTAATATGAGCAGCACCTACAGCGCGGATATCCATTGGATATACGTTCTCTTTTCCCACATATTTGGAAATATATTCTACGTAGTTTTCCATCTCATTTTCCGGTACAACAGCTGCAATAACACCGGCAAATCCGCCACCATGTACTCGGCAGATACCGCCGCCGATCTTGTTCAGGAACAGCTGGGTAAGAGCAAGAACCAGCGGGATTTTCTGCTCGTGGCAGTCTTTAATGCAGTAGCAGTTCTGAAGCAGTTCCCAGGACGATCTTCCGGATTCATCCATCAGCTTCAAAAATTCCTCGTAATCTGCCTTACCAATTGCCTCTGCTGCCCGTTCTACACGGGAAGTCTCTTCAAAGAAGTGGATAGAACGGAGAATTGCTCTGTCGTCCTGAATCTCGTTTACATGTGCAAGCAGATTCTCAAGGGTAGTTTCATGAAGAAGCTCTGCACCAAGTACCTTGGCTGCTGCCTTCATCTCACCTGGAATCTCAGAGTACTCCTGGCTGAGATCTGCATGGCCTTTTCCAGTGTTTACAATTACCAGTCTGTGACCAAATTTTCCATAGGAGAAGTCCAGCTTGCTGTATTTCAGATCATTTCTGTCTGCAAAGTCGAAGAGAACCGGACCACCAACTGCACATGCCATCTGATCCATCATTCCGGAAGCTTTATCCCAGTATACGTTCTCTGCGTACTGACCAATCTTTGCATAGTCTGTGTAAGTCATCTTGCTGTCGTTAAAGAAGTAATCGATGATTACGCAGATCAGCATTTCAAAGGATGCAGAGGAACTTACTCCTGCTGCTGCGATCACGTTGGTGCTTACATAGGCATCAAAACCAGCTGCCTGAAAGCCATTCTTCTTCGCACCTTCCATCATACCAGCAATCAGGGCAAAGGTTCCCTTCGGATAGTTGGCTCGGCTGATTTTGTCAAGATCGACTACGATCTCATCTCTGTAGCCTTCACTTGTGATGTGGATCACGTTGGTTCCATTTGGTGCAGCTGCGCCGATGGTATCCAGATTGATACTTCCTGCGATTACCTTGCCGCCGTTGTGGTCAACATGGTTTCCGATGATCTCTGTTCTTCCAGGGGAAGTAAAGAAATCTGCATGGTCATGTTTGTAGATTCTGGCAAAGTTGTCTGCAAGACTCTGGAAACGAGCTGCGCAGGCACTGCTCTCTCCATAGATTTTCTCTAGGTTTGTTTTTTCTGGTAAATTCATGGCTAATCTCTCCTGTTTTGTTAATATTGTGTAACTGTTCAGTACTTTCACAGTTATCTGTTTTTTTATCAGGCTATCTATATTTTACATGTATTCTCTCTCCATTACCTTAATTTAATTGCGCAAAATTAGTAATATATTGCGATTATATCTCCAACAGGTGTATAATACAGGTAAATTTATGCGTTTTAGGAGGCCCAAGTATGCAGATCCTTACCAACCAGTTTCAAAAAGAATTAAAGCAGCATGGCAGCGAACATTTCCCATTTCTGGTCAGCTACCAGAAGCTTTCCGAATATGAATCTGGTTCTTTTATGTGGCACTGGCATCCGGAGATTGAAATCACCTATGTGAGGAAAGGTACTATGTGCTACAAGGTCAACAATCTGGTTTACCACCTGAAAGAGGGAGATATTGTATTCAATAACTCCGGTGCCCTTCACTCTGGCACAATGGAAAATCAGGAAGACTGCACCTACATTCCCATAACCTTTGATCCCCGGCTGATTTATGGATTTTTCCAAAGCACCATTAACAGCAAATATGTAGATCCTGTCATTCAGGATTCTCTGCTCCCGGCCATCTGTATCGACCAAAGTGAGCCCTGGCACAGATCCTTTCGCGAATATCTTCTCCGCATCATTGCTCTGGATGAAAAAAAGCCGGATTTTTATGAGTTGGACATTACCATCTGCCTGCAATCCATATGGCGGCTTCTTCTGGAGCATATTACCTACGAACCCCAGGCTTCCCGGGAAAACTCTCTGGAATACGACCGGATCAAGAAGATTCTGTCCTACATAGAAGAAAACTATCAAAATAAGATCACCTTAAATGACATTGCCGGACACATCCACCTGTGCGAAAGCGAATGTACCCGGCTTTTTAAACGTCATATGAATACTACCTTGTTTGCCTTTTTGCAGGAATATCGGATTGAGCGCAGCCTTGAGTTTTTGCAGGCTGACCTGCCTGTTAGCGCGGTGGCTGACAAAGCTGGCTTTTCAGATCCAAATTATTATTCCAAAGTTTTTGCCAAAATAAAGGGATGCAGTCCCCGGGAATATCGAAAGCATAGATTTTAAGTTCAACTGGTGGTTGCTAACTTATTTTCTAATTATTGCACCAATATCTGATATAATATGATCGGTGAACCGTCGGTGGGGATTCCGGCTGCCCAGGCGGTTCCGGATTTAACCCTCTGTCTGTTAAAGCAGTACATTTCTTTAATACCGTAATTTACATAAGCAACATACCATATAAAAATTCCCATCCAGATAACAGGAAAATCTGAATGGGAATTTTTTATAGCATATTCTCTTTTTCTTCCGGGTAAGCCACTCCCTCTGGAAGAGGATCCCACTCGTTCAGACCAAGGCTCTGTTTGAATTTCGCCTGTTCCAATGTAAGCTTCGGGGTATCCTCCTGCAGATATTCCATCAGCTCATCAATTCCCTCTCTTGTCACATTATTCACCATAAAAATGCGTTCACATCCAGCGTTGATCAGCCATTGTCTCACCATAGGGATATTGGCATATGGTGAATCAATTTTTGTGATAATACCAATAAGAGGACGAAGGATAAAAGATCGACAGCTTGCACCAAACAGATTAAATGGCTCATCTGCTGCCTGAACAATTGCAACCACATCTGCCTCAAAGGAAAAACATGCAAGTCCTACACTGAATCTTTTTGACTCTGCATACTCCCCCGGAGAGTCAATGGTATCGTCATTGGAATTGGTATATTGTGTTTTTATATAATGAAGCTCCTCGCCTTTTAGTGCTTGCGTCAGTGATGTCTTGCCGGCCTCACTTCTTCCCATCAAAAAAATTTTCTTCATCGAATTGTATTTCCCCTGTTTTCAATAAACCTTACTTGTAAAAATACAATAGTGTAGTATTTTTACATTTGCATATCATAATATCGTATCCATAAGCTGCTGTTCCGGCAGTCACATGGTATCTGTCAGCTTTTGTGAACCTCACATGTTTTAAAGCCTAACTCTCTGTCAAAGAAACGTACAACCTCTTCCACCGCAGTCTGCACCTGAGACAATCCTCCTGTAATGATCAGAGAACCGCAAAAACGATCCATAAACCCGATCTGTACATCTGCACTCTTCATGGCAACATCTGCAGCTACCACAACCGCTTCCCAGGGCGTAAAACGGATCAGACCAATGGATTCTCCTGTGTGGTCTTCCCCCTCATGAACTCCAATATGCAGTCCCAGGTTTTCATAAATACAGGACTGGGAAGGACTGATCACATGGGCAAGACAAACTTCCTTTCCCGGTACACGCACACGAGTCATGCGAAGCTTCTTCCCCTTCAGATGTTCATAATCATCATGGAATAGCATTTCCAGCAGCTCTTCCTTCGTTATTCGCTCCATGCTTCTACTTCCTATCGTTTCGTAATATTGCAGACCACATATCCCAGAGAATCCCGGAAATAATTTACGATCTCAGTCATTGCAGACATTACATCCGAAATCTCTCCAGTAATGATCAAAGTTCCTGTAAACCGGTCTGCAAATCCAAGATAAACATTACCGCTCTTCACCGCAATATCAGAAGCGATAACTGCGGATTCCGGAGGTGTCATATTCATGATTCCAATTGCAGAGGAACGATAATCCAGCTGCGGATTCAACCCAAGCTTCTGATAAATGATCGGTGCCGGTCCTCCCATTACATGGGCAAAAGTAATCTCCTTACCAGCCACAGTCTCCTGCACGATTCTGATCTGTTCTCCATGTTCATTTGCCATTTATATGAATGCCTCTCTTTCGAAAAAAATATCTTCACGTTATATTTGATTTTACCATTTATGTGAGCAAATAGCAAGCAAAACCAACATATCAGTCAAAATTCCTAAACATTTTTTTGAAAAAAGTGTGGTTTCTTGAACATTATAGCCTTAAATGCCTTTAAAATAGTCAAAAATAAAATAGTGACAGATAATCCGCAGTGTGATAAAATAATTTTCGCTTCCAGAGTATGTTAAAAAATGCGATCTGCAAAGTATGCGTTATAATTTGTGGGAATGATTTTTCAAACAGACTCTGACGCACTCTAATATGTAAGTAATTTAGTAACGCTTTTTATTTACGATTTCTATATTTCTCAATAAGGAGTTTTTTATGGAAAAAGATATGACAAAAGGCCGGCCTTTGCCGGTAATCCTGAAGTTTATGCTTCCTCTTATTATTGGAAACATTTTTCAGCAGCTCTATAATATGGCAGATACGATTATTGTAGGACGCTATGTAGGTGCTGATGCCCTTGCGGCAGTTGGATCCACAGGAACGATCATGTTTCTTACTGTGGGCTTCTCGCAGGGAATCACAGCCGGTTTCTCCGTACTTACCGCTCAGCGCTTCGGTGCCAAAGATACCGAAGGGGTAAAGATCAGTGTAGCTAACGGAATTCTTCTTTCCCTGATTTTTACCGTGATCATCAGTTCTTTAAGTTTGCTGGGCATGCGCCCTCTTCTGAAGCTGATGAACACACCTGACAACATTTTTCAGGATGCATATACCTACATTATGATCATCAGCGCCGGAATCATCGCCACTATTTTTTACAACCTGTTTTCCTCTTACCTGCGTGCAGTTGGAAACAGTAAGATTCCGCTGGTATTTCTTGTATTTTCCGCAGCTTTAAATGTAATTCTGGATCTGGTACTGATTATCAATTTTAAAATGGGCGTTGCCGGAGCAGCATTGGCAACCATTATTTCTCAGGGCGTTTCCGCAATACTCTGTTTGGTCTACATCTACATACGTATGCCTTCTCTTGCCCCAAACAGAAGGCATTGGAAGTTTCACGGCCAGGAAAGCCGAAACCAGCTGGCTATGGGAATTCCTATGGCGTTGCAGTTTGCAATTACAGCTTCCGGTACCATGGTCATGCAGTCTGCTATCAATCTTTTCGGTTCCGATGCTGTTGCATCTTTTACGGCAGCCAGTAAGGTACAGAACCTGGTAACCCAGGGAATGATGGCTATGGGACAGACTATGGCGACATATAGTGGACAGAACTTCGGAAAGGGTGATATCAAAAGAATCCGCCAGGGTGTTAAAGCGGCTCTGGAAGCTTCTGTTGTATATGCTCTTGCAGCGGCTGTGCTGGTTTGTATTCTGCTGAAACCAGCTCTTGGACTTTTCTTCACTGGAAATGTGGATATGAACAGCATGCTTCCATGGGCAAAAACTTACATTTATATGAGTGTGATCTTTTACATTCCTTTAAGCAGTATTTTCGTATTCCGAAATACCATGCAGGGCTGCGGATATGGATTCCTACCTATGATGGGTGGTGTTTCTGAATTGATTGCCCGTCTGGTTATGGCAATGATTTCCATGGCGGTAGGAAGTTATGCACTTGCATGCTTCTGTGACCCGGCAGCGTGGGTTACAGCAGCTGTATTTACCGGTGTTTCCTATCTTTTTGTCATGAAAGATATCCGCAGGAAATACGAAAGACCGGAAACTGCTTCTTCTGAAAAATAATCATTTCGGATGCGCATAGTAAGCTTCTCTGCGCTTTGTAAACGCCTAAAAACAAATCAAATTTTAAAAGGAGATGTTTCGAATATTTCGGACATCTCCTTTTATGGTTACCGGCCAACTCCCTCCGGTAATTATTTTACAGAAGCTCACCTGCAAACAATAACATTTAATTGTCTAATGAAAATATATATTCCAATGGAAGTAAATGTATTTCCTCATATACTGCCTTTTTATCCTCCTCACCAGCTCTTCCATTTCCTCTTTGAGCTGGTACTTTGATACGAAATGCCGGCTGTTTTTTCGTTTGAATATAGTATTGTTCCGGGGTTCCCATTCCCTTGAATTTTTCCCTGGTCGATTCAGTCATCTGTTCCCTTTCCAGATGATAGGAAGAAGATTTCTGCATATGTCTTGCCAGCCGGTAGGATTTCGGAAGACTTCCCACTCCCTGCTGACTGTGATAATAAATGATTTCCCTTCCTGATTGAGCAAACGTCAAGAGTCCTCTTCCATCATATTCCTGAATGATCCGAATCAATGCCTTTGTCTCATTCTCGCTGGCTGGTTCCTCTCCCATACGTGAACGGATATAATGAACAGTTGGAAAATTATGTGAAATATCCATTCCACGGGCATTATATCCAAAATCCTCAGCAGGAATGCTTTGCATACGAAGCATTTGGCGGTAAACTGGATTTCGAATGGCACCAAACCCATTCTGGCGGATTTCATAACCATCCGGGTTTAGAATCGGAATCAGACAGATTCTTATTTTATCAAGGAGTTTTTTTACTTCATAAAATTCATCCAGTTTCCATCCACATTCGTAGGCTCTGCAGTATTCTCCTGCCATTTTCAGCAGAAGTTCCGGCAAAAGAACCTGAGTTCCATTAATTCCAGCCACACAGAAGATCATCTGTGCGCCAGTGCCAATTTCCAGCATTGGAATCATTCTCTCGTCATGACTGTTTCCAATCACTCGAAACTGGCAAAAGCTGCTGTAGCGTCCAGCTATTTCCCATAAAGAATAATATATGTTTTCAAATGACAGCGATGTTTGTACCATATCTGCATTTGTCGGTTGTACTTTCTTTTGTACATTTACCTTCGGCATGTCACTGACAGCTGTTTTATTCTGTTGGAACAATTCTTTTCTGACTGACAATACGCTTTCTGACAACATATTTTACCTCCTGCAGCAGGGAAAAAACTTAGGCGGCATTTCAAACACGCTATAGCCTGTCCACCGCTACCTGTATTATTATATGCCAAAAGGCAGGTCAAAAGACCTGCCTCATGTATGTTTCTTATTATTTTGCTGTCAGAAAAACTTCTGCCCAAAATCCATTGTTATTTATGGTTATAGGTACTCTTAGATTTCTTTTTTTCTCTTTCGAACGATAACATAACCGCCAGCTACCAGAGAAAGACTTGCAAGCATCATCATAGTGGCAATCGGGGAATTATCGGCTGTTCTTGCATTTGTTGCGGATGAAGAACCGGTATCGCTGTCTGTTCCGTCATGGTTCTCTGCATCATCGCCATCTGTTCCATCTCCATTGCCGCTATCTGTTCCGTTATAATCATTACCGCCGGAACCAGAACCGTTGGTTGCAGTTGGAGTGATTGTGCCAGATGGAGTTACTGTGAAGTTGATTGCCTTGGACTTAAATTCTGTAGGGAGAGCTTCCTTCACGCCTGTAGCTTCCCATTCAGATCCATTGTATATGTACTTCTGGAAGAAGATATACATTCTAAAAGTCTTCGCCTGCTTGATACCATTTACATTTCCAATAGACCAGCTCTTCTGATATCCGGTGTCAATGTTCTTCGCGGACATGCTCCAGCCATACGGGATCCACTTGGTATCACCTTTAACCGGGTTTGTATTGTCAGTTCCAGCACCAGTTACAGTGAAATTGTACATCTGTTTCGGGTAGAATTCCAATGCTTTCTCAAGACCTGTTACTTTGCTCTCGCTGACAGACGGGTTAATGGTTGCACGAGTGGTTGGAGTCGGTGTGGTAGTAACCGGAGCTTCTGTGGGAGTGCTTGCTTTCGCCTTTAATGTGAGTACAAGTGGCGCAACTGCTTCAAGTCCCTTGGAATCCTCAGCATATACAACTACTTTAATGGCTGTATCATAAGCTACATCTGTCAACTGTACACTTGCAGAGCTTGCAATATCTCCAGAGCTCTTATAATTGCTCTTTACTGCTTCGAATCCAGGTGTAGAATCAGATTTCTTCACCCAGGTCACATAATATCTTCCTCCAACACCAGCATCATTGGTATGGAAGGTCAGATCAACAGTATGCTCATACGCCTTGTTCCAGGAAATAGAATCTGCGGTCAGCGTCATAGTACTAACAGGAGCTGTAACAGACTCAAGTGCTCCAGTCTGGCTGTTAATAGTATACTCTGTAGTATCCAGATAATGAACATGTGCCAGAATATTCTCCATAGTAGTAAGTGCAGTACCATTCGCATCCGTACCGACCTTTACAATAATCTTTCCAGCAGCTGCGTCACTTCTTCTTACCTGAAGATCGGCTGTTTCAGCAAGCTGGCCAATTGCTGCGATACATGCGTTATCACCGCCTAAAACAATACTGTTATCATTAAGACCATCATCCTTGTTATCCTTTACAATTACAGCACCGGAAACACGGATCTCGCCCTGACTGTAAATAGCTCCACCTGTAATTTCAGCAGCTTCATTTACAATACCTTCAGACTGGTTTCCTGTAATAGTACCACCTGCCAGTCCGATGCTTCCGCCAGCATTACAGATTGCAGCTCCCGGCGCACTGGTTCTGTTTCCTGTCAGGGTTACACCATCGGACATTCCGAAGTAACCACCCTCCACAGAAATAATGGAGCCTGTTGCATCCCCCTGGTCAAGAGCTCCTGTTACAGTCAGACTTAAAACAGTCTCACCATCCTTGCCTGTACCAAACTGGAAAGAAGTGGTCTCATCTTTTACTTTAAACATATCTCCTAAAAATCCGGCTGCACGTTTAATAGTAGTTCCATCCGCAGCTGCTGCAATAGAGATATTCTTATTCTGATCGATCACAACAGTCTCATTGATCTCTACAGTTCCGGTTACAAGGATCTGAGTAACTTCACCATCCTTGCCAATATTAACCGGTGCTGCCGCAACTGCTTCTGCCAATGTGGAATAGGATGTCTGGGTTCCATCTGCTGCCTTCAGGATAATCTGACCAGTGGTCTCAGGAGTAGGGGTAGCACTCTCCTCTTCCTCCAAAGTCAGCTCAGCAGTATCTCCGCTGTTAAAGCCATCATCCACAACCGCATCCGCTGCCTGAGCTGGTTCTGCTGCCGGTGTATCTGCAGCTGCCTGGGTTGGTTCTGCAGTCGGCGTATCTGCTGCCTGTGCAGGTTCTTCCACAGGTGTATCTGCTGCGGCATCTGAAATATCCTGCACTGGTTCAGCTGCTGCTTCTCCTTCTTCTGACTCTGCGGCAACAGCTACTGTGTCCTCTATTGTCACGGTCTGGGTATCTGCCTCTGCAAATGCCATTGTCACCGGAGACATTCCGGCTGCAAGGCTTCCCGCCATAATGAATACCAAAAGTTGCTTTTTCTTCATTTTAAAAAGTCCTCCTTATAAATGAGTCCCCCATATTAAATATTAACATCGAAGTCTAGTATAACATATCTCGGTTCAAAAATCAAACCTAAGGACGAATCTGTCCGTTTCCATAAATAATAAATTTTGTGGAAGTAAGTGCCAGAAGACCCATGGGACCACGGGCATGAAGCTTCTGGGTACTGATTCCGATCTCGGCACCAAATCCAAACTCAAAACCATCCGTAAATCTTGTGGAAGCATTCACATATACAGCAGCAGCATCTACTTCATCCAGGAATTTCTGGGCATTATTGTAATCTCTGGTAATAATAGCTTCTGAATGACCTGTATTGTAATGGTTGATGTGGCGAATCGCTTCATCTACAGATCCGACTACTTTTATAGAAAGTATATAGTCCAGATATTCTGTGCCCCAGTCTTCCTCAGTGGCAGTGACTGCGTCCGGAATCAAAGCCTTCGCTTCCTCGTCAGCACGCATCTCCACATTCTTTGTCCGAAGGCGTTCTGCAAGAACCGGAAGGAAAGCATCCTTCACTTTCTCATGCACCAGAAGAGACTCACAGGCATTGCAGACGCCCACCCGCTGTGTTTTGGCATTCATCACAATGTCTGCCGCCATCTGAAGATCTGCGCTCTCATCCACGTAAATATGGCAGTTTCCGGTACCAGTTTCGATTACAGGAATCGTACTGTTATTTACAACTGCTTTAATAAGACCTTTGCCCCCTCTTGGAATCAGCACATCCACATATTCATTCATCTTCATGAATTCTCCGGCAGTCTCTCTTGAAGTATCAGAGATCAGCTGGATCGCATCTTTCGTAATTCCATTCTCATCCAGGGTTCTGCGGATGCAATCTACAATAGCAGTATTGGAATGGATGGCATCACTACCACCCTTTAAGATCACCACGTTGCCAGTTTTAAAGCAGAGGGCAAAAGCATCTGCTGTCACATTTGGTCTTGCCTCGTAGATGATTCCGATCACTCCAAGAGGGACTCTCTTCTGTCCGATGAGAAGTCCGTTGGGACGTTTTTTCATCCCGGTCACTTCCCCGACAGGATCTTCCAGTGCCGCAACCTGACGAAGCCCCTCTGCCATGCTTACAATTCTGGCTTCTGTCAACATCAGACGGTCCACCAGTCCTTCTGGCATCTGATTCTTCCTGCCATTCTTCACATCAATGGCATTTGCTGTAAGAAGTGCTTTCGAATCTGCAACAAGGCTGTCTGCAACAGCCTCCAGCACCTGATTTTTCTTAGCTGTATCAAGGTTTCGAAGAATGATTTCTGCCTCTTTGGCATTCCTGCCAAGAGTTTCCAGCATTTCATTCATTTATAAGTCCTCCCTCCGGTAAACTTTACTCTGTGTCACAATGATCTGAGGACAAATGTCCGTAGGTTCTGTGGGCACCAGATCAAGGATCTGAAAATCAAAAGCCACTGCCAGTCTGGTAATATCAGGATGTTTTTCTAAAAAGCGGTCATAAAAGCCGCCGCCATATCCCACTCTGTTATTCGCAGGATCAAATGCTACACCAGGCATGACCATAAGAGCATCCTCCCACTTCACGATCTCGCCTCTGACAGGCTCCGGAATTCCAAAATATCCAGGCTCTAGCTGAGAAAAATCAGTAAGGCGGTAAAAAACCATATCCTTTCCCACAACCTTCGGGACTGCCACTTCTTTTCCTGCTTTCCAGGCTTCCTCAATGATATATCTGGTCATTACTTCATGATTGTAATCTGCATAAGCCAGAATATGCTTAGCCTTCACAAACTCTGAGAGTTTCAGCACCTGATCAGTAATCTGATGACTCCATTCTTCTACCTGCGCATCGCTGCACTGCTTTCTGGCTGCAAAAATCTGCTTTCTAATGAGTCTTTTTTCTTCCATATCTTTCTCCAAGATTCACAACCGTACCATCGGCTTCCTTTACATCAATATTATCCAGCTGATTTCTAAGGTTCATCTTAATGGTGGCAATGTACTCCTTGCGCAGCTCTGCCTGTTCTTTTTTCTCTTCTTCTGTAAGGCCTACACTCTGTGCCTTATGGTGAAGGGTGTTGATTCTGTCAATTTTTGTGCTGTCCATAATATACTCCTCCTGAGAATGTTCTGTGTAATTTTAATTTATACAAAAACTTAAAGCAATTGTAACCGTGAAGATACTGAACAGTTACAGCAATTTTTCAATATAATCGATCAGGAAAAACTCTTCCTTTTTCTTTCCAACAAACAATGTACCGCAGGAGTCGCCTTCCACAATGCGGTGAATATTATGAAAATCGCCGCCATTGGCAATTACCATGTCGGTACCGGCAGCTGTGGCAATTCTGGCAGCTGTAAGCTTGGTAGCCATTCCTCCAGTGCCCACTTTGCTTCCGGAGGAGCATTTTCCCATGTTAAGAAGTTCATCGTCCAATGTTTCTACCGTGTCAATAAATTTCGCATCTGGATTTGTATTCGGATCATCTGTAAAAAGTCCGTCTATGTCTGACATAAGGATCAGAAGATCTGCCCCTATAAGAGCAGCTACCACTGCAGAAAGGGTATCGTTGTCTCCGAATTTTTCCAAAGACTGAAGCTCATAGGTGGAAATAGAGTCATTCTCATTAACAATAGGGATCACACCCATGGATAAAAGCTCATTAAACGTGTTCTCTGCATTTTTGCGGTTGGCATTGTTTACCATGGTATTTTTGGTCATCAGGATCTGACCTGCCATCTGATTGTATTCTCCAAACAGCTTCTGGTAAATCATCATAAGTCTGGCCTGTCCAACCGCTGCACATGCCTGCTTCTGACGAGGCTCCTGTGGCTTCTCTTTAAATCCAAGAGCTGCTGCTCCAACAGCGATGGCACCTGAAGATACCAGAACCACATCTTTACCCTGATTTCGAAGATCGCCCAATTCCCTTACCAGAATCTCCAGTTTCCGAAGATTCAGCTTGCCAGTTTCGGCATGGGTAAGAGAGGAACTTCCAATCTTGATTACAATACGTTTTTTATCTTTCAGTCTTTCCCGATCATTCATTTTATTTGTCAACTCCGTTATTATGTCTCCATGTAGTTTTTCATACATATCAATTTCTTATATTACATCATTTTTTTCATTTCGTCCATGGTTTCAGGTAAACAGTTCTCAATTTCAGAAAAATTTCACATTTTAACGTGTAGAATTATTGTTTCTGTAAAATATTGCATAGTCTGAAAGAGCTCTACCGTGTTTTGATCGTCCTATCACTTTTGCAAATCAAGTTAAAACGCGTTCATTTGCATCATGCGCTGGTGCAGACAGGCTCTAGAGCCTGTTTTTCACGTAAATTAAAAAGAGGAACGCCTTATCTTATGACGTCCCTCTCCATTTTTAATTTATTTTACTGTAAAGACACAGAACCTACAGAATCATTCAGCACGATCTCGACCCATGTTTTTCCAGGATTCAGCTGAATCTCCTGATTATTGAAATCATAATAATGAGTGATTCCCCACTGGGAATCCTTCGTCCAGTGGATGTCGATTGCCTTGCCTCTGGTGATGTATTTGCCCTCACCTCCGGACTGGGTATCTACGTTCAGATAACCATTTGGATCATATGGAACATAGTTGGAATACTGTAAAATAATATTCTCACATGTCAGCTGATTACCTGTGTTCTGGTCAATATGCGGTGCATTAAACTGGAAGCGGCTGTACTCCTTAGTCTCTGCATTGTACTCAAACCACGGATGGTTGTAAGCGAAATTATCAAGCTTCACAACATTTGCAGAAGCTCCGTCATCCAGGGTTGTCTCAGTTCCTTCCGGTGCAAACTGGAAATGACCGTTATAGCCCTCTTTATAATCCTGGCTATAGCCCTGGCTCTGGATTCCTGCCTGAAGATGGGAGAAATCAGTGTAAGCATTATGCGGTGCTACACGGTCAGTACTGCGATAGTAAGCATTTCCAAGTGTAAGTCCGTTCAGATTGTCGATCAGGTGCTGGTCCAGATACTGAAGTGCATATACAGCCTGTCCATAATGAGAATAGATGGCATCATACTCATTTGCATAGAACAGGAAGTAATCACGGCAGCTTCGTACGGAACCGATCCTTGGAATATTATCATAGTCCTCAATGATTGCCATGAGACGGGTGATGCTTCCCTCTACCGGTGCTTCATAAATGACTCCTGCATTCTCAGTTCCGCTCTGTGGAGCGCCATTGGTATCGTTGCCAAGCATAACTGCGATGGGACGTCTGCGTCCAACACCTGCGGATACATCCTCTCCGGTGAGGTAACTCTTCACCGTATCTGTCCCGGCTTCCTCGGCCTGTACTGCTACTGTGGATCCTGCAAGTGCACAGGAAAGCAGCATTCCTGTGAGAAGTTTAAATATTTTTTTCTTCATGTCTTCTCCTCCTTAATGCATATATATTTAACCTTCTAACTGAACAGAAACTGCAGAAACCGCCACTTATAAATACATCCGGAACGGTAATGCCACCTGCTGATGACATCACCTTATATGAAAATCAGTCGCTTTGCAACTGCCATCCGGAACTTTCATAGTAACTTATTCACGGCAAACAGCAAAAGCCTCTCCAGCTATTGGGTCATGCACAAAATAATTTAACGTGTAATTCCAAGTTCCTCCAGTGCCTTCGCCTGGCGTGCTTCCATATCTGCTGCTTCCTCCGGAGTCATGTGATCGTATCCCAGAAGGTGAAGCATACTATGAGCAACCAGAAAGCAAAACTCCCTCTTTACACTGTGTCCATACTCTTCTGCCTGGGCAGCAGCACGCTCTGCGGAAATCATAATATCTCCCAGAAGAAGCTCTCCACTGTCAAGATCAAAGCAGGACTCATCATCCTCAGCCACAGAATAATCTGCCGGTGTCTCAAATGGCAGCATCGGAAAAGAAAGAACATCGGTGGCTCTCTCAATGCCACGGAATTCTGTATTTACCCTTTTAATCTTTTCATTATCTGTGAGAACCAGATTTACCTGTGCATCCCATGGACACTCCTCCATGTCAAGCACTTTCTCTGCAACTAATTTAGCAAGAGACGGACAGTCAAGTCCAAGGTCAAAATCGGTCTCGCATTCATATTCTATTGTTACCAAAACTTATTCCTCCTGTATGACATCAGCCTGATTTCTCAAACAGGCAATACCATATGTTCAATTTTACTATTTTATTTGAATTATTCTGTAAAATTCATATTTCAGTTTCTAATTAATCTTCCCACAGGATATAGATTGTCATTTACTGAAAATTCTGTCCTGAATTCCTAATTACCGGCTTGTCCTGCGGACTGTCCGCTTCTGGATCTTTTCCTGGGCTTTCGCTTCCTCCTTCTCAAATGCCTTAACAATGTCCTTCACGATCTTACAGCGGACAACGTCACGGTTCGTCAGGGAAATAGTGGCAATATCGTCTACATTTTTCAAAATAGAAGCACACTTCTGAAGTCCGGAATCTGTCTCTTTGGAAAGGTCGATCTGTGTTACATCGCCGGTAAGGATCATCTTGGAACCAGTACCAATACGGGTAAGTGCCATTTTCAAAATAGGAAGTGTGGCATTCTGGCTCTCATCAATGATGATCATACTGTTATTCAAAGTACGGCCTCGCATATATGCAAGAGGTGCAACCTCAATGATTCCCCGTTCTCTTAACTTCGCAGCCTGATCCGGCCCGAATACGTCATTTAATGCATCGTAAAGCGGCTTCAGATAAGGATCAACCTTCTCCTGTAAATCTCCCGGGAGAAAACCAAGCTTCTCGCCCGCCTCAATGGCCGGACGGCTGAGAATGATTCTCTCAATCTCATCATTCCGGTACAGCTCTGCCGCATAAGCAACTGCCAGGTATGTTTTACCCGTACCGGCAGGTCCGATACAGATAGTAACCGTATTGTTCTTCAAAGCAGTGATATAATTTTTCTGTCCGATTGTCTTAGTTCGAATAGGAATATTCTTATAATTTAAGGTCACTGCATCCCCCAGCACCTTGCGGGTGCTGTCTGCAATATCCTCCTCGCTGTCATTCTCTTCCTCGGTCTCATCCAGAAAACGATGGATCATATCCACGGAAAGCTGCTGCTGTTTTTCAAGAGCTTCCTTCATGGCTTCAATAATATTCACAGCTGAATGTATCCTGCCGTCATTAGTCCCACTTACGGTAATGCAGGAATTTCTCTGGGTAATGGATACGCCAAGACGATTCTCAATCACCTTGATCAGCTTATCATTGATTCCAAAAAGCTCCTGTAAAATATCTAATGAGTCAATCTCTATATTCGTGGATTTCAAAAACTGCTCCTCCTTGTGTCTGTTCAAAAATATCTCTGGGTAAAAGTATACCACTCTAAAGATTGTTTTTCAACACTTATGATTCCTGACTGAATTCTATATTCTGCTTCTTTCCGCTTTTTTCGTCAACTGTCAATGTACCCTGCGCAGTACAATTTGTACTGTCAAATGTGACAGACAACCGGGAATCTGCAATCCGGACTCCTTTATTCAGAAGTTTTTGTTCATATATTCTCAGCTGCTCCACTGCCTTCTTCTCAGCCTGTTCTTTCGTGTAAACTGCACTCTGTATCTTATAAGGTGTTCGAGTTATTTTTCCTAGGGAAAAAGGAAGAACGAAATTCTCGGTAAGTTTCCAGGGGATTTCTTCCGCTGAGGTTATATATCTGGCTTTTTTTTCTGTATCTGCGCCAAAAACAAAGTCACCAACACGAAAATACCAGCTGGTTTTTGAAGTGCCGCTTTGGACCTTTTTTTCATAGGAAAGGGGGATTTCCTGATAATAGGCGATCTGATGGCGCACATAGATGTCTGCGTCTGCCGGAACATATTCCACACGTACAACCTCCTGGCTGTCATTCAGGATTGGCACCTCGCCAGATACAAGAATATCACCCTGTTTGCAAATGTCTCCAGTTTTAACAAGTGGAGTTCCATTTCTGATAACCATATTCACAATTTTCCCATCCAGGTTGGAAATCAGATTGCATGGAGATTTTGTTTGCCGGATACCTTCTGTGAGGTTTTCTTCCTGAATGGTAAGAAGAAGCCGGGTACCTTGAACCCTGGCGGAAACAAAAGTAATATCCGGGTAGTTTTTCCTGAGAAGGTCGGCGATCCGGGTACAGTTAACCTGATTTTTACGGATCCCATGGGTAATTCCCTGCTGCTCCAGAAATTCCAGAAGCTGAGGGGTGGAATTTTTTACATTTCCATCAATGTGGATATTCCAGATGTGGCCAGAGAGCCAGAGCAGCAAGACCACACAGAGAAGGAACCCGGCTGTAAAGCACTTGCGTTTTTGGATTCTGAGCAGCAAAAACGGCAAACCTCTTTTTTTCAGAATGTGGATACGGACTCTGGTCTTTCTATGTATGGGAAGGAGTTTTCGGAAATCATTTATGGAGATGCGAGTTGCTATGTTTTTTTCTGACAGATAACGGATTCTTTCCAAAGAGACAGCTCTGGCATGGCACAAATTCAGGAAACGTTCCAGCTGGTCACCGGATACTGAAATTTCTAAAAATCCATGGAGTATTTTTTCGGGGTTATTCATTTTAATCTCGCCTCCATTTATATTGGATTTACGATGTACTGCCGGACGGTAACCGAATTCAGGTGAAATATACCGCAAACCGGGGCATACAGATTGCGGAAATGATTTTTCAAACACGCTCTAACATTACCGACAAAACCTGCCCTTTTATTTCCATTTCCCAAGTAGTGTAATGAAATATTTCCAGATTTTTTCCTTGAAGAATCACGCGTCCCTGGCAGGTAACCACGATTAATTTCTCGCTTGTATAGGATAAGATGCTTTTATAATTTTCAATCTGTACCTGCGACGGTCCGGTAATCGTTATAATAGGGGCTTTACAGGACAGGTCACCAGGAAGTTCCATAGCTGTCATAAAACGTTCTGATACAGACATAAAAAAAGCCTCCCGGTCTTTATCTCTAGCTTATGCGGGAGATTTTCTTTTCATTCTGATTTATATTTAACAGATCACGCTCTCTGGCGAAAAAGTACCAGGGAAAACCACAGAATGGTATTTCCGCCAAGATTATATTCCATGGAATGATGCTCTACCAGCTCATTTACCACTACACCGTGACTTTCCAGGCAGGGATGCATTTTCTCCGGGAAACGACAGGGTTTTCCGTCTAAGTAGGCACAATGCTCGCAAAGATCGCAGGATTCAGTGGACAAGGTAAATGTCTCAAATCCCTCCCCTTTCAAAAATCCGGCTACCTCCGTAGTCAGCTCCTCGTGAGCATCTCGGGTAGCAAGCATTTCCGCCATGTTCATCACATCGGAAACCTCTGCCACACTGGAAAAAAGGATTCCATTTGGATAACTGTGGATTCGCTTCCCACATTCTTCCAGGCTGCCCACAGCAGGGGGACAGGCCCAGGTAGTGCCGTAACGCTCACACTCCTGTTTGCAGATGATCCGCACCCGCTCTCTTACCTCTATTTCAGCAGTATCCACAAGGCGGTATTCATAAATGGGATACTGAGATATAAATTCTTCAAAACGACTTGTATCTAGCATTTTATTCCTCTTTCATATTTTCAAAAAGCATTTATTTAATCCACCAAATCCTGTTCTGCAAATAAGCTGGATACCACAGACGAATACTCTGACAGATGCTGGGATTTCTTGATTTTCTTGGCATACTTCTCATAATTTGTAAAATTAACTGCCATATAGCTCCATAATTCTTTCATACGGAACAGCACATTCCGCTCGCCTGAAAGAAGTTCCTGATATTCTTCGAAAAGACAATCGTGAAATTCCCTTAATGTCTTTTTATCTGGACGAACGCCATCGCGGATCTCAGTTACCAGCCCCGGGTTTGTGATCAGTCCTCTTCCATACATGAAGCAGCAAGTGTCTGGAAAACGCTCTGTAATCCGCTTATAATCAGCTACAGAAAACAGATTACCATTATAGCAAAGGGGCATTTTCAGACGGTTTACAGCCTTCTCATAAGCTCCAAGCCGCGGCACTCCGCGATACATATCTGTCTGAATCCTTGGGTGGATGATCAGTTCATGAATGGGATATTTTTCATAAATGGCTAGCAGATACTCCCAGTCTTCCTCGTAGTGAGTTCCAATTCTGGTCTTTATGGAAATTTTCATATCAAGTTTCGAAAAAATCTGATCCAGGAACTGATCCAGCTTCTGGGGCTCTGCCAGAAATCCGGCACCCTTTCCCTTCGCTGTAACTGTTCCAGAAGGACAACCAAGATTCAGGTTCACTTCCTGGTGTCCGTAATCATCTTTCAAAAGCTGGGCAGTACGGATAAAATCATCTGCATTGCAGGTCAGGATCTGGGGAACCACGTACATTTTCTCATTCCGTTCCGGTGAAACCTCGCAAATTTCCTGGAAGCTCAGGTTCTTCTTCGGCTTAGCAGAAATAAACGGAGTAAAATATTTATCCATAGGATGATAAAACCGGTGATAAGCCCGGCGGTATACAAAGTTTGTCACGCCCTCCATAGGGGCCATGTAGTCTTTCATTTATATCCTCGCATGTCTTTTTATTCAAATCAAGGGGGGGATTTTTCTCAGCTGCTTTATTCAGAGCTTTCACCATGCAAAAAATTCCTTAAATTCTTCGAGAAACTTTTTCATTTTCTTTTTCTCCCTTGGTTTGATATAGCCAATTATACACGTTTCTCCAATTTTAGACAATGCCCTCTTAAGTGTCAGCTGTTATTTTTTCTCTAAAATCTATACAATAAAGAAATTTTCCCCTAAATCCGACAGTACACGTCAGCCATTTCATTTTCGTTTTCTAATAGTAATACAAATGTCTTTCCTAAAAATACAATTTTGTCTTGTGCTCTGTTATGGTACTGTGATAAAATAAACAGGATTTTAGCATAAACCTATTGGTTTGGCATTTTGAAAGAAGGAAGGCTTACTTACGATGAATTTTTCCAAAAGACTGGATTTATTTGGAGATGAAATTTTTGCCGCGCTCAATGAAAGGCGGCTTGAACTTGAGAAACAGGGAAAGAAGATCTACAACATGAGTGTTGGAACTCCGGATTTCCATACACCGGATCATATTAAGAAAGCACTGATGGAAGCTGCCGCTGACGATCAGAACTGGCGCTACAGTCTCCGCGATCTGCCTGAGCTTCTGGATGCGGTCTGTGCATATTATGAAAAGCGCTTCCATGTGGAAATCACACCGGATATGGTAATGTCCGTTTATGGCAGTCAGGAAGGCATGGGACATCTTGGCATGACTTTATGCGACGAAGGAGATGTGGTTCTTCTTCCTGATCCGTGCTATCCGGTTTTCGCAGCAGGAAGCAAATTAGGAGGCGCGGTTCCTTACTACTATCCTCTTGTAGCAGAGCACGCGCCCGTGGTGGGAAAGATATCCTTCTGTGCATAGGGCAGGCCGAAGGTCCTGTTCAGGTGGGCCGCCACGGCGGTGCGGAACTCCGGGTCGCCCTGGCTGGGGCAGTAGCCATGCAGGGCCACCGGGTCCTCCTGTGCCAGCAGCTCCTGCATGGCGGCGGTGAACTGCTCCGGGCAGGGCACGCTGGGGTTGCCCAGCGAGTAATCAAACACGTTCTCGTAACCGATCTGGGCCGCGCGCTGCTTGCCGTACATAAAGGTCTCGCGGATGACGCTCTTGTGGGCCAGCATCCCGCGGTAAGTCTCGTTCAGCATAAGATCCTTCCCCTCTAAAACACAAATTTATTTTTCGTGGGCAGCAGACGCATAGCTCTGCTCTACTTTCACCACACAGCTGTATTTCGGGTCCTGCTCATGGACGAACTGGCACATGGCGGCCAGCATCTCGTCCTTGTTCCCGGTATAGCCCGCCGGGAACTCCAGATCGAACAGGACATTCGTATGGGTATCACCCGGCACGATGCGCAGGTCGTGGATCGAAAGGCAGGGGTCGAGCTGGCGGGCCTTTTCCATCAGGCGGGGGCGCAGCACGCCCACCGCCGCATCGGTGGTGACGATGGGGGCATAGTGGATGGTCACCTGCAGGCCGTCCCGCTTTATAAAATCGTTCTCGATGTTATCGATGACATCGTGGGCCTTGAGCGGGTCGGTCTCTGCCGGGAACTCGATGTGGAGGGATGCGAACTGATGCCCCGGGCCGTAATCGTGCACCATGAGGTCGTGCATCCCCAGCACGCCGGGGTAGCCCATGACCGTCTGCTCAATGTGCTCCACCAGCTCCGGGCTGGGGCTCTCGCCCAGCAGGGGGCTCAGGGTGTCCATGACCAGCCCCCAGCCCGACCAGAGGATGAAGGCTGCCACGGCCACGCCCATGATGCCGTCCAGCCGCGCCCAGCCCGTCAGGCTGCAGGCCACGGTGGAGACCAGCACCGCGCCGGTGGTCAGCACGTCGTTGCGGCTGTCGGCGGCGGTGGCCATCAAGGTC
>OLPO01000733.1_pt1 | contig 25282 bp, 20 predicted proteins | sample 1672831 | NCBI WGS metagenome assembly OLPO01 (sample SAMEA3136728, study PRJEB25190) | human gut metagenome
AAAAGATAAAACCCTAATTTTAGCTCAACCAAAATTAGGGTTTTTATACAGTCTGGCTCGCTCTTTTGAGCGAGTTTTTTTATGTCTGATTTTGCCCACAAAAAAAATACCGCCCCCTTAGGAGTCGGTATTTTTTCAGGTGATGACTATGCCGTATGCATTATGTATATTTTCCGTATTTGGCTTTTTTCTTGATTTCTCAAAAAAACCACGAAAAACGGCGTCTAATTTCTTTTGTGGTATTATTTAATGTTCAATCTTGCTTAAATCGCAAAAAAACGGTTTTTTTAAGTTTCAGCGGGTTAATTTGCCTTACATGTTGTCGCTTTCCGACAATTTTACAGCTTTCAACACATCTTTGATGTTTTCTACCGGTACAATTTCCAAATCAGCGTAGATTTCTTTGTCGATATCCGCCAAATCACGTTCGTTATCTTTTGGAATAAGCACGGTTTTAATGCCGGCACGGCTAGCCGCCATGAGCTTTTCTTGCAAGCCGCCGATGGCGGTTACTGCGCCACGCAAGGATACTTCCCCGGTCATGGCAATAGTTGGGTCAATGCCCTTAGCGAGTACCAAGGAGGCAATGGCTGTGGTCAAGGCACTCCCGGCGGAAGGGCCATCCTTTGGCACTGCCCCATCCGGCACGTGAATGTGCAAATCGTTTTCTTTGAAAAGATCACTTTTATCCGGGAAGAGGGCTTTCACCAAACTCATTGCAATATAGGCACTTTCCTTCATGACTTCGCCGAGCTTACCGGTCAATAGTAATTTACCGTTGCCCTTGGTAAGAAGGGTTTCGATATAGAGAATATCGCCACCGTATTGGGTCCAAGCAAGACCGGTCACAACCCCCGGATAAGCGGTTTTCAACACATGGTCGTGCAAAACAGGTTGCATATCCAGCCAATCGTGCAAATCCTCTGGATGCACGGTAAACGGCGCTTGTTCGCCTTTGGCAAGCTTCACTGCCGCATAACGGCAAAGGGCGTCAATGCGTTTACGCAGCCCACGCACGCCGGATTCCATGGTGTAATCTTCAATGAGCGCGCGAAGGGTTTCTTCAGGAATATGCAAATCCCCTTCTTGAAGGCCGTTGGCATCGAGGGATTTTTTCAATAGATGATGGGTTGCAATGGCAAGCTTGTCATTCATCGTATAGCCGTTAAAATTAATCACTTCCATACGGTTTAACAACGGTGCCGGAATAGTATCGGTGGTATTGGCTGTGCAAACAAAGAATACATCGCTTAAATCATACGGTACGTTCAAATAATGGTCGACAAAATTTGCATTTTGTTCCGGGTCCAATACTTCCAGCAAAGCACTGGCAGGGTCACCGTTGAAGGAGGCGCTGAGCTTGTCCACTTCATCCAAAACCATGACCGGATTAGACACACCGACCTTGTGAATACCGTCAATAATGCGTCCGGCCATGGCACCGATATAGGTCCGGCGATGCCCACGAATATCCGCTTCATCGCGCACCCCACCCAAGCTTACGCGCACACATTCGCGGTCCAAGGCACGAGCCAAACTTTGCCCCACGCTTGTTTTCCCGGTCCCCGGTGCCCCCACAAAGAGGAGTATTGAACCGGATTGGCGTTTTTTGAGCGCCATAACCGCAAGCTGTTGAATAACACGGTCTTTGACCTTTTTGAGTCCATAGTGATCTTCATCTAAAATCGCTTCGGCTTTGAGAACATCCACGTCCTTTGCCACTTGTTTTTCCCAAGGAAGGGACAACAGATATTCCATGTAGTCATACAACAATGCATATTCATTGCCGCCACCGTTTTCTTGACGCAAACGGCGCAAAATTTTGCGTGCTTCGCTTTTTGCCAGCTCATTCATCGGCAAGGTTTCTATTTTTTTCGCAAAGGCATCCAGATCACTGCTGTTTTCCGGATGCATGTCATCAAGCTCGCGTTGCAGCACGTCAATTTGACGGCGCAATGCCTGCTCCTTCATATTTTGGTCGTATTCCCATTGCTGGCTTTCCATGGCTTCGGCACTTGCCTTTGCCACTTCGATGAACTCATAAATGATTTGTTCCATCGCTTCCATGCGCCCACGACGGCTGTCGTAGGTGAGAATATTGTAGCGGTCTTCGTTGCGTGCTGTTAGATACGGTGACAGACTGACCCCGGCTTCCTCGATGGTTTCAAAGCCATCAATCATTGGTTCAACCTTGGCCGCCCAATCAAATTGCTTGGTAAATTCCAACAGTACCTGTTTCATGTGGTTCAAGCGTGCCACACGTTCCCCTTCCGGCACATCATCAATATCCATGAGGGCCCGATAGTTCAATGTAATGGTACCGTCATCCAAGACCTTGACATTGCTTACCGTCACACGTGAATCGCTGCGAATGGTCACAAATCCTTCATCGGAAATATCTGTAATCACCCCATGCACGCCGATTTCATAAAAATCTTCCGGCTTATAAGCATAACGTGGCTTGCGCTCCTGCGCCGTCAGCATGACACATTCGCCGTTAAAATCCGGCGGTTGCAATGCAAATTCCTCAAACTCAGAAATTTTGACATAGATATTGACCCCCGGGAGAATCAACACGTCATATAAAGGCAGTACAAACATCTGCAACACTCCTTTATTGAATTATTAGCCACTCTTATAATTGAGTGCTAATTTGATTATAAAAATAATACCCGTCGCCCCACATTTGGTACGCCGAGCATTCCTACTATAACACTAGAATGTTATCATGCACCGACACCCCTTGTCAATGCGACCCACGCAGGCAGGAAATACTTTCTATTTTCAGAAAATTAGAGCGCTCTTAAAAAATTAGAGCGTTTTTTATAATACATTTTCCACTGTTATGTTGTTTTTTTGTGATTTACATCCACGCAAAAAAGCCCTCTCAATCACTGAGAGGGCTTTTGGTCGTTGATTATTCAGTTACGATGACAACACGACGATTTGGTTCGTTGCCTTCACTATAAGAGGTCACGCCTTTTTGATTTTCAAGGGTGATGTGAATGATGCGACGTTCTGCGGCATTCATTGGGTTCAAGGTCACACGACGATGTGTCTTGCGGCACTTGTCTGCCATGCGAAGTGCAAGTGTTTGCAGCTTTTCAACTTGACGTTCACGATAATTTTCTACATCAAAAATAACGCCCTTGTGGCTTTCAATGTTGGCATTGACCACAAGACTCATCAAGAATTGAATGGCATTCAATGTTTCGCCGTGACGGCCGATCAGAATTCCGGCATGTTCGCCGGATGCATCAAAGCGAATGGTATTATCATCTTCGCTTACTTTTACCACTGCATCAACATCAAGGGCTTCAAAAATTGGTCCCAAGAATGCCAAGCCGATTTCCTCAGCGGTTTTATCACCGGCTTGTGGCACAGCATCGGAAAGCTTTTCTACGATGATTTCGGTAGGTGCTTCTTCCACGATGATGTTGGTTTCTTCTTCTACAACAGGGGTTTCAACAACGTCTTCAACAATCGGTGCTTTTTCTTCAGCAACCGGTTGAACAGGTTCTTCTACCACCGGTTTTTCTTCTTTTTTTGGTGCTTCGACCACTTCAATGGTGTCAGGCAAGTATTTGTTGACTTCGATAATGGCATCCTTGCTGCCCAAGCCAAAAATACCACGGCTTGGTTCTTGGATAACGGTATAACCGTTTTTTTCTGCGTCAATTTTCCAAATATCGGAAGCCTTTTTTATTGCTTCATCAATGGTCTTTGCGGTGATTTTCATTTTTTCAATCATTTACAAATTTCCCCCCGGCAATGCTTGCCAAAGTTTAGGACCATAATGGCTTACTTCTTTGGTGGATGATAGGTGGCGGTGCTACCTTCTTTGGAAGGTGCATTATATTTTGCGTCACGCTTTTTCTGCTTATGTTCGTTCTTTAACTGCTGTTTACTCTTCTTTTTGGAAGGGTTTTGACCGCGCTTTTGAGCGGCGATTCGTTCAGCTTCGCGTTCAGCGGCACGTTTTTCGCGTGCTTCCTTGCGTTTTTCAAGTTCCTTTTTACGCAATTGATTCATGAACATTTGTTGGAAAATCATGAATACAGATGTGGTAATCCAGTAAATACACAACCCACTTGGGAAGTTCAATGCCATGAAGCCCATCATAACAGGCATGATGTAAACCATCATCTTCATGCTCATATTAGCCGGATTGGTTGGATCGCTCATGGTAGAGCCCATTGCAAGCTTTTGTTGGAAGAACATTACCAACGCAAGCACGATTGGCAAAATAAACAATGGGTCATTGTTGTTCAAGCTATCAATCCAGAAGAAGGATGCATGTTCGTTAAAGTTATACGCACGAAGGGCGTAGAACAACACATACAAGATTGGCATCTGAATCAAGATTGGCAAGCAGCCGGCAGCCGGCTTCACGTTGTACTCTTGATAGAGCTTCATCATTTCTTCGCTTAGCTTTTCGCGATTGGTAGCGTATCTTTTTTGCAATTCTTGAAGCTCAGGTTGAATTTCTTGCATCCCGAGCATAGATTTCATTTGGATAATGGTAAGTGGCAATAACAAGACACGAACGATAATCCCCAAGAAAATGATTGCCAAGGCATAGCTAGGGAAACCGATGGTCGCAGTGAATTCATATAATAAATGAATGAACCCACTCATAAAATTAACTAAAGTGCTCAAATGAGGCCTTCTGCTCAGGCAGAAAGGCGTTCACCTCCTAGAACCGAGTGATTAGGTGAATCAGGGTACCGGATCATAGCCACCTTTGGAGAATGGATTGCAGCGCAGAATGCGCCAAAGGGCCAACGCACCGCCCTTTAGTGCTCCGTATTTGGTGATGGCTTCAATGGCGTAAGCCGAGCAGGTCGGAACAAAACGACAAGTCGGACCGCCTTTTAAGACAGACAGATATTGCTGGTAAAAGCGTATTGCGGCCAAAAGCCCGCGTTTAATGGGATTCATAAATACCGCTTCTTTCCGCAAGTTTCAAAAATTCTTTTTCAAGTTGGTGATAATCAAGTTCGACAATGGCCTTTCGGGCAACGACGACCACATCCACCGCTTTAAACCCATCCCAGTGCAGGCGCACAATTTCGGATAGGCGTCTTTTATACAAATTTCTGACATGCGCCTTGCCAACAACCTTTTTTGAGAGAGAAAAACCAAATCTGGCATGATCGAAGGAATTGTTTTTCACATATATGACCAGATAGCGATTGGCCTTTGACTGTCTTGCACGATATATATGAGAAAATTCATCTCTCTTTTTGATTCTTCGTGGCGAAGCAAGCATGTTTTCACACCCTTTTTTGACAATAAAGATAAAAAAGGCCTAATGATGAAGGCCTTTCTATCTCAAGTGTCATAGACTATTACGCGCTGAGGACTTTTCTTCCTTTTGCTCTTCTTCTCTTCAAGACATTGCGACCGTTCTTGGAAAGCATTCTTCTACGGAAGCCATGAACGCGTTTATGTTTCTTATTCTTTGGCTGATATGTGCGTTTCATATTCACACCTCCTGACCTAGTTTACATGCAAACCTAATACTACAATATTTTACCATAGGAGTCAATGTTTTTTGAAGGTGATTATTTAATTTTTTGCATAGAAATTATTCTTTTTTTCCTCGTTCAATATCTAGTTATTGCGTTGAAATGTGAGGGCTATTTATAGAAGATTTTTGGGTGACGCTCTTAAAAAGACTACCTTTAGATAACTACAGCCGTTTTAACGCCGTTCACCGCTTTCTTTCGCGCATTGTTAGAGAAATGCCCAAAAACAAAACGCCGCCTTCTAATGAAGACGCAACCCTCGCCATCGGTCCGTTACTACTTTGTATTGGACGATGATTGCCATACCGCGAAAGGTGCAGCGCATCGCTCACACACGTGCCTTTCTCGTGCATCACCGGCTATACGCCGTCACTGTTAGCCTTGAGCCGACATCCGCCCCAATATCTAGTGCCCCCTTCAATCCCACAAAATTCTATAATAATGAAGAAAATAAACCGCACTTTGTGCAAAACCCACAAGATATCCACAGAATTATCCACACTTTCAGGCACTTTTCCACAGAAAAACTGTGGAAAAGTGCAAAAATTTGTTTTTCCCTTTATTACGCCTGTTTTAGATTAGGGCTGTTTATTTTTTGTGGAAAATCCCAAAAATCAGCTTTTTACGCCTTTTTCAAAAAAAATTTCCATGTGGAAAACTTTTTTTATACCCCTTTGGATATGTGGAAAACCATGCGTTTATCCTTCAGCCCCTACTAAAAGGGGTATTATCTTATTTTTGACTGCCCTATATCTCCACATCCTATTGTTGAAAACTCTGTGGAAAAGTCTATTTTTTATCCACAGACCTGTGTTTATAAAGGATGTAAAATTGATTTTTGTATGTTATTATGGAAGATAGGACAAAATAATAATGCACACTATCCACAGTTTTTCCATCCAAAGGTTGTGGATAATGTGAATCAATAGATTCAACCTTGGAGGAACCATCATGGAACAACGTTATATGCAGGCTTGGCAGACTGCCATCATGAAAATGCAAGACGAGGTGAGTCCCTTTGTCTTTGATGCCTGGTATCGTGATCTGATGCCGATTGACTTCGTCGATCATCAATACGTTGTCGAAGTCAGCAACGACACCATGCTCACCGGTCTTACCCAACAGGGATTTGGGGATCCCTTGTTGAAATGGGTACGCATGGCTTTGGGCGAAGAAGTGAACATTCAATTTCTAAACAGTGTGGATGCAGACCTTTTCCGCCAGCGTGTGGAGCAAATGAACAGCCAGGTGGCCGATTCAGCCCATAATCTTTTTGACAATATCGGCGATTCATCACGTCCGGCACCACGCTTGGAGGTATTGGACGGGCAAAAGCTGCAGCCAAACTATACCTTTGAAACCTTCGTTATCGGCAAGAACAACGAACACTGCCGTGCTTTTTGCAAGGCGATTGCCGATGATATGTCTCGCGATCTCGATTGTCCGAAGACCATCAACCCATTGTTTATTTACGGCAACTCCGGCTTGGGCAAGACCCACTTGATCAATGCCATCGCCTACCAAATTTTGCAGGCACAGCCGGATGTAAAAATCAAATTTACTACCTGTGAAAACTTTATGAACGAGTATATCTCCTCGATTTCATCCAATACCAATGCGGCGTTTCGTAACAAATACCGCAACGTGGACATTCTTCTTATCGACGATATTCAATTTTTGACCGGTAAGGAAGGGACTCAGGAAGAATTCTTCCATACCTTCGAACAGCTTCGCAACAACAACCGTCAAATCATTATCACCTCCGATAAGCTGCCACGCGAAATCCCGGATTTGGAAGAACGTCTTGTTACCCGTTTTGAAGGCGGCGTATTGAGCGACATTCAAGTGCCAAACCTGGAAACCCGCATTGCCATTTTGCAAAAAAAGGCGGAAATGGAAAATGCGCAGGTTGATAATCGCATCATTGAATATATTGTAGACAATGTCGATGTGAACATTCGTACCTTAGAAGGGGCGTTGCAAACCTTGATCAGCACCGCCCGCATTTCCAACCAACCGATTACCTTGGAGCTTGCCGAACGCACCATCAAAAACAAGGTGGCGCACGAAAAGCACATCACTGAAGATATTGTCATCACCAAGGTTTGTGAATACTACGGACTTTCCCGTGACAAGATGATGGGCACCAGCCGCAAAAAGGAAGTGCTTTTGCCACGTCAGGTTTCAATGTATTTCTGCCGCAGCTTGCTTTCTATGAGCTTACCGGCCATTGGCAAGCTCTTCCGCAAGGATCACAGCACGGTTTCCAATGCTATCGATAAAATCGAAGAGGGCTTGCAAAAGGACCCACTGTTGCAAAGTGATATCCATAATATCCGCCGTGCCATCGAAGCCTAAGCACAAAATGTATAGAACGTCTAAAAATATTCAAGAAAAAAAGTTGGGTAAAACTTTAAGCTATAAATTGATACAAACCGACTTTTTCCACCCGGTTTTGTAAAACTTTGGCCGCTATGCTGTGAATTCTGTGGATAACCGTCAAAAATCCCATAAAATAAGCCGATTTATCCACAAAGTTTTCCACAATCCTGTGGAAAATGTGGATAAATCCACAGAAATCCCCATTTACAATTGGGTAAAAAAGCATAGGGCGCTGTTATTTCCGAGTATGTTTGTGTATTTTGACAAAGCCTGTTCTCATGCATATTATGCACCATTTGAATATTTATGCAGTTGGTTTTGCCCAAGCTTTTACCCAAAATCAGTTTCCACAAGTGAATTATTGCGGATAACAAAAAAAGCTTTGGATTGTTTGGAAAACCCGCCTTGCGAATCCACATGGTTTTAGACAGGCGCAAACCTGCTTTAGACCGGCGGTTGAGGCAATTATCAACGAATCCACAAGCCCTACTACTACTACTACTAAGTGTGTATTAATGAAGAAGAGGAAAGCACCATGAAATTTACAGCCATTAAAAACAATCTCACCAATGGCCTCAACATTGTTCAGCGCGCTTTGTCCGCGAAGAATGTACAGCCAATTTTGAGCGGTATTTACCTATCCGCTCGCGGTGGACATCTCACCATGGTTGCCACCGATACCATTGAAAACGCCGGGTTACGCATTCAGTGCACCGTACCGGTTGAAGTTATCGAAGAAGGCGATACCGTTGTCAGCGGTAAAGCTTTTCGCGACTTTGTCATGCGTTTGCCGGATACCAATTTGGTCTTTGATAACAACTCCCATAATGGGGAAGACAAGATGGTTATTTCTTATGGAAAGAACCAAACTGAAATGCTCGGCTGGCCGGGCTATGATTTCCCGAAAGGGCCGGATCTGGAACCGTTGCACAGTGTGAGTATTTCTGTTAGCACCTTGAGTGATTTGGTACGTCAAACTTCTTTTGCTGCACGTAAGGAGGATTTGCGTCCGATTTTTACCGGGCTTTTGTTTGAAGTGAAGGGCAACGACCTTACTGTGGTTGGGACGGATTCTTTCCGTTTGGCAATGATGCAAGATAAAGTGATTAATGAAGTTGGGGATGCCTTTAATATGGTCATTCCGGTACGCGCTTTGCAGGAAATCATTGCCATTGCCGAAGAGGATGCTGTGATTCATATGACCGTGACCAAGAATCAAATTCTCTTCGATACCGATAATGTACAGTTGATTAGCCAGCTGATTAAGGGTGAATTTCCACCTTATCGTGCTGCTTTGCCAAAATCCCATAGCACCCATTTTGATATTGAACGCACAGCGCTCAAGCAATCCATCGACCGTGCCATTTTGTTTGGGCGTGACCGTGACGGTACCAGCGTTATTCGCATGCAAATTTCCGGCGGTGTGCTTTCGATTAAGACGGCATCCGAACGCGGGCAGGTCAACGAAGAAATGGACATCTACATGGAAGGGGACGATGTGAACATCCTCTTTAATGCCAATTTCCTCACCGATGCTTTGATGAAGATGCATTACGATGAATTGGATGTAGAAATGAGCGGCGATTTGGGTCCATGCGTGTTCCGTCCTAAGAATGATGAACGTTATATCTACTTGCTTTTGCCGTTGAGACAGTAAGATGATTTTAAAAGAATTGACCATAAAGGATTGGCGCAACTATGATGAGTTGCGCCTTTCCCTTTATCCGACCTTGAATATTTTTTTGGGACCAAATGGGCAGGGCAAAACCAATTTGTTGGAAAGCATTTTTTATTTGTGCTACGGCAAGAATTTCCGTGGCAACAAGGACAAGGAATTGGTGCACTGGAATCGTCAGTATTTTCGTTTGCAGGGGATGTTTTCTTTGGACGAGGGCGAGCGTACGCATCATTTGGAAATTTATTATGATGCGGTGCATCGCAAGCGTTTGCGCTTAAATGGGGTAAAGTACACGCGAATGAGCAAGCTGCCAACGCGGCTTTCGGCGGTACTTTTTACGCCGGATGATTTGGCGATTATCAAAGGGGGCCCAAGTGAACGGCGCCATTTTATAGATCGAGAGCTGGAAGCGCTGTATGTTGACTACGATACCACCCGTTACGCTTATGAGCGTGTGTGCAGCCAACGCAGCGAGCTTTTGCGTGATATTCGCCGCGGTCGTGTGCAAAAGGAAATGTTGGTGCCGTGGAATTTGCAGATGGTGGATTTTGGCGTGCAAATGATTCGCCGCCGCTTGAATCTATTGGCTTTTTTGGTACCGCAAGCGCGTAAGGTGCATGCGTTCCTTACAAAGGGCACAGCCAATTTTGATGTGACCTATCAATCGAGCTTGGGTCAAGTACTGCATGAGGATGATGCGCATTTAAAGCAACATTTTATGCAGCTTTTGGAGGAACTTGAGCCTGAGGAGATTGCGCGCGGGCAAAATTTGGTGGGACCCCACCGTGACGATTTAATTTTTTATGAAAATGGCATTGATTTGCGCACCTACGGAAGTCAAGGCCAGCAACGCACGGCGATTTTATCCATGAAGATGGCAGCCATTGACGCCTATGAGCATTTGCTGGGTCAAAAGCCGTTGTTGCTTTTGGATGATGTTATGAGTGAGCTTGACTATCATCGTCAGCGTGCTGTGATGGAAATTGTGATTAAAAAGAAAATCCAAACCTTTATTACCGGCACGGCGTTGGACTTTACCTTCAATCATTTCGGTTATGACCCGATTTTTCATATTAAGGATGGTCAGGTGACCACCGGTTGACAACCACTGCTTGCTTGCAGTGGTTTTTTTGTTTGGCAATATGTGATAAATAAAGAATTTTTTTCGCAGAAAAGGCGCGTGTCCTAAAATATCGGCAATGAGGTGGCAAAAAAATGCTAAAATAGAGAAAAGGAAGTGAAAGAGATGTTGGGAATCCTGTATTCGTTGGTCATTACTTTTTTGCCGGTTGTGATTTATCAGCGTGTGATTTTGCGATTTGGGCGCATTCTTACCCGTGAGCATCGTCAGTGGACGTATGCGCTGGTGATTTATTTGTGGACGGTGTTTTATGTGACGGGCATTGGCTCTGTATGGGATATTGCAGAAAAAGGCGGCTTAGCGGCATGCCTTCGTCAAGCCCACTTTTGTTGGATGCCTTTTGAAAACGGGATTATGCTGACTACGCTTTTGAATGTGTTGCTTTTTATGCCGTTGGGCTTTATGGTGCCACATATTTGGACCCATTATCGCAGTGCCATCAAGGTGACGTTGATGGGGGCGGCATTGTCTGTGGCGATTGAGCTGGCGCAGATTCCGACCAATCGTGCCGTTGATTTGGAAGATTTATTGATGAATACCCTGGGGACTTACTTGGGCTTTGTGTTTTGGCGACGCATCGGTAACTACTTGTTTCAGGGTCATGTAACAGCGCGCATCTTGCTTTTGAGCAGACGTGAACCGATTGTTTACTTGCTAATGACGTTTTTGTGCCAATTTGTTTTCTATAATTGGCGCTGGTTTGCATAAAGTGCATCTGTTTTGCCCGCATCCAATCTGCCGGATGTGGGCTTTTTGTTGAAGAAAATCGTTAGGCGGTCAACAAAAGGCGCCGGATGGTATTTTGTACGAGATATTTTGTCAGAGGTGTTTATCTATGGCTTAATTAAAAGAAAATCACCTCAGAATAGTAAAAGACTTTTATGTGCCAAAACAGCCCGTAAAATTGAAATATTTGCGTCGTTGTGGTACACTAATAAATGATGAAAGTATAATCACAGGGTTGTCCGTTTACGTGGTGGCCCTGTTTATTTTGTTTAGTATGTTCTTGCTATACAACGAAAGGAGACTCTCTGTGTCTGAAACCAAGGTTAGCGAAAAACAATATACCGGTGAACAGATTGAGGTCTTAGAAGGCCTTGAACCGGTTCGTGTGCGCCCGGGGATGTATATCGGGACCACCGACAGCGCCGGTTTGCACCACTTAGTGAATGAAATCGTCGACAACTCTATTGACGAAGCATTGGCAGGCTACGGTAAAAAAATCGAAGTAACCATCGAAGCGGACAATTCCATTACGGTCCGTGACGAAGGTCGTGGGATTCCAGTGGATTTGCACCCTAAGATGAAAAAACCAACCCTCGAGGTTGTTATGACGGTGCTCCACGCCGGCGGTAAATTCGGCGGTGGCGGCTACAAGGTATCCGGCGGTTTGCACGGGGTTGGGATGAGCGTTGTAAACGCCCTTTCAAAGGAAATGAGCGCCGAAGTACGTCGTGGCGGCAAAATCTATCGCCAAACCTACGCTTACGGGAAGATTACCAGTGAAGTCACGGTGATTGGCGATTGCCCTGAAACCGAAACCGGGACCACCATCCACTTCTTGCCGGATGAAACCATTTTCAAAGAAGGCACCGTTTACGATTTTAATATTATTGCCAAGCGTTTGAGCGAGCTTTCCTTCTTGAACCGTGGTATTGATTTGACCCTCATTGATAAGCGCGAAGGTCAAGAAAAGAGCGAGCAGTTCTTGCATCCAAACGGCATCAGCGAATTCGTGCCGTATTTGAATCGCAACAAAAAGCCGCTGCATAAGGACGTTATCATTTTCGAAAAGGAAAAGGATGATGTCATCGTTGACGTGGCAATGCAATTTACCGAGTCTTATTCCGAAAATCTCTACAGCTATACCAATAACATCCACACCCACGAAGGTGGGACCCACGAGTTTGGGTTCAAAACCGCTTTGACCCGTTCCATCAACGAATATGCGCGCCGCATGAAGCTGCTCAAGGAAAAAGAAGAAAACCTCCAAGGGGAAGACATTCGCGAAGGCTTAACTGCGGTTATCTCCGTAAAGGTGCCAAATCCGCAGTTTGAAGGGCAAACCAAGACCAAGCTCGGTAACAGCGAAGTGCGTGGGATTGTGGACATTATTACCGGCGAAGCCATCAGCACCTATTTGGAGGAGCATCCAAGCGAAGCCAAAAAGATTATCGAAAAATCCGTCAAGGCAGCCCGTGCTCGCGAAGCAGCACGTAAGGCACGTGAAATGACACGCCGCAAAAACGCCCTTGAAAGCACGAGCTTACCGGGGAAGCTGTCTGATTGCTCTGTGAGTGATCCGGCATTCAGTGAACTTTTTATTGTCGAAGGGAATTCCGCAGGGGGCTCTGCCGTTGAAGGGCGTGATCGTCGCTATCAAGCCATTCTCCCATTGCGTGGTAAAATTTTGAACGTTGAAAAAGCGCGCTTGGACCGTATTCTTTCCAGTGATGAAATCCGCAATTTGATTACTGCCATTGGTTCCGGGATTGGCGATCAATTTGATGTGAGCAAGGCACGTTACCATAAAATTATTATCATGACCGACGCCGATGTCGACGGGGCGCACATTCGTACGCTTTTGTTGACCTTATTCTATCGTTACATGAGTCCGCTTATTGAAGCCGGCTATGTTTATATTGCACAGCCACCGCTTTACAGCGTGAAGCGCGGCAAAAAGAAACACTACCTTTATAACGATGAAGCCCTGCGTGAATTCCTCGCCGGTGAAGGCAAGGACATTGATACCGCCAAGGGTATTCAACGCTACAAGGGTCTTGGGGAAATGAACCCGGAAGAACTCTGGGAAACCACCATGAATAACGAAAATCGTATTCTCCTGCAGGTAACAATGGAGGATGCATTGATCGCTGACGATATTTTCTCTATTCTCATGGGCGAACGCGTAGAACCGCGCCGTGAATTTATCACTGCCAATGCGCGTTATGTCAATAATCTCGATATTTAAGGAGGACACATTTTATGGATAATAACTATACCCATGGCACCATTGAACGCCGCAATATTGTCGATGAAATGAAAGAATCCTTTATCGACTATTCCATGAGCGTTATCACTGCCCGTGCATTGCCGGATGTGCGTGACGGGCTCAAGCCGGTTCACCGCCGTATCCTCTATTCTATGTTAAAAACCAACATGACCCCGGATAAGCCACACCGCAAATCCGCCCACATTGTTGGGAACGTGCTTGCAAACTACCATCCACACGGCGATGCTGCTGTGTACGATAGTATGGTACGTTTGGCACAGCCTTTTAGCTTGCGTTATACCATGGTTGACGGCCAAGGGAACTTCGGGAATATTGACGGCTATCCGGCGGCGGCACAGCGTTATACCGAAGCGCGTATGACCAAATTGGCCCAAGAAATGCTCCGCGATATCGAAAAAGAAACCGTGGACTATACGCCAACCTACGACGAATCCAGCGAGGAACCAACCGTCCTCCCTTGCCGTTTTCCAAATTTGTTGGTCAACGGTACATCCGGGATTGCCGTTGGGATGGCAACCAATATGCCGCCACACAATTTGCGTGAAGTCACCGATGCTTTTGTTGCGATGATTGATGACCCAACCATCAGCGATGAAAAGCTTGCCAACCTTGTTAAAGCACCGGACTTTCCTACCGGCGGCATTATTATGGGGCTTAGCGGTGTGCGTGATGCATACCTCACCGGTCGTGGGGCTATCACTGTGCGTGCCCGCACCAATGTCGAAAAAATGGCCAACGGCAAGAGTCGTATCATCGTCACAGAAATCCCTTATCAAGTCAACAAAGCGCGCTTGGTAGAAAAAATTGCCGACCTCGTTAAGGATAAAACCGTTGATGGCATTACGGCCTTGCGCGATGAATCCAACCGTGAAGGGATTCGTATTGTTATTGAATTGCGCCGCGATGTGAATCCTCAGGTAGCATTGAATCAGCTCTTTAAGCACACGGCCTTGCAAAGCAACTTTAACGTGATTAACCTTGCCTTGGTGGACGGCGTGCCACGTATTCTCACCTTGCGTGAAATCATGGTGCACTACCTTGACCACCAAGAAGATGTTATCGTGCGCCGTACCCGTTACGATTTGCGCAAAGCCGAAGAACGTGCGCACATTGTCGAAGGGCTCAAAATTGCTGTCGATCATATTGATGAAGTCATTGCGATCATTCGTTCTTCCTATGATGATAATGAATCCAAGGCACGCTTGGGCGAACGTTTCGGTATGAGTGAACGCCAAGCACAAGCGGTTATTGAAATGCAGCTTCGCCGTTTGCAAGGATTGAACGTTGAAAAACTTGAAGCCGAATTGGCTGAATTACTCGCACGCATTGCCGAATACAAAGCCATTCTTGCCGATGAAAGCAAGGTCATGGAAATCATTCGCACCGAAATGACCGAAATTGCCAATAAGTTTGGCGATGAACGTCGCACCGAAATCTCCTATAACAAGGACGACATCAACGTTGAAGACCTCATTGCCGAAGAAGACATGGTGATTACCATCAGTCATGCCGGCTACATCAAACGCATGCCGATGGACAGCTACCGCAATCAAAAACGTGGGGGCCGTGGCGTGAATGCCACCAAGATGAAGGATGACGACTTTATCGAAAACATCTTCATCACCACCACCCATCACACCATGAACTTCTTTACCAACCGTGGACGCCTCTTGAAGCTCAAAACCTTCGAAATTCCGGAAAGCAACCGCGGCGGTCGTGGCACAGCCATGATTAACCTTTTGAAGCTCGGCAAGGGCGAAAAGGTGACCACAGTCTTGCCATTGCGTGCAAACGAAGAAGAAGGCTTCCTCACCTGCGTGACTGCCAAGGGCATGATCAAGAAAACCGTTCTCAGCGAATACCATACCGCGCGCAACGATGGCATCAAAGCCATCAATTTGCATGATGGCGATGAACTCATAGACGTGCGCATCACCTCCGGTGAAGACGAGCTCATCTTAGTAAGCAGAAGTGGCAATGCCATTCGCTTCCATGAAAGTGACGTTAATCCAACCGGTCGCAGCACCGCCGGCGTTCGCGCGATGCGCTTGAATGCGGATGATGTGGTTGTGGCCATGGATATGATTAAGGATGATTGCGAACTCTTTGTCATCAGCGAACATGGCTATGGCAAGCGTACCGATTTAAGCGAATACCACAAACAAACCCGTGGCGGTAAGGGCGTGACCACCTTGAAGGTCAGCGAAAAAACCGGCCTTGTTGCAAGCGCACAGGTTGTGCGTGGCAACGAGGAAATCATGGTTATCAGCCGTGAAGGCACCTTGATTCGTACCTCTGTCGGGGACATTTCAACCTTAGGACGTGCGACCCAAGGCGTGAAAATCATGAAATTGGACGATGGTGATGCAGTAATTGCGACCGCCCGTTTCGTGGATGATAACAACGAATGAAGATGAAATAATGAAAAGAAAAGAATTTGCTCTTGACGGGGCAGATTCTTTTCTTTTTTTGCTTAATAGCCTATATGATATAAAACAACGGAGAAGCAAGGAATCTGTCTTTTTTTGAATATTTTTAGTCGCTTTTTTACATCTTTATAGAAATGCAAAAATGGTTGTGGTATCATAAAATGAATAGAAAATGTCATAGGACAAGTGACGCTAATCAGTTAATAGAGGTGATAAATAATGTCTATAGGCAAACGTTTGGAGGAATTGATAAATTATCGCAATACAAACGTGAACCGTGTCGCAAGAGAAGCAGGCATTAGCCCGCAAACCATCTACGGTATCATTAAGAGAGACAATACCAAGGTTGACATCAACATTTTGATGGCCCTCGCCAAGGAATTGAATGTAACTTTAGACTTTTTCAGCGGTGGTCCGCTTAACGTTGACGAAGTAGATGTAGAAACCTTCGTCAGCCGTTATCGCCAATTGGATGCCCACGGTAAAAAGGTTGTACAAAGCTTGATTACCCTCGAGCTCGAACGCATCCAAGAAGAAGCTGCTGAATAATCTTTTCTAACCAGCGTGGAAACAATGCGCCGTAGTAAACATCATTCAATCATCGAAAAATCCCCGCAACCATTGCGTGTGTGCAATGGTTGCGGGGATTTTTGTATATAGCATCAGAAAAAAAGACCGCCAAACGTTAGGCGGTCTTTTGCTTTGCTTAGTGAATAGTCAGGCTGGTCCAGTTTTCGTTTGGACGGGTACCGGTGTATTCGTGGTCATTGGTCGCTTCGATGATTTCGTAGTAGTACCATTCGGTTGGGCTGTTGTCCGGCCAAACCTTGTAGCTCAACAATTCGCTGTTAATGCTAACCCCACGGTCGAGCACACGGTTAATGATAGACACGGCTTCCGCACGGGTAATGGATTGATCCGGCTTGAATGTCCCATCGGTATAACCCTTAATCCAACCGGCTTGTGTTGCGGTTGCAATGCAATCATAAGCCCAGTGGGTTTTTGGGACATCGGTAAAGCTAACGGAGCCCTTCTTCACGTCCACAAAACGTGCCAACATGGCAACGAATTCAGCACGGCTGATTTCATTTTGTCCACCAAAGGTGCCATCGGTGTAACCCATGATATACTTGCCGTTTGCCATGGTGGAAACCGGTTCGTTGTACCAAGCGTTGATTGACACATCGGTGAATGGATTTCTGGTGGTATGGATGGCATCTCTGCGTTCATCCGTCAACAAACGATAAAGCATGGTGGCTGTTTCGGCACGTGAAATACTGTTGTTCGGCTTTACTGTCCCATCCACAAACCCAAACACATAAGCACGGTGATCCACACCATTCAAATCACCCGGTACAGATGGTTTGGATGGTTTGGATGGCTTAGACGGTTCAGTGGACTTTTCATAGTTCTTGACGAGCTTCGCATTATCCTTGGCCTTGTTTTGGTTGTTGCGATAAAGGTCTTTTTTGTCGATATAATGCTTATCGCTGTCCAAAACATAACCCTTCGGTGCCGTCAATTCCTTGTAGTAAATATCACTGTTTTTGTTCAACTTCTTGTAGTTCTTTTCACTCACTTGGAAAAGCACCACGCCGTTTTTATTGGAAGTAGCCGTAGCAATCTTCTTGCCATCAAGATACAAGCCAAATTCAGCACCCTTCAAAGCCGTGCCATCATGACCATCAATCTTATCTAAAGCAAAATAGAAAATATCGTCATCGTTCTCCTCAATCACCTGTTTGTTAACGGTAAAAAGCAAGGACAATGCCAATGCTTCGCTGTTTTTAACAGCGACCTTGACAGTATCATCATAGTTAGCGGCAGGAAGCTCCTTAGCCGGTTGAACCGTAAAGGTGACATTTCCACCAACAGGAATTTCGATGGAGCGATTGTCCCAACCATCTCCGGTAGGGGTAAAGATGTAGTTACTATCGTCAGGAAGGGTAATGGATGCCGGCATATTGCCATCGTTGGTAACAGTAACGGTTTTAGCAGCCGGCGGAACCACGTAACCGGCATTCTTGCTGCTAAAATAGAGTTCGGTTGGATTCATGGATAACTTGTATTCAGCAGCACCCTTTACCAAACGTGCTTCGGTGTTATCTTCGCTCCAATCTACACGGTAGGTTGGATCATCACTAAAGAAGTAATTGCTTGGATGGGCGTCCCCCAAGTGCGCGAAATAATTGACGCTAAACGGAACGGAAGCTTACGGTTTTTTATTCTCTTCAGCACCTGCAATCGTTTCCATTGTTACCCCAATATTAGAATTTTTATCGAAGTTTTCATCGACAAACAGTGTGCTTTGAGACGCTGTTTCACCGGAACCGATAACTTCCAAATAAAGGTTACTGTCAAAGGCATTATCACCGCTGCCGGCTTTGTTGTTGCGAATGAGGTTTTTGCCATCTAAGGTTAGTACATTTTGTTCCGGATTGCTGTAAATACCCCCGGCTTTTCTGCTTGCCGTATTATTTTCTACGATGCAGTCGGTTAAGGTTGTTTGGGTGTCATGAATGTACATAGCACCGCCATTGCCATTGCCATCGGAGTCTGAGATACAGTTATTGTCGTGAATGCTACCGCCCAAAATGGTGATTGATGAGCTGTCATCTGCAAAAATGGTGCCCGTTAAGGTGTGGCAATTCGAGATTTCACCGCCATGCATTTTAAATTTACCGGTCTGATGCAAAGCAATTGCGCTATCGCAATGGGCATTAGCCGGGCCGTGGTGAACGACTACGCCGTCATACATATGAATGGTTGCACCGTTACCCGCTGCAAGGGTTGGACTGCTGTCTGAGTCCACGTTGATGGTGAAAGCATTTTTTTCGGCATTTCCCAAATATACATTGGTATCTGTACCATCTGCTTTAATGCCTATGACAGATTCCATGGTATGGCCATTGCCGAGAATCATGGTGTTGTAATTTTTTAATGTAAAGTCGCCGTCTTTAACAACGGTATTATCCGGAAACTCCAGATTCTCTGTCAAGGAAATGATAAAAGCAGGGACTTTGTCGCCATTCTGGGTTGCTTTGTTAATTTGCGCCACAGCTTCCTTTAAGGTCGTAGGGGTGGCTTCTGTCTCACCATTGCCTGTTCCGTTATTGGATACATAGATGGTGGTTGCATCGGCGAAAGGATTGGTTGCCGGTGCAGCATCCTCTGCCATTGCCGCAAACGGCAAGAGTCCCAGCATCATACTACAACAAAGTATGATGCTTAGTAATCGTTTGTGCTTCTTTTTCATAATAAACGCCTCCTCAATTATTTCACTAGACCTTCTTAGTATAAGTTTAACCTGTGATACTATCCTATTCAAGGTATAATTAGTGGTTAAGCGATATTTATCTAAAAAATATAAATTTTTTCACAATAATTTCGTTTAACTTGTTGGATTTTAATGTGTGGCATAGTGTCCGGATGCTTGACGATGTGAGGGCTTTTCTAAATATAATACACATCGAGTGGGCTTGTGTGGTAAACTAAGATGAGAAACTATACGAGAAAAGAGGAATGACAATGAGCGTCACTGATACCATTGCTGCGATTATTACTGCGCCGGGGCGTGCTGCTGTTGGGATCATTCGTTTGAGTGGTCCGGAGGCGGTGGCGATTGCCGGGCGTTTATATGATGGAGCGGCTGATTTAAGCACGGCGGCGAGCCATACGATTCATTACGGCTGGGTGTGGGATCAGGCGCATGGAAAGCGTGTGGATGAGGCGCTCTTTTTGTTGATGCGTGGTCCAAAGAGCTATACCGGCGAGGATGTGGTAGAGATTCAGTGTCACGGTGGGCATACCTCAACCCAAGAAATTTTGCGATTGTGCTTGGTACAGGGGGCGCGTGTGGCTGATGAGGGCGAGTTTACAAAGCGTGCGTTTATTAATGGCAAGCTGGATTTGACGCGTGCCGAAGCGGTGATGGATATTGTCGATGCCAAGAGTGAGGCAGCGTTGAGCCAAGCGGTGGCGCAAAAGAGCGGTGTGCTTGAAGGGCGTATTCGCGATGCGCGTGAAGCGGTGTTGGAATTGGTGGCGTTTATTCAGGCGGATTTGGATTATCCGGAGGATGATATTGAACGTTTAACCGATGCGGAGCTGGCAAGCCGTGTGCAAGCGGTGGCAGGCGATTTGGATGCGTTGATTGCTTCGGCAGAGCGTGGGCGTATTACCCGTGATGGGATTAAGATGGTCATTGCCGGGAAACCGAATGTGGGCAAGTCGAGTTTGCTCAATGCACTGTTGGGGCGAGATCGTGCGATTGTTACAGATATTGCCGGCACGACCCGCGATGTGGTGACGGAGCATTTGACCATTGGCGGTGTGCCGGTGGAAATTCTCGATACGGCAGGGATTCGCGAAACTGCGGACACCATCGAAGCGATTGGCGTGGAACGTGCCAAGGCGGCCAGTCAAGAGGCGGATTTGGTGCTTTATGTGGTGGATGCAAGTCGCGGTTTGGATAGCGATGACGAAGCGTTTTTAAGTGCGCTTAGCGGCAAGGCTTGCTTGCTCGTGGTGAATAAGAGCGACTTAAACGGGGAAATGGCGGTGCCGGAAGCGTTTAGTGACAAGCATGTGCGCATTTCCGCAAAGGCGGTTGTTGGTATTGACGTGCTGGAAAAGGCCATTTTGGGTATGATTTTGCATGACAAAACCGTGGGCTCCGGTGATACGGCAGTGGTCAGCAATGCGCGCCATATTGCGCTTTTGGAACGTTGCGCGGCAGATTTGGCAAGCTTCCTCAATGGGCTCGCAATGGATATGAGCAAGGACATTTTGGTAATTGATTTGCAAAATGCTTGGGAAAATCTGGGGCTTATCACCGGTGATACGGCGAGTGAGGATTTGATTGATACCATTTTCTCGAAATTCTGTTTAGGTAAATAGGAGCACTATTATTATGAATAAAATCTATGATTATCCGACACCCTACGATGTGATTGTAGTGGGCGGGGGCCATGCCGGCTGTGAAGCAGCATTGGCGTGTGCCAAGATGGGGCATCAAACCCTGCTTTGTACGATTAGCTTGGACCATATTGCCCTTCTTCCTTGCAATCCCTCTATTGGCGGGCCGGCAAAGGCGCATTTGGTGCGCGAGTTGGATGCAATGGGTGGCAGTATGGGCGAGGTTGCAGACGAATGCTTGATTCAGATGCGTGTGTTGAATACGTCCAAAGGGCCGGCGGTACATTCCATGCGTGCGCAAATGGACAAGGAACTGTATCGTCACACGATGACCGAGCGTCTGGAGCATACCGAAAATCTCACGGTTAAGCAATTCATTGCCGAAGAATTGTTAATTGAAGATGGGGCGGTGTGTGGCGTTGTAGATCACACGGGGATTGCTTATAGGGCAAAGCGTGTGATTTTGTGCACGGGAACGTATTTGAAGAGTCGCATTATTATCGGCGAATACAGCGAAAACGCCGGCCCACAGGGGCAGCTTCCGGCGAACAAGCTGTCTGAAAATCTGCGTGATGTAGGTTTTAACGTGGTGCGTTTCAAAACCGGCACACCGGCGCGTGTTGATGTGCGTAGTGTAGACTATAGCAAGATGGAAGAGCAACCGAGCGATGCCAACGACAAGCATTTTTCCTTCTGGCATGCTAGTGATTTCGAAAACGGTTTGGACAAAATCAGCTGTCATTTGACCTATACCAACGAAACCACTCACGGTATTATCCGTGCCAATTTGGACCGTTCTCCGCTGTATTCCGGTTTTATTGAAGGCACCGGTCCGCGCTATTGCCCATCCATTGAGGATAAGGTGGTGCGCTTTAGCGACAAGAGCCGTCATCAGCTGTTTGTGGAGCCGGAAGGGCTTCATACCACCGAGCTTTATGTGCAAGGGTTTTCCTCCAGTTTGCCGATGGATGTACAGCTGGAAATGATTCACACCTTACCGGGGCTGGAAAATTGCGAAGTTATGCGTCCGGCGTATGCCATTGAATATGATTTGATTGACCCGTTGGAGCTTCGTCCAAGCCTTGAAACCAAGCGTGTGCGCGGTCTGTTCTGTGCGGGACAGATTAACGGCACCAGTGGCTACGAAGAGGCGGCGGCACAAGGATTGATGGCTGGGATTAATGCGAGCCTTTCCTTGCGTGGCAAGGAACCGGTGGTCTTAAAACGCCACGAGGCCTACATTGGTGTGCTGATTGATGATTTGGTGACCAAGGGTACCAACGAACCGTATCGTATGCTCACCAGTCGTTGTGAATACCGTTTGCTCTTGCGTGAAGACAATGCCGACCGCCGTTTGTCCGAGATTGGCCACGAAGTGGGATTGTTGGACGATGCAAAGTATGCGAAGTATCAGGCGCGTTGGCAAGCCATTGACGATGAGTTGGCGCGTTTGGAGGAAGTGGTGCTTCGTCCGAGCGAGGCACAGCCGATTTTGGATGCATGCGGCGGTGAACCGCTCCACAAGAGTGTGAGCTTGTACGATTTGCTCAAGCGTCCAAATATTCACTATGCGGATTTATTGGCGCATGGCTACGGCCGCGAGGATTTGCCGGCGGATGTGGTCGAAGAAGTGGACATTATTATTCAATATACCGGCTATATTATGAAGCAAGAAGAGCAGGTGGCGCGTACCGCCAAGCTTGAAAGCCGTCGTTTTCCGGAAAAAATGGATTATAGTAATGTATCAAACTTACGTTTGGAAGCGCGTCAAAAGCTCGATACCGTTCAGCCTGAAACCGTTGGCCAAGCCAGCCGAATCAGCGGTGTAAACCCGGCAGATATCACAGCCTTGCTTGTGTGGTTAGAGCAAAGCCGGAGGGACGTGCAATGAGCAAGATTCTGGACTTGATTCAGGCACAATTAAAGCCGCGTTTTCATTTGAATGACGCGCAATGTTTGCAATTTGAACGTTACTATGAGTTGTTGGTGGATTGGAATAGCCGCATGAATTTGACGGCGATTACAGACCCACAGGGCGTGGTAGAAAAGCATTTTTTGGATAGCCTCTTGCTATTGGAGGATGTGTCTTTCAAAGATGGCGAAACCTTGATTGATGTGGGCACCGGTGCAGGTTTTCCGGGGATTCCGTTAGCGATTGTTTGCCCGGGGTTGGGCGTGGATTTGCTTGATAGCCTTCGCAAGCGTGTGGGCTTTTTGCAAACGGTTATTGATGCGCTTGGTCTTGCGCATGTATCGGCGTACCATGACCGCGCGGAGCTTTTTGCCAAAAAGCCGGAGCGCCGCGATCACTACGATTGGGCAACGGCGCGCGCAGTGGCACGGTTGCCACTCTTAAGCGAGTATTGTCTGCCATTTGTGAAAAAAGGTGGAACCTTCATTGCCTGCAAAGGCCCGGACGGTGCGGCAGAGCTCGATGAAGCCAAAGGCGCACTCAAGGCACTGGGTGCGACACATGCCAAGACCTGCATTCACGAACTGCCGGGCGGCGAACGCCGCGATATTCTCTTGATTGAAAAAATTGCGCCAACGCCAAAGCGTTTTCCGCGCAATCCCGGAGCGGCGGCAAAATCTCCACTGAAATAAAAAAGAAATCCACAACTGTGGATAAAATATTCGGCGAGCGTCACATTGACGCGCATGCCCCTCGATGGCTAGGTGCTAACGAGGGGCATTTTTGCGCGTGGTTAGGCGGTTTTTGATGCTTATGGTCGCCTGTAACGATAATTAGAAGCGTTGATGAGAATGTGTGGAAAACCGGTGGACTGTGGATAACTGTAAGGGGGCTAGATGTAGTGTGCGGTGCGTGTTGCTTCTTGCTCATGGTTCAACAAACACAGAATGAGCAATCCATTGACGGCGGACTGCTTGTGCAGGTGTGTTGAGGATGGTGCGCCGGTTATTTTTCCGTAGGGTCAACGTGATGACAGGTGGTGTTTCACGTGAAACATTTGTGCTTTGTCAATGATTGAAAATCAGTGATTTTTTGCTTATACTGATAGAAAAGAACATTACCAGCCATTGCTGGAGAAAGAGGACAGAATGATTCGATTTAACAACGACTACAATCAAACTTGTGTGCCGGAAATTCTGGCAGCGATTCAGAAGCTCGGCGATCAAACCTTTCCCGGCTACGGCCAAGATGATTTATGCCACGCGGCGGTCAATCTTTTGAAGGAAGAAATCGGCTGGGAAGATGCGGATATTCATTTTATGCCGGGTGCAACCCAAGCAAACTTTATTGTACATGCGGCGGCGCTTCGTCCGATTGAAAGCGTGATTTGCGCGGATAGCGGCCATATTGCCGGCCACGAAGCCGGCTCAGTAGAAAATACCGGGCATCAGCTTTTGGTGGTGCCATGCCGTGACCACAGCGGGAAGCTTCATGCCGATGATATTCGTGCTGTTGCAGATCACTATCAAGTTATGGGTGAACCGGAATACATGACTGACCCCAAGCTTGTCTATATTTCACAAACAACCGAGTACGGTGGTATTTACAGCTTGGATGAGCTGCAAGCCATTAAAGAGGTTTGCGAAGACCATGATATGATGCTTTTTGTCGATGGTGCGCGTTTGGCGTATGCGCTTGGTAGCGAAGAAAATGACGTAACGATGTGGGACCTTGCTGCACTTTGTGATGCATTCACCATTGGCGGCACAAAATGCGGTGCACTTTTTGGCGAAGCGGTGGTACTTACCAATGACCGCTTAAAACGTCGTTTCCGTACGTATATGAAACAAAATGGCGCCGTTCTTGCAAAAGGGTGGCTGTTGGGCTTACAATTTTATACTTTGTTTCAAAACGGCCTTTATTACAAGCTGGGTCAACAAGCGGACCGTCAAGCGCTGCGTATCAAGGAAGGGTTTAAGGACGTTAATATTCCGCTTTTCACCGACAGTCCAAGTAATCAGCAATTCGCTTTGCTGACCAAAGCAGAGCAAGACGCCCTTGTCGGCACCTTTACCTTTGAAATATTCGGTCCGTACAATGAGCATCGTGACATTGTTCGTTTCTGTACCAGCTGGTCCACTCAAGATATTGAAGTGGATGCGCTTGTCAGTGCGCTGAGACGTTTATAAACAATTATCTCCTTTGGCTTTAGAGCCAAAGGAGTTTTTTTGTTGGAGCTTTAGCGTAAATAAACCCCCAGTTCAACTGGGGGTCGGTAA
>OLPO01000740.1_pt1 | contig 25167 bp, 21 predicted proteins | sample 1672831 | NCBI WGS metagenome assembly OLPO01 (sample SAMEA3136728, study PRJEB25190) | human gut metagenome
TTGAGGTGTTTTAGGATTGCGAGAGCATGAAATGCGAAGCAATCCGTGTATCATTATTTACAGCTGTAGTTTAACATGCAGCCGCAGGGAAAACAACACGTTTTTGCAGGATGGCTCATATGCTGTCCGTTTTATGTATAAAGTTTGATAATAAAAATACTTGACAAACAAACTAAATTGCTATATACTTTGAAAGTCAAATATATTTAAACACAAAATATAAGAAAGACAAATAAGATAACCGGATCACAAAACAGGAGGGTACGATGGCAGAGATCATAATAGGAACAGGCGCAGCGGTTCCGGATTATGTGCTGGATAATGACGGCGTGGCAGAGATGGTGGAGACAGACGATGTCTGGATCCGAGAGCGAACCGGAATCTTGCAGAGACACATTGCGAAAGAAGAAACGGCGGACTCACTTGCAGAGGAAGCGGCATGCCGTGCGATGGCAGATGCCGGGATAGCGCCGGAACGCATCGATCTGATTGTGGTGGCAACGACAACAGCCAGAGTGCGGATGCCGTGTGTGGCCTGCAGGGTTCAGGAGAAGATTGGTGCGAAGCAGGCAGTCTGCTTTGATCTGAATGCGGCCTGCACCGGCTTTGTGCTGGCTTATCAGACGGCAACGGCGTATTTGAAGGCCGGTATTTACCGGACGGCGCTTGTGATCGGAAGCGATTGCATGTCACAGGTCATCGACTGGGGAGACCGCAGCACCTGCATTTTGTTCGGAGATGGAGCCGGGGCGGCAGTGCTGCAGCGGCATCCCGGGCTTGACTATCTTCCGGTTGCCGGAGCGGACGGAGGAAGGGGAGAAGTACTTTCCTGTCAGGCACTGTATGAGCGCCAGCCTTTTTGCAAAGAGAGCGGGAAGTCCGGTTTCCTGCATATGGACGGACAAGCCGTGTTCAAATTTGCAGTGCGCAAGGTTCCAGAAGCGATTTTGGAGGTTCTGGAATTGAACGGACTGACGATAGAGGACATCGACTGGTTTGTGGTGCATCAGGCGAATCGCCGGATCATCGAGTCGGTCGCACGGCATCTGGGCGTATCTTTGGAACGCTTTCCGGTCAATTTACAGGAATATGGAAATACCTCGGCTGCGAGCATTCCGATTTTGCTGGATGAGATGAAACACAGCGGGCAGTTGAAAAAGGGACAGCGTCTTGTGATTGCCGGCTTTGGAGCCGGTCTGACCTGGGGTGCATCCATATTAGATTATGAGCACTAGGCAACTGTGTTCATGAGCAAGCTGCGAAGCTAGGCCCTGTCAGCAGAGCTGCAGGGATGGACTGCGAATGTCCGCTTTGTAAAGGGCGGAGAAAAAATAAAAATGGAATCTTAGAGGTCTTGTAAATACAACCTGGAGATTCAAAGAGACTAAGAAAAAGAAAAGGAGATTATATATCATGGTAGAAAGAATTATGGAAATGACATCGGAGAATCTGAACATTGACCGCGCGCTGATCCAGCCGACGTCTTCATTTAAAGGAGATCTTGGCATTGATTCGCTGGATCTGTTTGAACTCGTCATGGCATTGGAGGAGGAGTTTGACGTCGAGATTCCGACCGAAGATCTGGAAAAGCTCTCGACCGTGCAGGATGTCGCAGACTATGTGGAGGCACACCGCGCGTAAGGGAAGGAGCACAGCAATGCAGACAGAAATCACAGAGTTACTTGGAATACAATATCCGATCATTCAAGGTGGTATGGCCTGGGTGGCGGAGCATCATCTTGCGGCAGCTGTATCGGAGGCCGGAGGCCTGGGACTGATCGGGGCGGCAAACGCACCGGCGGAATGGGTGCGGGAGCAGATCCGTGCCGCAAAAAATCTGACGGAGCAGCCGTTCGGTGTGAATATTATGCTGATGAGTCCATATGCCGATGAGGTCGCACAGGTCGTGGCTGAAGAAGGTGTCAAAGTCGTAACGACTGGCGCGGGCAGTCCGGAAAAATATATGGAGCAGTGGAAACAGTCCGGTATCCGGGTGATTCCGGTCGTCGCTTCTGTGGCACTGGCAAAGCGGATGGAGCGCTGTGGAGCGGATGCAGTGGTCGCAGAGGGTTGTGAATCCGGAGGACATGTCGGAGAAAGCACGACAATGGCGCTGGTGCCGCAGGTCGTGGATGTTGTGAAGATTCCGGTGATCGCAGCCGGGGGGATCGCAGACGGGCGCGGTATTGCGGCTGCGTTTATGCTCGGCGCAAAGGCCGTCCAGATGGGAACCCGATTTATCGCGACACAGGAAGCACAGGTGCATGAAAGCTATAAAAATCAGGTGCTGCGGGCAAAGGACATTGATACCCGCGTGACCGGGCGGTCGACCGGACATCCGGTGCGCGCATTGCGCAATGAAATGACAAAGCGCTATCTGGAGCTGGAGCAGGAGGGTGCATCGTTTGAAGAACTGGAGCAGCTCACATTAGGAGGACTGCGCAGAGCGGTTGTGGAAGGTGATGTGCGGATGGGAAGCATGATGGCCGGACAGTGTGCCGGATTGGTGCGGGAGATTCTTCCGTGCAGTGAGCTGGTGCCGCAGCTGATGCAAGAAGCCAAAGCATGTATGAAAGGAATCCGGATCGATGAGTAAAACAGCATTTCTTTATCCGGGTCAGGGAGTACAGACACCTGGCATGGGTGCGGATTTTTATCGGAACAGCGCATCGGCGCGTGCGGTATTTGATGAGGCCTCCGCTGCACTCGGAATGGATATGAGAGCGCTCTGCTTTGAAAACAATGACCGCCTGGATCAGACAGAATATACACAGGCAGCGCTTGTGACCTTATATCTGGCACAGACCCGTGTGCTGACAGAGGCCGGGATCCTGCCGGATGTCACAGCCGGATTGAGTCTTGGTGAATATGCAGCGCTTGCTGTCAGCCATGCAATGCAGGAGCAGGATGCGATCCGTCTAGTACGCAGGCGTGGTATTTTGATGCAGAATGCCGTACCGGATGGCAGTGGTGCGATGTGCGCGGTGCTCGGCATGAAGGAAGCAGCCGTAGAGGAAGTGCTTGCAGAGCGGGAAGGTGTGTTTATCGCAAATTATAACTGTCCCGGTCAGCTGGTGATCACCGGTGTGCGATCAGCAGTCGAGGAGGCGGCGGAGGCGCTGCGTGCATCAGGAGCAAGGCGGACAGTCATGCTCAATGTGAGTGGTCCGTTTCATTCGCCGCTTCTTGCCGGGGCAGCAGAAGAGCTTGAACGAGAACTTTTACAGACCCCATTTTCAGATCCGGATATTCCGTATCTTACAAATGTGACAGCACAGCCGGTGACGGAAAAGGAACCAATCAGGGCGCTTCTGGCGCAGCAGATCTGTGCGCCGGTGCGGTGGATGCAGAGCATGCAGCGGATGCTGGCAAACGGAGTGGATACATTTGTGGAAATCGGTGCCGGGAAAACACTGGCAGGATTTCTGCGCAAGCTGGATCGGAATGTGAATGTCTATCCGGTGACGACGTGGGAAGAAGCACAGATTGTGATCGCAAAGCTGGAGGCCCGAGATAAGAAGCTGTGGCGAAGTGCATAAAGAAGTGCATAAAAGAAAGGAATTAAAGCCGTATGTCAGAAAAAATAGCAGTTGTGACCGGGGCTTCCCGCGGAATTGGTCGGGCAATCGCCTGTCGCCTGGCGAGCGAGGGGATTCGGGTCATCATTAATTATAATGGTTCAGTGGAACAGGCAGAACAGGTGCAGCGCCAGATCCGGGAAGCGGGCGGACAGGCAGAAATTTACCAGTGCAATGTGGCAGACTTTGCATCCTGTGAAACGTTTGTTTCAGATGTTTTAAAGACATGGGGACGCATCGATATTCTGGTCAATAATGCGGGAATCACGCGGGACGGACTGCTGATGCGTATGGCGGAGGAAGACTTTGACCAGGTACTGGACACGAACCTGAAGGGCGCTTTTCATATGATGAGGTTCGTATCCAGACAGATGCTAAAGCAGCGATACGGACGGATCATCAATATGGCATCCGTCGTCGGAATCGCAGGAAATGCAGGACAGGCGAATTATGCCGCGTCGAAAGCCGGTGTGATCGGGTTGACGAAGGCCGCAGCGAAGGAGCTGGCATCGCGGGGAATTACGGTAAATGCAGTGGCTCCGGGCTTTATAGAAACGGACATGACGGCAGCGCTCTCCAGTCAGGCACGCGATGCGGCAGCCGCACAGATTCCGATGGGACATTTCGGGACGGCAGAACAGGTAGCAGAGACGGTGGCGTTTCTGGCTTCGGACGCGGCTTCTTATATGACCGGACAGGTGCTGCAGGTTGACGGTGGCATGGTGATGTAGAACCAGGAGGAAACAGATGAAAAAACGGGTAGTGATTACAGGACTTGGAGCTGTGACGCCGATCGGTAATACGGTGGATGCATTCTGGGATGGTATAAAAAAAGAACAGATTGGGATTGGTGCGATTACAAGCTTTGACACGTCGGACTATAAGGTAAAACTGGCTGCCGAGGTGAAGGATTTTAAGGCAGCAGATTATATGGACGCGAAGGCAGCACGGAGAATGGAGCTATTTTCCCAGTATGCAGTCGCAGCTGCGCGGCAGGCATATGAGGATTCCGGACTGGATATTTCAAAAGAAGATCCATATGATGCGGGTGTCATCATCGGCTCCGGTATAGGATCCTTACCTGCCCTGGAGCGGGAATATAGCCGACTGCTGACAAAGGGACCGACCCGTATCAGCCCGATGTTTGTTCCGATGATGATTTCAAATATGGCAGCCGGAAATGTATCTATTCAGCTTGGATTTAAAGGAAAATGCACAAACGTTGTGACGGCCTGTGCATCCGGGACACATTGCATCGGTGATGCACTGCGGGCTATTCAGTATGGCGATGCCGTGATGATGCTGGCCGGCGGTACGGAGAGCTGCATCTGTGAAACCGGGGTGGCAGGCTTTATGAACCTGACAGCGCTTTCGACGGAAACGGATCCGATGCGGGCTTCGATTCCGTTTGATCAGGATCGCAGTGGTTTTGTGCTGGGCGAAGGTGCCGGAGTTGTCATGCTCGAGGAGCTGAATCATGCAAAAGAGCGTGGCGCAAAAATTTATGCGGAGCTTTGTGGCTACGGAGCGACCGCGGATGCGTACCATATTACATCGCCGGCGGAGGACGGAGCCGGTGCGGCTCGTGCGATGCAGCTTGCAATGCAGGAGGCGGGCATTTTGCCATCCGAGGTAGACTATATCAATGCACATGGAACCGGGACACATCACAATGACCTGTTCGAGACGCGGGCGATCCACCGGGCGTTCGGGGATGCAGCTCATCAGCTGCACATCAATTCGACAAAATCGATGATCGGTCATCTGCTCGGAGGTGCAGGCGGTGTGGAGATGGTGGCGACGGTGCTTGCAATCCGGGATGGCTGGATCCATCCGACGGTTGGGACGAAGGGACCGGATCCGGAATGTGATCTTGATTATACGATTGGTGCGCCGGTGCAGATGGAAATCAATTATGCACTGACAAATTCTCTCGGCTTTGGCGGACATAATGCTTCTCTGCTGCTGAAGCGCTATAAAAAATGAGAAAGAACATCCAGGTTGGAGGAGAACGGGATATGGATACAGAAAATCTGATCAGACTGATTCAGGCAGTGTCGGATTCTGCATTGACGGGATTTCGATATGAGGAAGGCGGTGTGCGCGTCCATCTTACAAAAAAGAAGGAACAGGTGACGGGCAATGCAGTGGAATTCCTGATGCCTGAGGAGCCTTCAAAGCGATCGGACAAAGAAATAGGGCAGATGAAAACGGACTTGGCAAAGGACGGGCAGGGGCAGCTGGTCGTATCCCCACTCGTTGGTGTCTTTTATGCCGCTCCGTCGGAGGAGGCAGCGCCGTTCGTGCAGGTCGGCGACCGTGTAAAAAAAGGACAGACACTCGGCATTGTCGAGGCGATGAAGCTGATGAATAACATAGAGAGTGAATATGATGGAACGGTGACGGAAATTCTGGTAAAAAATGGACAGAATGTAGAGTATAACCAGCCGCTGTTCCGGATCGGATAAAGAGGTAGTATGAGACATTTAAATATCAGAGAAATACAGGAAATTCTTCCGCACCGCCATCCGTTTTTACTGCTCGACTATATTGAGGATTATGAGCCGGGCCAGTATGCCATCGGATATAAATGCGTATCGTACCGGGAAGAATATTTTGCCGGACATTTTCCGGGAGAGCCTGTTATGCCGGGAGTGCTGACAATCGAGGCACTGGCGCAGGCCGGAGCCGTGGCGATTCTGAGTATGGAGGAAAACAAAGGAAAGACGGCGTATTTTGGAGGCATACGGGATTGCCGTTTCCGCGGAAAGGTTGTCCCGGGCGATAAGCTGCGTCTGGAGACAAAAATCATCCGCCAGAAGGGACCGGTCGGCATCGGAGCTGCTACGGCATCCGTGGACGGAAAGGTCGTAGCGACGGCAGAGCTGACATTTATGGTAGGATAGGGGAATATTATGATCAGAAAACTATTGATTGCGAACCGGGGAGAGATCGCAGTGCGGATCATCCGGGCATGCCGGGAGATGGGGATTGCGTCTGTGGCGGTGTACTCAGAGGCGGATCGGGATGCGCTGCATACAAAGCTGGCGGATGAGGCGATCTGTATCGGACCTGCAGCGGCAAAGGACAGCTATCTGTCTATGGAACAGCTGATCAGTGCGACGATTACCTCAGGTGCAGATGCAATCCACCCGGGCTTTGGATTTCTCTCGGAGAACAGTCGGTTCGCGGGTCTGTGTCAGCAGTGCGGGATTACCTTTGTAGGACCGGATGCAGATATCATCGCGCGCCTTGGCAATAAGCAGGAGGCTAAAAATACGATGAGCCGTGCCGGTGTCCCGGTCATTCCGGGCAGTCATACACCGATCAGATGTGCCAGTGAGGGAAAGCTTGAGGCAGAACAGATCGGTTATCCGGTGATGATCAAAGCGGCACTTGGCGGAGGCGGAAAAGGCATGCGTACTGCGTGGTCACCGGAAGAGTTTGACCGCTGCTTTGCCATGGCCCAGAAGGAGAGCCGGATGGCGTTCGGGGATGACACGATGTATATTGAGCATTTTGTACAGCATCCGAAACATATTGAGGTTCAGATTCTGGCAGATGCTTATGGGCATGTCGTACATCTGGGAGAGCGCGACTGCTCGATTCAGAGAAATCATCAGAAGCTGATCGAAGAATCTCCCTGTGATGCAATCTCACCGGCGCTTCGTAAAAAAATGGGAGAGGCCGCCGTACAGGCGGCAAAAGCTGCAGGATATGTGAACGCAGGGACAATTGAATTTCTGCTGGATGGCGATGGACGCTTCTATTTTATGGAGATGAATACACGGATTCAGGTGGAGCATCCGGTGACGGAATGGGTGACAGGTATCGATCTGATCAAGGAACAGATCCGGATAGCATCCGGAGAGCCGCTTGGGTTTACCCAGAATGAGATTGTTTTGCGCGGTCATGCGATCGAGTGCCGTATCAATGCAGAGTGTCCGAAACAGAACTTCCGCCCGTCGCCGGGGACAATCACGGACGTCTATTTTCCGGGAGGAAACGGTGTGCGGATCGATTCGGCGGTTTATCGCGGCTATACGGTTCCACCCTGGTACGATTCCATGCTGGCAAAGCTGATCGTATGGGGAAAGGATCGAGAAGAAGCGATTCAACGGATGCGCAGTGCACTTGGCGAGATCATCATTGAGGGGATCGAGACAAACGTGGATTATCAATATGGAATTCTTCAGGATCCGGACTACTGCAGCGGAAAATTTGATGTGGAGTTTTTAACCGAATCAGGCAAGTCTCCTGCTTCCATTGCATAGAGCAGATGAAGCAATAAGCAGCAAAGCGGATTGCGAATATCCGCCCGGTACGATAGAGGAGAGATAGATGAAACTGGACAATATGTTTAAAAAGATGAAGCCCGCTGCAGCGGTAAGGGGCGGTGCATCTGCCGGAAAACCAGAAGTACCGGAAGGTCTGCTGCGGAGGTGCAATAAATGTCATGGGGCGATCATTGCCAGGGAGGTAGAGGAGCAATATTATATCTGTCCGAAGTGCGGCGGATATTTTCATGTTCCGTCAAATCGAAGAATATCAATGATTGCAGATCCGGGCACATTTCAGGAATGGGATAAGGAGATGCCGGCCGGCAATCCACTGCAGTTCCGCGGATATCAGGAAAAGCTTGCACAGCTGCGCAAGAAGACAGGACTGAAAGAAGCGGTCATAACAGGAGAATGTCATATCGAAGGATATAGAACTGCGATTGCGGTATGTGACGGACGTTTTCTGATGGCAAGTATGGGGGAAACCGTCGGAGAGAAGCTGACACGCTGTATCGAGCGTGCGACGGAGAAACAGATTTCAGTCGTGATCCTTGCCTGCTCTGGTGGAGCCAGGATGCAGGAGGGGATTGTATCTTTGATGCAGATGGCGAAGGTGTCAGCGGCGCTGCGGCGGCACAGTGACGCGGGTCTTTTGTATATCAGCGTGCTGACTGACCCGACAATGGGTGGTGTGACGGCCAGCTTTGCAATGCAGGGAGATGTGATTCTTGCAGAGCCGGGTGCGCTGATCGGCTTTGCCGGACCGCGCGTGATTGAGCAGACGATCCGGCAGAAGCTGCCAAAAGGATTTCAGAGCGCAGAATTTTTGCTGGAGCACGGGTTTCTGGATGCGATCGTGCAGCGGCAGGAGATGAAGCGGGAGCTTGGGAAGTTTCTGAGACTGCATAGTGAAAACTGTGGGGCAGAGGCAGAAGTGGTTCAGAAGATTACTGAATCAAGGTGTAACACTATCGAGAAAGAAAGTAACGAAAGCGGTCAGTCGACGGTCTGTAAAGTGTCCTCTGAGCGAAGTTTTACAGTTGGACTTCTGAAAAAAAGCTGCAAAAAATCGGTAGGCAAACCGGAAGAACGAATGGAGAGCCAGGATGCCTGGCAGCGGGTACAGTGTTCAAGAAGCGCAGACCGTCCGGTCGGAATGGATTATATAGAAGCACTGTTTACGGATTTCATAGAGCTGCACGGCGACCGGCAGTTCGGGGATGATGCGGCGATCCGTGGCGGCATTGCATATTTTCGCGGAAAGCCGGTAACGGTGATCGCGCAGCAGAAAGGCACTACGACGAAAGAAAATATTGCCTGCAATTTTGGAATGCCGAAGCCGGAGGGGTATCGTAAAGCACTGCGGCTGATGCAGCAGGCAGAGAAATTCCACCGGCCGGTCATCTGCTTTGTTGATACGCCGGGAGCTTTCTGCGGCATGGAAGCAGAGGAGCGCGGGCAGGGAGAAGCAATTGCCCGCAATTTATTTACCCTTGCCGGATTGCGCACACCGGTGCTGACCGTCATTACCGGTGAGGGCGGAAGCGGTGGCGCACTCGCCCTGGCGGTGGCAGATGAAGTATGGATGCTGGAAAATTCAGTGTATTCCATTCTTTCCCCGGAAGGATTTGCGAGCATTCTCTGGAAGGATGCTTCCCGTGCGAAGGAAGCGGCAAACGTGATGCGGCTGACTGCACAGGATCTGCAAAAGCAGGGAATTATCGAACGGGTATTTCCGGAAGGAGAGCACTACACGCGGGAGCATATGGAACCGGTGACGGAGCTTCTTGGTGCTGCTATGGAACAGTTTTTACAGCAGCAGAGCAGGCAGACGGACGAAGAGCGGTTGAAATGCCGCTATGCGCGCTTTCGGAAATTCTGAACTGTTACTTGATTTTACGCAGGCGGAAGGGGTATAATAAGCACTGTAGCATAATATGTATGTCTGAAATTCTCCTGAACATCGAGCACAGAAAGGATCCGGGCGTACATGAAGGAGAGGCGAAAGGGCAGGAGCACATGGAATATATGGACGGCGCATATAAAAAGATTAATTACATACTCGTCAGCCTGATTAATGAAATCTGGGAGCTGGAGGGAAAGGCAATTATTACAGAAGAGTTCGCAGATCTGACGAATAATGATATGCACGTCATAGAAGCGGTAGGGCTTGGAGAAGGTAATAACATGTCCTGCGTGGCACGCAGGCTGAATATCACGACAGGTTCCCTGACGACTTCAATGAACCATCTGGTGAAAAAGCAGTATGTCGAGCGGCGCAGAAGTGAAAAGGACCGCCGCGTGGTATTCGTAAAGCTGACTGAGAAAGGGATTGCCGCTTATCGCCATCACGAGGATTATCACCGCAGGATGACACAGGCTGTGCTGGAACGGCTCGACGAGGAGGAGCTCCCGGTGCTGGTGAAGACGCTAGATGCACTGAGCGACTTCTTTAAGGAGTACAGCAATTCAGAGGCCACTGCGAATAAATCAGTATGAGTTCAGAGGAGATACAGGTGACAGAGAAGAACAGAGCAGGAAAAGGGCATCCGGATGATGCAGCACTGCAGGAAAAGCGCAGGCTGGCCGGTGAGATCATCGAACGGCTGGAAAAAGAGTATCCGGATGCCGGGTGTACTCTGGATTATGATGATGCATGGAAGCTACTCGTGAGTGTGCGGCTTGCGGCGCAGTGTACGGATGCCCGTGTAAATGTAGTAGTAGAAAAGCTTTATGAGAAATTTCCGGATGTGGAAGCCCTCGCAGCGGCTGACCCGGAGGAGATTGAGGAACTGGTGCGTCCGTGCGGACTTGGAAAAAGTAAGGCGCGGGATATCAGTGCTTGTATGCGGATGCTCCGCGATGAATACGGTGGGAAAGTACCGGATGATTTTCATGCACTTTTAAAGCTTCCGGGTGTCGGGCGCAAGAGTGCAAATCTGATCATGGGCGATGTATTTGGAAAGCCTGCTATCGTGACGGATACGCATTGCATTCGTCTGACGAACCGGATGGGGCTGGTCGACGGAACAAAGGATCCGAAGAAAGTCGAGATGCAGCTCTGGGATATCATTCCTCCGGAAAAGGGCAGTGATTTCTGTCATCGGCTCGTCTATCATGGACGGGAGGTCTGTACTGCCCGGACGAAGCCGCATTGTGAGCGGTGCTGTCTGGCAGATATTTGCAGGAAGATTATTTAACCGAATCAAGCAAGTAGCGAAGCGGATTGCGAATATCCGTTTGCCTCTACTTCATCGGCAACGTAATTCCGACGCGGAAGAGATGCTCCATCGGATAGACGGACACACTGCCGCCGTGACGTTCGACGATTTCTCGGATGGAGGAGATGCCGATGCCGGAGCGTTTGCCGTTACGCTTCCGTGAGAGAAAATGCCCTTTGTCGGAGAGAACGATTCCGTCGTAGGAGTTTTCCACGCAGAGAAAGAAAAGCATACCGGTCTCTTTTGTGAAAAGGCGGATGGTGCGAGGAGAAGCGTCCGTTGCAGGTGCCATCCGGCGGCAGGCGTCAAGTGCATTTTCCAGCAGGTTGCCGAGCATGGTGCACAGCTCCACATCTGTGAGTGGCAGAAGAGCAGGAAGCAGCAGCTGAAAGCTTATCTGAATATGTGATTCCTCTGCGGCATTTGCATAATACTGCAGCAGGGCATCGACCGCCACGTTGCTGCAAAAGGAGCCCTGTGTGCGCAGCCGGATAGGGGAAGTTTCGATGTGGGAGAGATAATTCATCAGCTCAGCCAGAAGTGCGTCGCTTTCATCTAAGTGAGGCATTTGCTGAAGCTGTGTGGCCATAGTCATTAAAGTGTGAATATGCTGTCGGAAATCATGTGTCAGTTTCCGGCGGCTTTCATTTTGTTCAGCGATCTGTTTTGCGTAGACGGTCTGCATGGCAAGCTGCCTAGTCATCTGGTGGTGTTCCTCGGCGAAGGCCAGATTGTAGGAATAGGCAGTGATGATGTCACGCCAGATCGTGTAGCCGGTTGCAAGTACGAGCACGAAGCTGCCCCATTCTGTAAACCATCCGCCAAGAACCGGTTCGTAGGAAGGGAGCAGGCGGTCCCATACAAAGGTTGCGCCATAGACGACATTCGCCAGCAGCAGTGCGCGGGAGCGTACCGTTCCTGCACGGAAGGCCAGAAAGGAAGTAATCAGCAGATAAGCAGCTACAGCAGCCTTATATGCGATGACGAGTATGGAGAATGCGTCACGTTCCCAGTTTGTGATCCGGGATGCTGCGGAGGTGATACCGTAGAGCAGCGAGAGCAGGCAGAACACAAGCGCAGCGGTAGAGGAGATGCGGGAGGCAAACCAGTCCGCTTTGCACAGGTAGTTCTGCAGAAGGATCGTCAGAAAAATGAGCAGGTAGCCGGAAAAAAGCTCCAGTGTGTACAGAGGAAAGACTGGAAGCTCAAACAGTACGTGAATGAACCCGTATGAGGTAAAGACACACATGGAAAAGCAAAGCAGGGAAAAGAGCAGTGCATGCTTTTGCTTCATCCGGATTGCGGCATAGAAAGAAAACAGCATCAGCATCAGACCGATTGTGTCACAGATGAGAATGAGGGTGAGACGCATGGCGCGTGTCTGGTTGATCAGAAGCGGCTTTCCAAGTGCGGGCGCGTAGACAATACCGCTGTAATAGTGCGAGTAATCACTGACCTGCAAAAGCAGATCGGCCCGGCCGGAAGCTTCGAAGGTGGCCATCCGGGTCTGTGTCCGCGCTTTATAAGTATCCGGATCCGGATCGCCGACGGAGAGGACATTTTTTCCATTGATGAACAGCCGGTAGGCAGAAAAGATTTCCGGCAGCTCCAGTCCGTAGACGGCAGTCTGCTCCGGAAGAAGCAGATGAAGTACATAGGTGCCGCAGCCATATGGGGTATCCGGCTCGCCGGGCGTGTCGAAACGGGTATGATCCCCGATGTTTGTATAGACCATATAGCGTTTTGGGCTTCCGCTGGCAAAATCGTCCGGCGTCAGAAGAACATCCGGATAAAAGGCCCAGCCATCAATCAGGTAGAGCAGTTCATCCAGGTCCTGTTCTGAGACGACCATCAGTCCATTTGCCGGCTGGACCGTCTGTCGGGTATATTTGTTATTGAAAAAATAAAGCGCCAGACAAAAGAACGAGGTGAGCAGGGCTGCGAGAAAAAGCGGAAGCAGCCTGCGGATAGATATTTTCAAGGGGAGACCTCCTTTAAGCGCATTTTAGATGACTTAGTTCAAGAATGCCCCGACATTTTTGCTGCGAGATATGCGTTACAACACATAACATACTTAGATACTAAGAAGCCAGAAGAAACATCGGGATACCTGCTGTAAAAAGGAACTGCGGCAGTCATCGATAAGCCTGACAAGTGTGGACACCGTCCCATCATCCGGGACAATCTGAAAGGTTCCGGTCTGATCGGTCACGAAGGATGCAATGTGAGAATTCGGATCACAGCTGCCATAGGAGATGATGCATCGCTTCTCATCAAGCAGGAGCAGTCCATACTTGTCATCTCCGGACCACGGAAGCATGATCTGCACTCCAGGGAGTGTCGGGATGACAGTCTCATTTTTTTCAAAGAAAAAGGAGAATGTATCATCCGATGCCTGCAGGATCGTGATGCGGAAAAAGTCCTCGCAGGCAATCGAAAGCGCATGCAGAGTCGCTTCCGGGATGGAGATGCTGATTCCGTGCTTGGAGAACTGGGCACAGCCGGACGTCTCAAGTGTCAGCAAAAGGCGCGTTCCGGAGATCCGATCATAGTCGGATGTGAAATATTCCGTCCGGTCAGAATTCTGACTGCTCTTGAAATTTGCTTCCGTCTGTTCAGCGGCAGACGGATTGAACGGCCGGGATGAGGATCCTGGTGTCTTGGTTTCGGTCAGGTTTGTCTCTGTCTGGGAGGTGTCCGGCACTTTCGGCTCGGTTTGCTCCGTTTCCGGAAGTTTCGGTTCGGTTTGCTCCGTTTTCGGCAGTTCCGGTTCGGTTTGCTCTGTTTCCGGCAGTTCCGGTGCGGGCTGGATCCGGTCATCCTCCTTTCCGGTGTCGGAGTCGCCGCCATCGCGGTCGCCGCCGGAATATTGGAAATGCTCAAGCGTCTCATCAAAGAGAAAGGTCAGGATTCCGGTCTTTCCGCCTTCATAGGTGACCTGAAGCTTATAGGTTTCCTGCGGTGTAAACAGGAAATTGGACAGATAAATGGCATCGGAGGAAACCTGGCAAGCGCCGGAATCTGTGATATCCTGCCAGATACCATCGTGTGTGCAAAGCCGGATGCGTATCTGCGCCGGATTACCGGGCAGACCGGCGATCGGGATACAGAGCTTGCCGCGTGCCGGAAAAATGAAATTGATATCCGGATGTTTAGGATCCTGTACGGAAATCGGCACACGCAGCACCGGGACGGCGAGAGTCTCGGAAAAAACGGTGTGGGCCGGAGCGGCCAGGGTGCCGGTCAGCCAGTAAAGACCGGGCGTCGTGGTATTAACGGAATCCGTATTCCAGCAGATATTCGCCTGATACAAAGTATGGGATGCATCATAGCAGCTCCAGAGCCCGGGTAAGTTTGTGCTTATGAAAGCAGACAGATCACTTCCGGTCGCGATAGCGTAGGCTTCTCCTTCGGCGGTCCACGCATCGACCTTTGTCAGAACGACCGGACTGTCCGGGAGCACGACATGGACCGGAAGCCGCAGCGTGCGCAGTATATGATCCGCGCATGCGTAGCCGTCCGGGAAGACGATCGTTCCGAGCTCTTCGTATTCGCCGGCGACAGAGACATCGATCTGCGGTAGATCGAGCCGTCCGACATTCCAGTCAACGGAAAGCCGGATGATTGTCTCCTCACCGTCAGCCGTACGCACGCGGGCACTGACAGACTGCAGCTGAAGAATACGCATCAGCAGTGCGTCATTGTTTTCACTCGTGTTCTGCACGATGATGACCGGATCGAGAGCGGAGAGTGCATCCGAATCCAGAATTTCAAGAATTGTGCCGGTTTTTATTTCCGGTGTCTGGCTTGCTTCAGACGTGCCTGTTACTTCCGATGTTTCGGACGATTCGGTTTCTGTTTCGGTCTCCGCTGATTTAACGGATTCGGATGTTGCTTCTGCAGCTTTATCTGATTCTGCTTCGGATGTTGCTTCTGCAGCTTTATTTGATTCCGCTTCGGATGTTTCGTGTGTTTCCGTTTGAAAATCTGCCAGCGTTTTTGCATCAATGCTTCCGCCTAACGTTGTGGCTGCGAGCATCACACACATCAGTTTTCCGAGCCGATATTTCCAACGGTTCTTTATGTCTTTTTTCATCTGTTTTCACTCATACTTTCAAAAATATATTGGCGGTAGGCCTGTACGATTGAGCGCTTTTTGCGCAGATTGATCTGTACAGCGTCACCGTTTTTCATCAGAAACGTGCTGCCGGGCTGATCTACGATCATATCCATATTAACAAGGACACCCTGAATGCAGAGCAGAAAACGCGGGTCGGATAAAAGTGGCTCTGTCACGCGCGTAAAGGTGCCGGTGACCGGAAGCGTATGCTTCAGGGTGTGGATGTGGACGATCCGTTTCTGAAGATTGATATATACAATATTGGACGTATCAAGGTGAATCGGAGTGCCGGAAGAGATGACATCCAGATAGACCGGCTGCGGAGACGAGGTGAGACGGCAGAAACGCATGGCCTGTGTAAAGTCCGGATCGGATACCGGCTTGATCAGGTAGTGTACGGCATTGACCGAGGAGCCCTCCCGCAGATACTCCTCCGACTGCGTCAGAAAGATCAGGCGGCAGTCAAAGTCCTGTTCCCGAATGGCATGTGCCACCGCCATTCCGGTCATTCCACCCATATAAATATCCAAAAACACGATGGAGAACCGCCCAGGGGAAAATGCCTCGAGAAATGCTTCTCCGCTGTCAAATTCATATAAGGTAAACGGAATTCGTGCCTGCTGCATATAAGTCTGCAGCTTTCCGATAAGCTGCAGACGGTCAGAGGCGAGGTCATCCACAATGGCAATATTCATATAAAAAATCCCTCCTTTTTAACCGAATCAAGCAAGTCCCCTGCTTCAATTGCGCAAAGCAATAAGCAGTGGGTTGGGACTTGCTTGTAACAGGAGTGGTACAAGCCACTCCTGATAAGCTGCAAAGCAGCTATTCGGTTATGAGCAAGTAGCGAAGCGGATTGCGAATATCCGCTTTGACTAAAAATCTGCTGCTCTGTGCAATACACGGAACAATCCACAGATCTCTATTATAGCACGATCCGTCAGATGAAAAAAGTCTGAAATAGCCGCCAGGAATCTGCGGATTGCGCAAAAAATCTGCGCATTGCGCAAGACCGGTTGAAAAGGGAGAAAGATTCTGATAAATAAATAGACATAGCTTTTTTAAGTAACGCCTGTGACTGAAAAATGGAACAGACAGGATGGAAGGTCCCTGTGCAGGGAGAAAGGTGGATAAACGATATGAAAAAAAGATTATTTGTACTGATGCTGGCAGGATTGATGACGTTCGGAAGCTCTGCATGTGTATTTGCGGCAGAAACTGAGACGGAAGTGACGACGGAGGCTTCTTCCGAAGCGATTCCGGAGATCACGATGGATATGATGGATGCAGACCTCTATGAAGGAACCTGGGTATCCTTTGCAGGTGGATTTGATCTGTATATTCCGTCTGACTGGGATGTACTTGAGATCTCCGAGGAGGATCAGGAGAAGGGTATGATGTTCCAGGCAAAGGATCCGTCGGATTCCGGACTGAATATGGTTGTGACCGCAACGGAAATCGGAACCGATTATGATCTGTCGAAAGTCAAAGCGGAACTGGAAGAGGCAGGTAATACTGATGTTGAGCTTGGTATTGTGAATAGCATTCCGGCCGTCAGCTTTACGACCGAGTCAACGTATGGTATCGCATTCCTGGATGATGCGGGTATCATGTACAACGTTCAGATAGGACCGAAGGATATCGAGAATGCAGAGGCTTATGTAACCAATATCGTTTGCTCCCTGAGCGTGACCGAGACCGCTGAGAGCGAGACGGAGGCAGTGACCGAGTAATATACGCGGCGCTCATCTGAGACAGAAATGATAGAAATGGCATTTATTGAGAAAAATACTCAGTAAATGCCATTTCTTTTTTTGTGCAATTGCAGTATGATAACACCAGTTAGCAAACTCTAACACAAAGAGAAGGGATGTGGGAAGGGATGTTTCTTGAAATTAAAAATCTGAAAAAGAGCTTCGGAACACAGGCGAACCGGACCGAAGTATTAAAGGGCATTGATTTTTCTGTGGAAAAAGGAGAAATCTGTGTGCTGCTCGGACCGTCAGGCTCCGGAAAGTCGACACTTTTGAATATCATCGGTGGAATTGATAATGCGGATGAGGGATACATTGCGATCAATGGGGAGCGGACGGTGGATATGAATGAAAAATCACTGACCCGCTACCGCAGACGTCATCTGGGCTATGTATTCCAGATGTACAACCTGATTCCGAATCTGAATGTGAAGGAAAACATAGAGGTGGGCGCTTATCTGAGCGATCGGGCATTAGATATCAATGAGCTGATGAAGACACTTGGACTGTATGAGCATCGCGGCAAGCTGCCGAATCAGCTCTCCGGAGGGCAGCAGCAGCGGACGGCAATCGGGCGTGCGATCGTCAAAAATCCGGATATCCTGCTCTGTGATGAGCCGACCGGCGCACTCGATTATCAGACGTCGAAAGAGATTCTGCGGCTGATCGAGGAGGTCAATCACCGCTATGGCAATACGGTTATCATGGTCACACACAACGATGCAATTAAAAATATGGCAGATCGGGTCGTAAAGCTGCGCGACGGGCAGATCCGGAAAAATTATGTAAATGAAGAAAAGATTGCAGCCTGCGATCTGGACTGGTGACAGAGGAGGCGACAATGAAGAATCCATTGATGAAGCGGCTTCCGCGGGAACTGATTGGCGATATCGGAAAATATCTTGTGATTTTTCTGTTCATGACAGCTACGATAGGATTCGTCTCCGGATTTCTCGTAGCGGATGACAGTATGCTGGCCGCGTATAACGAAAGCTTTGAAAAGTACAACATAGAGGATGGCAATTTTACCCTGTCCCAAAAGGCAAGTGATACACAGCTGCAGCACCTTGTGGATGCAGGGGTGAAGATTTATGAAAATTTCTTTGTGGAAGAAGAGCGCAGGGAGCCGGGGGATGTGGCAGAGTCCGAGAAGGATGATACGAAAGAGAGCCTTGGCAAGCTGCGCATTTACGGACCACGTAACGAAATCGATCTCGTATGCCTGATGAAAGGCAATTTGCCGGAATCGAAGGACGAGATCGCAATCGACCGGATGTATGCGGATAACAACCGGCTGTCGGTCGGAGACGAGATCTGTCTGGGCAACCGGACCTTATCGGTCTGCGGACTGGTGGCATTTTCTGACTATAGCTGCCTGTTCGAGAACAACAGCGATATGATGTTTGATGCAGTAAAGTTTGGCGTCGGACTGATGACAAAGGAGGGCTTCGATGCATTTGGAACGGCGCATTTAAAATACCGTTATTCGTTTACCTATGATGAAAAACCGGCCGATGAGCAATCAGAGAAGGAGCAGTCAGATGACTTTGTGGATGTGCTGGCAAAACGGATGGGCATGACTCTGACCGATTATATTCCGCGCTATGGCAATCAGGCGATCAACTTTACCGGCGACGATATGGGCAGTGACCGTTCGATGATGCTTGTGCTGCTCTATATTCTGATCGCGATTATGGCATTTGTGTTTGCGGTGACGACAAATAATACGATTGCAAAGGAAGCGTGTGTCATCGGTACGTTGCGTGCATCCGGCTATACCAGAAGGGAGCTGCTCTTGCACTATCTGGCGCTTCCGGTCATCGTGACTCTGATTGCGGCAGTGATCGGAAATGTGCTCGGGTACACCTTCTTCAAGGATATCTGCGCAGGAATGTACTATGGAAGCTACAGTCTGCCGACGTATGAGACGAGATGGAATGCAAATGCATTTTTGCTCACGACAGTGGTGCCCATTCTGCTGATGCTGCTGGTCAATGTCTGGCTGATCGCAAAGCGCCTGCGCCTGTCCCCGCTCAAATTCCTGCGCAGGGATTTAAGCGGAAAGCGAACCAGACGTGCGGTACAGCTTCCGAATTTCCGGTTTTTCCGGCGATTTCGGCTGCGTATTATTTTACAGAACCGCTCCAGCTATCTGACGTTATTTATTGGCATTACATTTGCGAATGTCCTTCTGCTGTTCGGCATGATGATGTCTCCTTTGCTGGAACATTATCAGGATGATGTTCTTGCAAACATGCTTGGAACCTATCAGTATATCTTAAGTCCGCAAGAAGAGATCGATGAGGAAGACGAGAACACCCTGCTTGGGGTATTACAGAAGCTTATGACACCGTCCCTGGATACTGCCAATCCAACGGCTGAGAAGTTTTGCGTGACGACCCTGAAAAGTGTGATCACCGGAAAAAACAGTGAAGATATCATGGTTTACGGTATTACCGACGACAGTGCCTATTTCAATTTGCCGGAAAAGGACAGCACAGATTCCGTCTGCATTTCTGAGGGATTTGCACAGAAATATGGCATCCGCATCGGGGATACGATCACCGTAAAGGAACCATATGAGGATACAAGCTATACCTTTACAGTCGGCTCCTTTTATCATTATCCGGCAGCGCTGGCGGTATTTTTGCCGATCGAGGCATGGCGCAGTGTGTTTGAGGAGCCGGATACCTACTTCAACGGCTATTTTTCCGAGACGGAGATTACAGACCTCGATGAAGGCTATATCGGTGCGACGATCACAAAGGATGATCTGACAAAGATCTCACGGCAGCTGACGGTGTCGATGGGCAGTATGTTCTATCTGATTAATATCTTTTCCATTGTGCTGTTCGTCCTGCTGATCTACCTTCTGACAAAGCTGATCATCGAAAAAAATGCGACCTCGATCTCCATGGTTAAAATCCTCGGATATGAGACACGTGAGATCATGAGCCTGTATCTGACGGCGACGACCTGGATCGTAGTGCTCTCAATCCTGATCAGTTTCTGGATCGCGACGGTGCTGATTGGTCAGATCTATGTGCTGATGATGGCCGAATTCAGCGGCTGGCTCACCCTCTACATCGCACCGGATATTTATCCGAAGATGTTCCTGATGGGAATGGCGGCGTACTTGTTTGTGGCACTCTTGCAGCTGCGCAAGATCCGGAGAATTCCGATGGACGAGGCGCTGAAGAATGTAGAGTAGGATGGTAATATCGTACACAGGTGAAGGCTTTGCGGTTGTAGTCGCAAAGCCTTTTTGCTTCACTGCCTGCCTGATCCGGATTAAAGCGGATTGCGAATGTCCGCTTTACAGAAAACGTGAATACAGGATTTCTTGACAGTCCGCCTGATTCAAACTACAATAGGGGCAAGTGGGGAGGAGTCGGAACATGGGGATGTATCTTGACAGCCAGATTGCATATTCTCTTTATAAAAGTGAAGTGCAGAAACCGTATTTCATTGACAAGACAAAGATGCTGGAGGAATTGTTACCACTGGTGAGCGGTGGAAATAATTTTATCTGTATCACCAGACCGCGACGCTTTGGCAAGACGACTGCGGCCAGCATGATCGGCGCTTTCTTTTCTGATGCAAAGGATTCGGCGGATATTTTTGATTCTCTTGCGATTGCAAAAGCGGCAGAATATCAGAAATACCGAAATCAGTCTCATGTGATTTACATTGACTTCAGTGAGATGGATGATGCCTGTGACAGCTATGAGGACTATATTTCGAATATCAAAGAACTGCTGTGTGAAGATTTACAGCGCGCATACCCTCGGGTGGAGTTTCGGAAGGAAAAGGGATCTCCGGCAGAGGATCTGAAGCGGATTAATCTGGAAACCGGAGATCGGTTTGTATTTGTGCTGGATGAATGGGATGCGGTTTTCCATATGTCTTTTGTGACTGAGGTAGATCGCAGAAAATATCTTACTTTTCTGAAAACGCTGCTGAAGGGAAAGGCGTACGTCTCGCTGGTTTATATGACGGGGATCCTGCCTATTGCAAAGTATTCCAGTGGCTCTGAACTGAATATGTTTCTGGAGTACAGTATGGCGTCTCAGGCACGGTTCAGTGAATATTTTGGATTTACCGAAGAGGAAGTGGACGAGCTGTATGCGCGCTATTGCAGGAAGGTCATGGAGAGGCGTGTGACAAGAGAGGGGCTGCGTATCTGGTATGATGGTTATTACACGAAGACCGGGAAGCGTCTGTACAATCCGCGTTCCATCGTGGTTGCGCTGGAGAATAATCAGCTTGGAAGCTATTGGACGAGTGCTGGGCCATATGATGAGATTTTTTATTATATTGAGCATAACATTGCAGACATCCGGGATGCCCTGGCATTGTTGATCTCAGGAGAAACGGTAAAAGCCGATGTGCAGGAATATGCAGCGACAGCGATGAAACTGACTACGCGGGATGAGATTTTTTCGGCGATGGTCGTGTATGGATTTCTGAGCTGCAATCAGGGGCGGGTATCGATTCCGAACCGGGAGTTGATGCTGCGATTTTCAGAAATGCTAAAGAGGGAACCGAAGCTGGGATATGTATACTGTCTGGCGAAAGAATCGGAACGAATGCTGCAGGCAACACGCGCGTTGGATACAAAAACGATTGCTGAAATTTTATCGCATGTGCATGATTCGGAGGTGCCGCTTTGGGATTATAATCGGGAGTCAGAGCTTACGGCGATCGTGAATCTGGCTTATCGGCAAGAGACGAATACGATATCCAAAGAGAAGACCGGTCTGGAAAAGGCTATGTAGACTTTATTTTTTATCCGCGTTATGACAGGCATGCGGACTGTATAATTGTGGAATTAAAGGTAGATCATTCGGCCGGGGAAGCAGTAGAGCAAATCAAACAGAAAAATTATGCGGCACGCTTTCGTGGCAAGCTGGCAGAAGAGACCGGATATACCGGAAGAATTCTGGCGGTGGGGATTGCGTATGACAGGAAGACGAAAGAGCATACGTGTGAGATAGAGGTGCTGGAATAAGAATAGAATATAGGGAACTCAAAAGCTCCTGTAAAAGACGAAAATCCGTTTTTTGCAGGAGCTTTTGCTGGATTATAGTGGAAAATGCGATCAAAGGAATTGACTGGTAAAAAATCATAAATGGTTTAATCCAACCAAAGAAAAAATAGACTTTACCGTTCTTGAATCGGCCGTATTTTTACGGGAATATTTCTGATAAATAGAGCTGGACACAATGCGTACCAGTGTGTAACATAAAAATATATATCAGGTACAGCAGGAGGAAAGACTCATGAAAGTAGTAATCGCCATAGATTCTCTGAAAGGCAGCTTAAGCTCCATCGAAGCCGGAAACGCGGCGGCGGATGGGGTGCGGGCGGCGATGCCGGATGCCATGGTGGTCGTGAAACCGCTGGCGGACGGAGGCGAAGGGACGACGGATGCCCTGATCGAAGGGATGGGCGGAGAAAAGGTCGTGCTGCAGGTGACGGGGCCGGTCGGTGAACCGGTGGAAGCGTATTATGGATGGATCGCCGGGCAGCAGATGGCAGTGATGGAAATGGCTGCTGCAGCAGGGATTACGCTGTTGCCGGATGGCAGGGGCGATCCGATGAGGGCGAGTACACGCGGCGTTGGTGAGATGATAAGGGATGCGCTGGATCGTGGCTGCCGGAATTTTCTGATCGGGATCGGAGGAAGCGCGACAAATGACGGTGGCATCGGGATGCTGCAGGCGCTTGGATTTCGGTTTTTGGATGCATATGGAAAGCAGGTTGGCGAAGGAGCGCAGGCACTTGGAAACGTAGCGCAGGTGGATTGTGTCGGGGCGGATCCGCGCCTTGGCGCATGCCAGTTTCGGATTGCCTGCGATGTGACAAATCCGCTGTGCGGAAAAAATGGAGCAACTTACGTGTTCGGTCCGCAAAAGGGTGTGACCGAGGAGATGAAGCAGCCGCTGGATGCGGCGATGGCGCGTTATGGGCAGGCCGTGGCAAAAGCAATAGGATCAGATTATATGCAGGAGCCGGGAGCTGGCGCAGCCGGTGGACTTGGATTCGCGTTCCGCAGCTTTTTGAAGGCTGAGCTGACACCTGGGATCGAGCTGATCTTGAATGCGGTCGGGCTGGAGCAGGAGCTCACAGATGCAGACTATGCGATTACGGGTGAGGGAAAGCTGGACTTTCAGACCGCGATGGGCAAAGCACCGGTCGGGGTTGCAAAGCTTGCGAAAAAGCATGGTGTGCGTGTTCTGGCCTTTGCCGGAAGCGTGACAAAAGAGGCGAGGGCATGCAATGCAGCCGGAATCGATGCATTTTTCCCGATCGTCCGCGGGGTCACGACCTTAGAAGAAGCGATGAAAAAAGAAGTCGCAGCGGAGAATATGCGAGAAAGCGTGGAGCAGGTGTTCCGGGCGGTTGCGGCAGTGACTGGAAGCTTGTAGTTTTGTTTCGGAAAATAGCGGGAAAGCAGGAGTTTCATAGAAAAAATAATCGCAAGTCAAATTTCAGAGGGACTATGGATAAATTCACAGCTTACAAAACGTGCCCCGCAGCGCTGTCTGACTCATCTTCGCCAGCTCCTGATCGGTGAAATGGAACTGTTTTTTCAACAGTGCGTATTCTTTGTCCAGCGTCGTATTGGAGACAGTCATATTGTCAGTGTTGACGGTCACGGCGATGCCACGGTCGAAGAACATCCGTATGGGATGCTCGGAAAGGGTCGGGACCGCTTTGGTCTGGACGTTGCTCGTCGGACACATTTCGAGGATGGTCTGTTCTTTTTCTAACAGACGCATGCAGTCCTCGGAAAAGCGTGCCGCACAGCCATGTCCGATACGCCGTGCACCAAACGAGATGGCACGGGAGATATTTTCATAGTCGCCACATTCGCCTGCATGAATGGTAAATGGCAGGCCGGACTGATAGGCAAAGTGAAACAGTGGCTGAAACTCCGACATCGGAACGGCTGATTCCGGGCCAGCCAGATCCAGTCCGGCAATGCCGATGTCCTTGTAGGCGACGGCTAGCTCTGTGGTCTCCTGATTGTCCGCGGGTGAGCCGTTTACAAGCATGCACAGAAGAATGCCGATCCGGATATGAAATCCTGCCTTTTTTGCCATATCCACACCCTTCAGTACTGCGGCAACTGTCTGCTGCTGGGTCAGTCCCTGCTTGGTATAGTGCTGCGGGGCAAAGCGCAGCTCGGCGTAGAACAGGCCCTGTTCTTCAAGATTACGGATGAGATCCAATGTGGAAAGCGTGAGCGCCTTTTCAGTCTGAAGCAGACGGGTCGGCAGCTCAAAGCACTGCAAATATTCCGGAAGGCTCTGACACGTATCGGATACTATGACTGCCTTTCGAATCTGCGCATCGGTCATCGAAAGACCGACGTTGGATGCCAGTGTCTGAAAGCACGGAAGTGAGAGGGAACCATCAATGTGAAGATGAAGATCTATTTTTGGAAAATTCGTCGTTGTCATAGAAAACTCCTTTTTATTTTTTACAGAAGATATTAAGGTCAAAAGATGCCTTACGGATTGCTTCGCTGCGAAGCAGCTCCCGCAATTCTACAAATATTCGAAATCCGCTGATTTACTACGTAAATCGCTACTTTCTCATGAACGGCTTTTCGACCTTTTGACCCTTGTATCATCATTATCTTACAGAATATTATAGCAGATAATCGAAAAAATAGCTTGTGAAAAGTAAGCAAAAAGACTCGCTATTGGCTAAATAGCCGATAACGAGCCTTTTTGCGGTGCACCCGGCGGCTAATCACCGCCTCCTACCCGGTTCTATTATTTTACCTGATGGTATTGGAACGATCAAGGCTTTCCCTACATCATCCCATCCTTAATTACCTGATGATCCCGCAGTACTTTTTCGATGACGGTACCCTGAATCAGATGCAGCGCAGGTTTCTTCAGTGCGTTCAACGGTCCCGGCAGACGGATCTCGAGCGGGGATTTGCCGTCCATGAGCTTGACGGAGGAGTCGAGCAGCTCGCGGATGTCGTAGACGCTTCCCCATACTTCCGGGACGCCACGGTCGACGCCGAGCAGTCCGTATACGGCTTCCATTGCGGTCCGGACGGAGTATTCGGTCGTAAATACGGTGTCACGCGGGGTCTCTGCGAACTGGCCGAGGAATGCGAAGTTTACGCAGCCATCCGGGATAACATCCGGGCGGTCACCTTTGGTACGCGGCATGAAGAATGCGGTGATG
>OLPO01000752.1_pt1 | contig 24822 bp, 18 predicted proteins | sample 1672831 | NCBI WGS metagenome assembly OLPO01 (sample SAMEA3136728, study PRJEB25190) | human gut metagenome
GGCAACACCGAGCGCAACCCCGCATCCGATTGCGATGCCCACAACGCACGCGATGACCGCAGCGATGATCGCGATGCGATGCTCCGGCTTGATCTTCGAGGCGCCGCCCTCAGAAGCGCCAATCGTATCCTCAATGCGGTCCTGACCGCTTTCCTTGTCGCTCATCTGATGCACCCCCCTATCGATACGCATAGTAGCTCGAGGAGCCCGCCAGCATAGCAGCGGGGCAGCCAGCCATGGCGAACACCAGGAAGCCCAGCACGAGCGTGATGACGAGTCCGATCGCGGCGAACTTCATCGCCTCGCTCCTGCGAACCGGGTTGTCCACGTTCACGACGTTGCCGAGCAGGATGCCCGCGATGCCGATGAAGAGCCCGATGAAGAGCCAGGCAGCTTTCTGGCCGCCCGAGTACCCCGCCGCCGGGACGCCCGCAGGCTGCTGGCACTGCGGTGCCTGCTGCATCGGCTGCGGTGCCGGGGCAGGGGAGTAGTTGTTCTGGTTCTGTTCCATAAGCAGAACCTCCTTTCCTAAAAAGAAGAGGGGCACCGAACCCGATGCCCCTCCGCAAAAGCCTTAGAGCCGTACCGAGAGGCTATTCCTCATCGGACTTCTCATCGGACTCGCCCTCAGCTGCGGCAAGCTTGCGATGGCGGTAGGCGTAAGCCCCCGCACCGCCGGCAAGCGCAACCAATGCGGCGATCAATGCGTACACCCAGGCCATGTCGACGCCGGTCTTGGAGTAACCGTCGCCCTCAGGCGTGTCGTAGGTGTTGTCCTCGACGGGGCTGATCGTAACGGTCTGCCCCTCGTCGTCGAGGTCCTGGTGATCCGCGATCTGGATGCCGTCCTTGTAGGCGATCTCGAACGCAACGAGGTCCTTGCCGCCAAGCTCGGAGGCATCGAAGGTGAACTCAAGGTCAACAGAGCCGTCGGCCTTGTTCGGCACGAACGTGGTCTCGGCCGTAACCTTGCCATCGCCCACGATCAAAGCCTCACCGGTCGACTTGTCCATCAAGGTGCCGGAGACGGTGTACTCCTTGCCCGGAATCAAATCGGTGTACTCAACGTGGTCCACAACGGTGGCCTCGCGGGAAGGCAGGAGCGTATGGTCCCCATCGGTCTTGTCGGTAGCCGTGGTGGACAGCTTGGGCGTGACGATGGAAACGGTCTGATCCTCATTGCCGAGGTCCGATTCGTGCGCGATCAGCTCGGAGCCCTTGAACAGGAACTCGAACACAACCGTGTCGGTGTCCTCGTTGTAGATGGAGTTGATCGGGAAGTCCATCGAGACGGTGCCCGTCTGCTCCTCAGGCGTGAAGCTCATCTTCTGGATGCTGAGGCACGAGACGATGTCGGGGTTCTCCTGCATCACCTTCGCGATTGCCTCGTAGTCCGAGTTGAGCGGAAGCGTGGCCGCACCCTTGGTGAGCTTCACTTGCTCGTCGGTGTAGGTGCCGATCTCGGTCGAAACCGCATCCTTCACCTCGGTAAGCTTCCAGCCGTCATCGCCCTTCGCGAGCACGTGCTGAACGCCGTCGGCATCGGTGTAGCTGTAGGAGCCGTCGGAGGCGGAAACCTCGTAGCCCTCGCCGAACGCCTTGCCGTCGACCTCGATGCCGGAAACGGCACCGGAGTCAAGTCCGCATGCGGCCATCAGGTCGTCTGCGAACTTCTGCAGATCCTCGGTCGAGATTGCCGAAGCACCCTCGCCGGAGAGAAGCGGCAGGCCAGTGGTCTTGTCCATCAAGATGCCCGCAACCATGTACTCATCGCCCGGAACGAGGTTCTTGTAGGCGATCTCATCGGTGATGGAGGACTCAGGATCCGCGGACATGTGCTTGTCGCCGTCGGCGGTGTCGCTAGCCGTGGTGCCAACCTCAGGAGGCACAACGGTCACGGTCTGATCCTCATCGTCGATGTCCTCATGGGACGTGATCTCGATGTCCTTGCGGGAAAGCTTCTCGAATGCCACAAGCTCCTTGCCGGCCAGCAGGTCGGCATCGAACTCGAACACAACGTCCACAGAGCCCTCAGAAGAGTCAGGCGTGAACGTGGTGGAGGCGGTAACCGGGTTGCCGTCCGCATCGAGAAGGGCCTCGCCGGTCTCCTTGACCATCAAGGTGCCGGAGACGACGTACTCCTTGCCGGGCACGAGGTCCTTGTACTGAACGGTGTCCCCAACGGTTGCCTTGTGGTCTGCGATGACCTCCTTGTCACCGTCGAGACCGTCGGTTGCAGCGGTGTGGATCTCGGGAACGATGATCGTCACCGCCTGCGCATCGTCGTTGATGTCGGTGTGGTCGCCCACTTCCTCGCCGGAGCGCTGAAGCGACTCGAACACCACAAGCTGTGCGTCCTGGTCGAGCTGGGACGCATCGAAGTTGAGCTCAACGTCGACCGTGCCGTAGGTGTCCTTCGGGGTGAAGGTGGTAGACCCTACGACCTCCTTGCCGGTGGTCGGGTCGATGTAGGCCTCGCCGGTAGCCTTGTCCATGATCTTGCCGACAACGGTGTACTCCTTGCCAGGAATCAAGCCGTCGTACTCAACGGTGTCCTTGATGGACGCCTCGGGATCGCGGACAACGTTCTTGTCGCCGTCGATGATGTCAACGGCAGTGGTCTTCAGCTCAGGGGACACGACCGTGACGGTCTGCCCCTCGTCGCCCAAGTCCTCATGGTTGCCGACTTCCTCCCCATCCTGGGAAAGCTTCTCGAACACCACAAGCTCCTGACCGTCCAACGCAGCGGCATCGAACGTGAACTCGAGCTCAACGGTGCCGTAGGTATCGTTGGCAGTGAAGGTCTTCTCAGCGGTGATCTTGGAGCCGTCCTTGCTGAGCAGGGGCTCGCTGGTTTTCTTGCTCATGACCGTGCCGGAAACCGTGTAGGTCTTGCCGGTGACGAGGCCCTTGTACTCAACGGTGTCCTTGACGGTTGCCTCGGTGTCGCGGACGACGTTCTTGTCGCCCTCATGGCCGGCCTCGCTGCTCACGGCAGTGGTCTTGAGGTCGGGGGAGACAACGTCAACCGTCTGGTCCTCGTCGGTCAGATCCTCATGGGATCCGATCTCCTTGCCGTCCTGAGACACTTTCTCGAAGGCAACTACCTTCTTGCCGTCCAGCAGGGCAGCGTCGAAGGTGAACTCAAGGTCAACGGTGCCGTTGACGGAATCGGGAGTGAACGTCTTGGTGGCGGTGATCGGGTTGCCCTGCGCATCGGTCAAAGCCTCGCCGGAGCCCTTGAGCATCAAGGTGCCGGTCACGGTGTACTCCTTGCCGATGACGAGCCCTTCGTACTTCACTGCGTCCTTGACGGTTGCGGTGGTGTCGCGCACAACCTGCTTGTCGCCCTCATGGCCCTTCTGGGAGCTGGTGAGGGTGGTGTGGATCTCAGGAGGAACGACCGTGACGGTTTGATTCTCATCCTTGAGGTCCTTATGGTCGGTGATGACGGCTTCCCCGCGCTTCAGGGTCTCGAACACAACGAGGTCCTTGCCGGCAAGCTCAGACGAGTCGAACGTGAAGGTCACGTCAACCGTGCCGTTCTTGGAGTCAGGGGTGAAGGTGGCGGAAGAGGTGATCTCCTTGCCATCCTTGTCGGTAAGTGCCTTGCCGGTGGCCTTGTCCATCAGCACACCGTTGACCGTGTACTCCTTGCCGGGAACAACGTTCTCGTATGCAACGGTGTCAACCACGGTTGCGGTGGTGTCGCGGACGACGTTCTTGTCGCCCTCGTGACCCTTCTGACCGCTTGCAGCAGTCGTGCCGATCTTCGGCTCGGAAACCGTGACGGTCTGCGGAAGGTCGTCGATTTCCGCATGGGTTGCGATCTCCTTCTGCTTGTAGGTCACATGCTCGAATGCTACCAGAGCATCGCCGTCCTTCAACAGCGAGCCGTCGAACGTGAACTCGAGCTCAACGGTGCCTGCAGTGGTCTTGGGCGTGAACTTCTTCTCAGCGGTAACCGGGTTGCCCTGCGCATCCTTGAGCACAGTGCCGGTTGCCTTGTCCATCAGCTCGCCCTTGAGGGTGTACTCCTTGCCAACCGTCAATCCCACGTAAGCAACCGTGTCCTTGACGGTCATCTGGGTGTCCTTGATGACATCCTTGTCGCCGTCAACGCCGTCCGTTGCGATGGTGCCGATTACAGGAGGCTTGACCGTAACGGTCTGGCCCTGATCGTTGAGATCCTCATGGGAATCGAGGATGCGGTCCTTGTCCTCAGTGGCAGCGATCGTCTCGAAAACGACGAGCTCAGTCGAGTCGGTGAGGTTGGATCCGTCGAAGTTGAACTCAACGAAAACGTCCTGCTCCTGGCTCTTTGCCGTGAAGGTTGCAGAACCGTGGACCTCGTTGCCGGAAGCGTCAACGTAGGGCTTGCCGGTAGCCTTGTCCATCAGCGTGCCGTTGATGATGTACTCGGAGCCCTTGGACAGGTTGTCGCAGGATACCTTGTCGACGATAGCCACGTCGGGCTCAGCCACAACTTCCTGATCGCCATCGGCCTTGTCGTAGGCCTGGGTGGAGATCGAGGGGTCCTGGTCGGTCAAGGTGCCGAGGTTCACCGTGTTGTCGGCGTTGAACGTGTTGTCGCGGCTGACAGTGAAGTCCTTCTTGATGAGCTGGTAACCCTCGTTGGAAGCGCAAGGCAGCTCTTCCAAGGTGTACTCATCGTAGGGGAGTGCACCGCGCTCATCATCGGCATCCGTGATCTTGGTCTCGCCGTTCTCCTCGTACTGGCCGAACCAAACGCCGCTGGTCGGGTCGAGGATCTTCGCAGCATCGAGCAGCTTCGCAACGAAGCCCTGAACACCGTCGGCATCCTCGGACATGATCCAGTCGTTGCCGTTGGTGTCCTGCGTGTGCTTGTTCCAAGAGGCCTTGGTAGAGGCCTTGCCGTTCTCATCGGTAACGATCACATGGCTCTCGCCAGTGGTCTTCGAGGTGATCTTGAACGGCACGCCGGCAAGCGAATGGGCATCGTCGGAAGCGGCCTTGGTGAACTCAACATCAGAGCGGAACACCGGCTCAGCCTGCTCGGGTGAGTTATATGAACGAACAACGTCAATGTTTCCGTCGGCAGTAATCTGACGGAGATACGACTGGTCCATACCGAAAGGCTGTGGCAGGTTGTAGCCCTTAGGAGCTTTGATTTCCTTGATGACAACAGTACCAAGCGGTAACGAAATTGCCCCATTTGCTGCACGATAGAAGTCATCGCCGTTTACTTTATAAGGGAGCGTTGCAATAACCTTGCCATCTGCGTCATGCACATCAAATGATTGATCTGCGTAGCGAAGGTTTACATAGCCGTCTTCGTCGGTCTGAAGAACCCATTTGCGAGAAGGATCGCCTGAGGCTTCGGCTTCCTCTACGGTGTCGTAGTAACCGTCATAGTACTCAACAGAATATTGAGCACCATAAAGCGAGGCACTGCCGAGCGGCAGGTTTGATTCGCCGTTGTAGGTCTTCTCACCGTCATATTTGCCAAGCAAAGTACCAACGGGGTCGCTCTGCGGCTCATCTTTAAGATTAGTAGTGGTCGTCTGACCGCTCTGGATGCTGAAGCCGTGCGCCTCGAGATCGAGCGCATAGCCGTTGGGTGCCTTCAGCTCCTTGATGGTGTAGTTGCCGGAAGGCAGAAGATTGCTCTTCGCGTATCCGTTCGCATCCGTGGTGAGCTTCGCGCGCACGGTGCCGCCCTGGTCGTACACGGCGTACTCGGCGCCCTCAAGCGAGTAGCAGCCGTTGCCGTCGGTGATGTCGGTGTTGGCGGAAGCCTTGTTGATCTCAACCCAACCGCCGAAGTTCTTGATCATCTTGACCTCGGCGCTCACATGCTGGTAGCCGATGAGGCCCATGCTGTTGCGGTCATGGCCGTTGGTCGCATCGGGCGGCGTGACGTACACATCGTAGATGATCTCGCCGGTCTCGATGTTCACGCTCTTGAGCGTTGCCGAGCAGTCGGCCTGAACGTTCGAGGGCGGGGCGGCGGAGCGATCCGCGCACGAGCCGGTTGCCGAGCAGCCGGCGAGGAAGCCGGTGAAGTTGCTCAACGCGAACTGGGCGGGATGCCAGCCCCAAGTGCTGCCGATCCACACCTTGCCGCTGAAGCTCTGCGGGATGTCGGAGGTCGGGTCAGTGGTGGGAACGACGTCCACATCAGCGATCGACCACTTGGCCTCGACCACCACGGACTCCTTCACAGCCGAGTTGAAGTCGAACTGCTTGCCGTCCTTGGTGTACCAGCCGAGGAACTGCCAGCCATCGCGCGACGGGGTGGCAGGAGCGCCGCCCTTCACGGATGCGTAGGACTTGCCCCAAGGCACGGTCACAACCGTGTTCGCGGTCTTGCCCTCATCGTTCATCGACACCGTGACGGTGCATTGGGTTGCCACCCAGGTGCCCTCCACGGTGGTGCTGCGCGTGATGGGCGTCTCGTTCCAATCGAACGCCTTGCCCGTCGAGGCGTCGATCCACTTGAGCGAAAGGCCCTTTGCAGCCTGCTGCTTCGCATAGTCCGCAACGGGCATGTTGCCGGATGCGTCCGAGTAGAACGTCGGGTCCGCGTTCACCGGCTGGCCGACCGTGAAGTCGGTGCCGGACACGAGCACGGGCAGCGTGTCTGCGGGCAGCCCGTCGACCGTGGTAGTCACGGTGACATCGCCCGGAGCCGCATACGCGGTCGTCGGATTGCTGATCGCCCAGGTGGGCATCAAGCCGACGACGAGCACGATGGCGAACAGCGAGTTCACGAACTTCGCGAAGCTTTTCCTTGCTTCTTTCATAAGCTTTCTCCTTTCTTGATCGAAATGAGGGGATAAATCTCTCCGATGATACCGCAAAAGAACCGTAATAAAAACGTAAGACACACGTTTCAACTGGCATAACAACCCATATTCGCGGCAAATGCGTCTCCAAAACGCAACCCACGGAAAGAATCCCTCCGAACAACTACGCATCGAAACCCCGAAAAGCAAGGGCAACCCGTTGCTGATAACATTCACAGAGCCGGTCCGGAAACGACGAGATAGGAGAGAAAGATGAGGAAAACCCTGATTGCGGCTATGTTTGCCGCTCTTATGGCAATGTCGATGGCGCTGGTAGGATGCGGATCGCAAGAACAGCAGCAGGAAGCGCAAGAGCCTCTTGACCTGACGGGAACATGGGTTCAGGTGAACAAAGGCGATGACTACCAGCAGGCAACCATTGAGGATGGAGCCATCGAGATCGACTGGATAGGGGACAACGGCAAAACCACCGCCCTGTACTGGGCAGGCACCTATGCTGCGCCGACGGAGCCGTGCGAAGAGTACAGCTGGGAGTCCCAGAACGACAAGTCCAAGACCCAAAATGCCCTCATGGCATCAACTGACGACACCAAGCAGTTCGAGTACAAGGACGGAAAGCTGAGCTACAAGGTAAGCATGATGGGAACCACCACAACCATGGAGCTTGAGAGGCAGTAGCCCGTAAAGCTTGAGCTGAAAAGAAATAGAACCTTCCAGCAATCAGAAGAGTAGAAGAGGGCCGTTGGTTCTGCCAGCGACCCTCTTAGTTTGCCCACCGCTTCCAGGTAGAATACAATACGAAATACAAACGGTGCCCCGCTTGCCCGGGCAGCATCGTTCAAATTACCACGTCTGACCTGCGGTTTTATAGCCCTATCGGTACCGAAACGCTCAAATAGCCTATTCCCAGTCAGCGTCGTCCTCGTCGGAATCCGCAACGTTTGCTGCCTCTGCCTCGCGTATCTGCATGATCGCCTCAAGCGGGTAGCCCATGCGAGCCGCTAGTGCTTCCTCGGAAACCCCTGGGTTCGCCTTCTTCAGGTAATCGAACACCGCACTTGCACGGCGGTTGATGCCGGTTACGTTGTCGTTGCTGAAGCACAGGATCTCCTGGTTGCGGAACTTGGTGCCGTTGATCAGGAACCCTCCCTGCCTCCATGCCACTAGCTCGCCGTTCACCGTGATCTGCGCTATCTGCTCAAGCTCGCTTTTCGACACCAAAAGTATTCTCTTGCCGACACGGCGCACAGCATGGGAGATGCGCGTATTCGAGTCCTCGTCCACGATCTCGATGCTGTCCTTGCAGTCGGCACCGTCGTACCAGAACACATCGAGCGCGAAGCCCTCTTCCTCAAGCACGTCGAGCCTGGGGCTGAACTCCGTCATGAGGTTCCTGCCGGCACGCCCCCACGGCTCGTTCGCGATGAAGTCGGTGGTTGAGAAGACATCGAGCTTTCCCGATTGGTAGTAAACCAAGATGTCCATATTGGATTTCCCCTTTCAAAAAAATCAGCGAGCAGCCGTTCAGTGAGCGAAGCGAGCGTATCCACGTATCGTCGCAACTGGGGGCGACATCCGTGCGTGAGCTTCGCAAATTCGCAATCGGATGCGAACATTGCTCAGCTCATCGCGGATCAATCTCATGTTTCGGCTCGTTGCGCGATACCTTGTTGTCGTCTCGCTTGTGCTCAGAGGCATCGCGAACCTTGTTCACCATGCCTGAAAGGTCCATATCTTGAGCCTCTTCTTTTGTCTGTTGACCTGCGCTTTTAATCTTGTCAATGCATTTAGGCTGATGTATAATGGTATTAGGGCTAAGGCTTGAGTAGTTCCCGAACAATTGGCGTTCGGCCAGACGCTCAAGTTTTTGGCCCTGTTTTTTGTCTATATACACGATTTTGTCCGGTGTAAGCGCTCCCTGAAAATAATTCATGAAGTTGTCTTTACCGAAAACCGTGAGAACAAGATTGGTTTCAATGGTTTCCAGCTCATAATGTCCCTTGCCGTCTGGCTTGATGCTTGCGATCAATGGCAGCTTGTCGTTGTCAACTGCGCAAAGCACAACCAAGAGAGCATCGTCACGCGATGGATTGTCGGCCAAGATCACCGGTTTCTTGAAAAGCTCCGGCCATCGCTTTATCTGCGCGATGGTGAACCCATGACGATGAGGATGGTTGTTTGATTTTGGCTTCAAGGCCTCGCGTAAGTGGTTCTGAGTGTAAAGCATGGGCTTTTGCTCGAAACCGGCAGCAAGCAGGATTTGAGGAGTATCGCTGATCTTCAAGTAGGCGAAACGCTCCAATCCACCAGCTGAGGCTAGATCGATGTCGTCTCCGAACCGAAGATACTCCTGGCATTCTGCGGCATATCCGGCAAAATCCTGAGCCTTGTCGTTGCCTGCGATCAAGTGAACCTTGCGATCGGAATCGAGGCAGGTAATACGCTCATCCTTGGGCATCTCAACCGAGTCTTCGTATTCTCGGATAGAGAGAATGATCTCTTTGCTTTTCTCGCTGAGATTCGTGCTTTCATCCTTCTTATCACTCAACAAGGCCTGCAACGCTCTTGCAGGAGCGTTGGCTAAATCTTTCAGCAATCCCATATAGTTTCCCCCTTTGCAGTGCAATCCTTTTATTGTCCAACAGGGTAGCAGGGTCGCAACCCCACAACCCAGCAACCCAACGCCCTAACGCCCGTCATGTTCCGGCTCGTTGCGCGAGAAGCTGTCATCGCCGTGCTTGTGCTCAGCCGCGTCCTTCAATTCTCCGGTAAAGGCCGAAAGTCCCATCCGATCATCGTCGTCGACCCTGAAGATCCTGTTGAACTCCTCATCGCCGATCACATCGGCACGAGCCGCCTCGATTCGCCAATCATCGACCCCAAACGTTTGCTCGTGCGCATACTCGCTTACAGCAAACTCAACGGTCCGTTGGATGTCGGATTGGATGTACCTGGCAAGCGAATCGCAAGGCTGCAGCTTGGAGGCATCTTCGAAAAGATTCCCAAGCTCGGCGTTCCGTGCCTCATCGCTCAGCTCGTCGATACGCTCGAGGTCTTGGCGGGCGGCGAATCCGGCGCCATCGGTAAGCCGTCTGAACTCGATGTCGGTAACCCGCTCCACGCCGCCGGGCCATGCCCCATGGCAGGTCGCAACGAAACCCGTAACGGAGTCCCCGTTCATGGATAGCGCCCAATCGACACCGGACTTGTAATCCACGTTGTTCCGATCGAAGACAGCGGCCATTCCCTGGTTGATGAGCAGATCGTATGTCGGCTCACTGCCATGCTCATTGATGCGGACAGCGAAGGCGTCCACCTCGTTAAAGCGCGAAGGGTCGATGTCGGCGGCAATCACACTGTTTTCCGCCGCATGCTTGACCTCATCGATCTCATCCTCGCCGCAATCGAGGATGCTCCTCTCGTTGAGCGGCACAAGCTCCTGATCCTGGTCGAGCTTCGGATGCCCGAAGGCCTTGATGTCATCGGTCAGGGTAGGGTAGCAGGTGATGAAAGGGTCGCGCCCGATAGCCACAGAGCTGCGGAAGGCATCCGATTCGTCGAAGAAGCGGAACATCTCCATGGCCTGCGCCTGCATGAAGCCGGTTTCCGACAGGTCCGCCGCATCGCTGATTGTGAAAATCCCCGTGCCCGACTCCTTGACCCCATCCTCAAGGAACTTGAGGAACCGTTCCTGAAGCACGGGATCGTTCTCGCGGGCATAGGCAGGAGCGAAGTTGAAGTTCCACTCATAGCCGCCGAACCGGATGTTTCCGTTGTCGTACGCCTTGATTACCGCATCGCGCGATGCTCCCATGCCGTACGTTTTGGCAATCTCATCGATCTCATCGAGCGTCAGGTCCGCAATCGGCTCATCGAACGCATTGCCGTCCTGCTCATCGACGGTAAGGCTGTCCCCTTCGATAACGAAGTGCTCCTCATAGGAAGAGCCGACTTCCTGTCCGTAAACCTCAACTTCAAGCCCGAGCTGGGCAACAGTTGAACGGAAAAGGCTCTCCTCATCGTAGATGTCGACGCTGTTCAAGAAGGATCCATTGAACCCGCCGCTGAAACGGTTCGGCTCGTCGAATCCGAAGTTGTCGCATCCGTAGATGCTTGGAAACGCATCCGAGTTGAGAAGAGCACGAAGCTCTTCGACAGCCTCATCGGTTCCCCTCATGCACATGCTGTAACTGCCTGTGTTTGCCATGTCAAATCTCCTTCTTATGCTTTTAAGTTATCTGCCGTCATGTCCCGATCGCTGAACACGCTGCTCTCTGTGCCCCTTCGAGGCGGCTGCGTCTTTCAGAACCGTTGCCATGTCGGTTACGCCGGCACGGTCGTCTGCCTCGGTTTCCCTGCGATGCTGCTTATGCCCATGATGCCGGCTCTTTTCCTTGGCGTGGTCGAGCCACGGTCTTGGCTCATATCCATCGTTGCAAATGCACCGTGGAAGGCGTATAATAGTATTTGAGTCAAGGCTCGAATAGTCTCTGGGGAATTGAATCCCAGATATACGTTCGATCTCTTGGCTTTTTTCTTTGTCTATGTAAAGAACCTCGCTCGGCGGAACCTTGTACCTGAGCTGAGAGTCCACGTTGTTCTTGCCGAACACGGTGATCAGGAAGTTCGAGTTCGCGTAGCGCATTCCGTCGTGAAGTCCCGATTTGGAGTTCGGCTGCAGCACTGCCAAAAGCGGGGACCTGTCGCCGTCCACCTGGTTGAGCACGACGCATATCCTGTTGTTGCTGTTTGGCGAGTTGTATATCAGCACAGGATCCTCAAGAAGCAGCGGCACTTGGCACATCAGCTTCGGGTCGATGCCGTGGTTGTGCCGGAACTGCTCGCCCTTCGACGCCTTCGGTGCAAGGGCCTTCAACGCATGCCGCCTCGTGTAGAGCAGCGGATCCGCCTGGAATCCAAGCTGCTGGTAGATCTTCGGTGTGGTTCCAAGAAGAAGGTCGTTTCTCAACGGCCGCTCGGCATCCTCGCCGGGGATCCTCTTTGCGCTTCTCCCGTCCCCGGTGAAGCGAAGCGTCCCGAGCTGACGTATGAACTCAAGGTACGTCGCGCACCTGTCGGCATATTCGAGGATAGCAGTGGAGATTTCGCAGGTGATCTTCGGCTTGCCATCCTCGAACTGAAGGAGGCGGTCGGAGTCTTTCATCGGGGTTGAGACCTCGTAGCGGTTGATGGTCCTGATGGCCTCCGCATATCGCTTTGCTTCCTCAATGTCCAACTTGTCCCTCCTTCAAACAGCTCGATGCCCGGCCCTTTGCTAAAAGTGCAGATAGCTAATGCGCACCATGGTCCAAATCGCCATACCCTTTGCCAGGTTTGTTGTGATTGTGCTCAGCAGCGTCCTTGAGGTCGGCTGCCATGTCTGAAAGCCCCATCTGCGAATCAGACCCTTCCTCCCAAGGCTCGATTCCCATGAGCCTTGCCACCGTAACGCCGTCTTTTCCGAATTCCTCCTCGAAATCGAGCCAAATCTCCTCGCGGGGCGTGCCGGCAGGATACTCGCGCCATTCGGCATCGATACGCTCGTTGTCGTCGATGCATACGTCTCCCAGTTCAGCCCAAAGCTCCTTGGCAAGGGCAACACGCTCAGACGATGCAAGTCCCGCCAGCTTCCCATCCCGCTCTGCAGCGATAAGCCCTTCCGCTTTCTCAGCGAAGTCCGGGAAGATGTTGATGTACGCATCGTCGCCGAACTCGATCACGTTCTGGAAGTCCTTGTTTGTCCAGATCAGATCTTCCAGGCAGCGCATCCCCTCCTCGCCGTAATCCTCAATGCCCTGCTCCCGGTTCTCGATGAAAACCATCTCGTCATCGCCTTGCAGGTCTATATCATTGATAACTTTCTTGAGGGTCTGTTCCATTGAATCGTTCACTTGAATACCTCCAAAACATCATGCTCTGCGATATGAGCCCAGAGAGCTTATGCCGAAAATCACCGCTCATTGCCGACGGTATGCTCCTCATGCGCCTGCTGGGCATCCTTATGCGCCTTATCGGCAGCTTCCCTAAGCTCAGCTGACCGGCTCGACAATTCCACTTGCCCGTTGTCCAGCGCAGGTGCCTTGTCCTTGTCATCTTTGCCCTTCGTGCCGTTCCCACGGAACCTTGCAGCCACTTCGTCGGGAATCTGCGCATCAAGCTCCTTCATATAAGCCCTACCAGGAGACTCGCGCCCTGTTGCCTCCTCGTAACGGTCGACGATCATGTCGGTAGCCTGGGTGGCAAGCGAAGAAGCGCGGAATAGCACATCGGGGTCGTCAGAGATGACTTCTCGCCAGTTCTGCAGGTAGGCGACATGCTGCTTGTAGTGCTTGGATTTCGGGTCGATGTCGGCTGGAAGCCCGAGCTCTGACGCGCTGAACATGCTTGAAAGCTCGGCGACAAGCTCCTCTTTGGCATACTCTTTGGAACCGAATGTTCCTATCTGCGAGCGATCGAGGGCAGAAGGATGTCCGGTTGAGTGCCCCATCTCATGGAGCATGGTGGTGGTAAACGAGCTGTAGCTGTCGAAGCTGTCGCGCGGCGGCATCTGAATCCGGTCGAGGACAGGGGAGTAGGCCGCTATGTTGCCGCCGCCCTCGATGATAGGGCAGCGAGATGACTCGATCAGATCTTCGATAAGCTCAAGATTCTCATCATCGGTACATTTCTCGTTTTCGGGTAGGGGAGGAACCGGATGGTATTCCGATGCATCTCCGCCGGTACGTTCCGCCCATTCGTCGATTTCCTCCTGAGTCATCATCTGCGACAGGTTGAAAACCGGATAGGCCCGGTTGAAGCTCGGTATCACCTCGTATGCGTCGGGATCGTTGTCCGGCGCATCCCGATCGGTTTTGATGCGCTTCATCTTCCAATGCTCGATGACGCACGAGCGTTCTCCTTCGCGCAATCGCCATCCAGCAGCCTCAAGGTTCTTGAACGTGACCCATCTCGGGTCGGTGTACCCATGGATCATAGCCATGCCGAGAAGATGCGTCCTGTTGCCGCCACGGTAGGTTACGCCGGTTACCGGGTTGTGCGGAGCCGCCATGTCGTGCCACGGCTTGACCCATTCGAAGCCGCCCTTGTCCATGTCCTCAATGACCTTATCGACGATCTGCTTGCGTTGCAGGTCCGCACGTTCCTTTCCCGTCAGCTTCTTGCCACCAGAGGCCATACGGCATCCCTCCTCATTTCTAAGCTAATGCATATTCTACCAGCAACTCTGGTAAACCTTTCCAATTACAGCCACTATTACGGCAAACCCATCTGGAAAGCAAGCCGTTGCACCCGAAAGCGCAGTGCATTCCCCTCTGAGGGGGATGCTAGCAAGCGCTGCCATGCGTGAGCCCTAGTAACCTTACAACCCAACGTCATCGCAACCCAACGCTACAACAACATAAAACCACTGCGGCAGCTGCCCAAAACTCCCAACAACAAGAACCTTCTCTTCAAAGCCTTAGCGGAAATTTCCGGAGCAGTGGGAGAGTGTCAACATTAAAAGGCAACATAACAGCCGGCACCCCATATTCGCATTCAAATGCGAATATGCCGGAAGAGCCGATCAAGAAGCGGAAATATACTGCTGATGAGGCGCTGAAAGCGCTTATTTGTGGTAAAAGATGGGAGAACAACGATGCAAATCGACAAGACGACATGCCTCAACGGCGCACTTTGGAGATCCGACAACTTGGCAGGAGCCGATGCGGGCTGTTCGGTGGTTGAGAAGTTCCTTGAGGAACATCCGCACTCAGGTTGGGGGTTGTCCATATACAACACTTTGGATGGAAGCACGGCTGAGATCGAGTGCGAGGTGGAAAACATCCCAAGAATAGTGTCGTTCGTCTACAACTTGGAGCACGCCTATCCGATGACGTTCATCGGCGAAAACCCGGCAACGGAGTCCTATGTTGTCGGGATGCGCTGCACTCGCGGGTGCATCGAGATGCCGGCAGCCTACAAAGACGTGGATGGCGAGCTGCAAAAACAGTTTGCATGCTAAAATACCGCCATACCGTCGTCAGGGCGGGAATCCACGCCTGCGGAGAGCGTACTTGCTCGCTGAACTTGCATTTCCAGGCAATGTAACCACAGCAGGTTCCGGCACCAACCGCCCTGCCAAGATCGCTGAACCTGTTAGCTGTGTTCGATGAAAACACCCGCAAAACCAAAAAGAGCCGAAGGCAAAGCGCCCTCGGCTCTTCTCATCTCATCGCTTTTTCTTCTTGCTGTCGGGAAAATCGAAGGTCACGCTGCACTCGACGACATCGAGCTTGAGCTTTGCGTCGAACGTGCTGCCGTTCTTCCCTTTGAATCCCTTGATGAGCCCTGTCTCATGCTTATCGAGAAGCGTTTGCGCCTGCTTGTCGGTGAGCTTCTTATGCGCGATCTCCCTGAAGAAGCGAAAGCCGCAGCCGGCAACTGAATGCCATTTGCCGTCATCGCCCTTCTCGCTTTTGTTTGAGGAGCAGGTGATGGTCTTGTCGGTCAGCAGAACGTCCTTTCCGCATCGCGGGCACTTGCCGATTGCCTTGGCGTTCTTGGATGGGAACACGAACTTAACCTTGAGGTCGTTGGGATCGAGCTCAAGGTACGCATCGAACGCCTTGCCGCTTTTCCCTGCAAAGCCCTTGATGAGCCCTGTGCGCTTGCCGGAGACGATTGCCTCCACCTGCTTCTTGTCGAGCTTCTTATGCGCGATCTCTCGGAAGAAGGAGAACCCGCAGCCGGCAACCATGCTCCATTTGCCGTCGGCGCCCTTCTCGCGCTTGATGGATGAGCAGGTTGCCACCTTGTCGCCTAAGAGCACCTGCTCACCGCATTTGGGGCAGTCCCCAACAGGATCGCCGCCGAGGGTGAATTGCATCGAGTCGAGCTTCGAGGCGTTTGCCTCCATGACCTTGACATCGTGGGCAACCATATCGGCAACCTCTTCAAGCACATCTTCAGGATCGAGCTTGAAGTCGCCGACCAGCTCCATCTTGTCGAAAAGCTCCTTGGTAACCGAAGGATCCGCAATGCGGCACCCATCGATAAGCGCATAGCTCACCTTTCCGCACTCCGTCAAGGAGAGGTTGCCACGGCTCTCTGCAAGAAGCGACTTCTCGATACCGGACTTTGAGATGTCGGCAAGGGTAGAGGTGCGTGTGGCACCGGTACCCACGCCGTGCCTCTCAAGCTGCTTGTTCAGCCATTTTATGGTAGGCCTCTGCGGCCGCTGGTTCGCACCCTCATGGACATAAGGCACGGCAGTGTCGGAGAATCCCTTGCCGGTTTCCTCCTCGGCATCGTCTGCGGACTCGCCGTCTGCATCGAATACCTTCTTGAAGCCTTCCTTGCCGGGAATCGGAACGCGCGTGTCTCCAATGTATTCGGGGAAGTCCGCAATATGCCCCTTCACAAGCTCGTATTCGTAATCCTCGCAGAGGATGGCAAGGTAGTTCTTGGCAAGCGTCTCGTAGATTGCCTGAGCCTCCTTGCCGTATTTGGCAAGGTTCTCCAAAGAGCCTGGCACATTGGGACCGGGGCGGTTGGCGCCGTGGGCCCCGCCTTCCTTGACATGCGTTTTGCGCGGCTCGGTATGCGTGAGCAGCGATGCGTCGATGCCCACAACGTCGGCGATTCGCTTTGCGAGCGGCAGAAGCTCGGCGAACTGCTCAGGCGTGACCGTCTTGTCCTCGGTACGGGGATACGACACAACCTGCGCCTCGTACATGTTCTGGTAGGTCTTCAGCACCGATTCTGGCTTGAACCCCTCGTTTCGCGCCAAGATAGCGGAAAGCGCAGCCAAATCGAGCAGCTTGCCAGGTGCAGTGCGCTTGGAAACCCTTGAGTCCTCGACGACATCCGACTCATGGAGTGCGGACAGGTCGACCTTCTCCTTGCTGTCGAAGCGAATCTCGGATGGGTCCTCAACCTTGCGTGCGAACATATTGCCGTTCGCATCCTTGAAGCGAGCCTCGAAGAACGGCTTCTTCACGTAGCTCTCATAAGCCTCTTGCTGCCGTGCCACAAGAGCCACAATGACGCTTTTCAGCCGTCCTTGCCGAACGGTCGCCCTGTAGCCCTTCCCGCGTGCGATCGAGGTCGCAGCGCGAACGAATTGCATCGATGAGAGGTCCCATCTGTCACGAAGGAAACCTTTCTGGAAGTCGCCGTCTGCTTCCATGCTCTCGATGCGCTTCCTAGTGCAAAACGCCTTCTGCACCGATTTCGGCGCCTCGTCTGGGAAGTACATGCGGGATGTCTTCCCATGCCAACCGCACCATTCAAGAGCCTCCCAAGCAAGGACCTCGCCCTCGCCTGACGGATCGTCATCGGTTGCGATAGCCACCTCGTCGACGTCCGAGAGCTCTTCCTTGAGCTCCTTCAGGATGCCATCGCATCCGTCTTTAGTTTGCTTTTCCCATGCAAAACGGGTCAAATCCCATGGCAAGTGCCTTGTTGACCACTCGGCTACTTCATCGTGGTAGTCGTCCGGCACCTGTTCCTCAGGGTCTTTCAACCCGCGCAGATGCCCCCTCAATGCGCATATCTTGTATTCCTCGCCGTTGTATCTGCCTGCGGTGCCTCCAAGTGCGGTGGCGAAGTTCTTCTTGGCAGACGGCTTCTCAGCCAGAACAAGGATCATATAACCATTCCTTTCTTTCAAAAATCAGTGAGCAAAGCGAGCGTATCGATCCGCGCAGCGGCTCAACGAGCGTAAGCGAGTGCATCACCTTTAAGCCCTGCAGCCGGCAACATCAGCTGTGCGTGAGCCCAATCTTTGCTCAACAGCAGGGAAGGGTAGTGGGGTAACGCCTCAGCAACCCAACACCTTAACGTTCTCCGCCCTCACGCACTGCGAATGGCGAAAAGCCCCTGACCGATGCCTGCCTCTGCGCAGCATCGCGCAGCTCGTCGGTCCTGTCCGAAAGCCCGATCTGCCCATCAGCGGAAGCAACGTCGAAATCGTCAAGGGAATGCCCATTCGAGCAGAAGAGCTGACCGCCGAACCGAACAGCCTCTCCGTTGCGCTCATCCTCATCTGCCAAAGTGAAGGGCGACTGCCACTCGCATCGATCGACAAGCCGCATGGCATACGAAGCGTTCCCCTCTGCGGCATCCAGAAAGTCACCCCAACCGAGCGCATCTTTTCCCTCATCGATCTCATCCAGGTTGTCCGGAGCATATTGCACCGAAACGTACCTATCGGGAACCAAGCCGCATTTCGCGGAGATGCTGCACTCGTCGGCAAAGCACCATCCGCATCCGTCCTTCTCCATGGCCCTCACGATGTAGTCGATGGCGGAATGCTCGTTGCGGGTAGGGCAGAAGCCGATCTCCCCATCATGCCACCGGTCCGGCTCGTAGAACGACGCATGCTTCCAAGCGTTGCGGATAACCTCGCAGCTTTTCGGATCAACGATCTCCGAAAGCTTAACCTCGGCACGGTAGATGCCCATGACGCGTCCACGCTCAACGTCAACGCTCGGCATCAATACGGTACCGGTGCGCGCATTGTAGAGCCCCTGATCGGTCCGCATGGCAATACGGGCCAAGGCAAGCGCATCCTTGGTGCTGATCTTTCCGTCAGCCTGCTCGGCTTCCAATGCGAGCAGAGCATCCGCACGGCTCATCTTATCGACATCGTATCCCGCTGAACCGAAGTACCCCTCAACGGCAAGCACAGCTTCCTCATGGGTATCGAATCCTTGATCATCGATCCCCATGTCCTCCTGCGAGAAGCGGAAGATGCAATGCCACGGTTTTTCATCGCCTTCCGCGCTTTCCCATACGCTGCCGGAAAGGAAAGTGCCTTCGCCGAAGTCAGCCGACAGGACAAGCTCGTTTTCCTTCGCATCGCCCGCAGCCCACTTTGCAGGGAACCTATCACTCTCGGCAACAGCAGCAAAGTCGCTCATGAAATATACCTCCTTATGCCTGCTGGTTCTATTTACAAATGCCCAGGTCAGGCGTATAATTAAGATATACAGAAAGTTAAATCATCTGTATATCTTGTTTTGATTTGTTTGGTTCTCGGCAACGGGAGAAAACGAAGGGCGGCAGCGCGAAAGCGCATGTCGCCCTTGTTCGTTGCCCGCAAAGCCTAACGTGCGTCAATATCATGGGAATGGGTGTTGTCGCGGGTATCGTGCTTATGCTCAGCAGCATCGCGCAAAGTGCCCATCAGGTCCGAGAGCCCGACTTGCTCCTCTTCGAAGAAGCCCTTGTCGTTCTGACGGTCGTATTCCTCGCCGATAAGCTCTTTAAGCTCATTGAGGCTGTGTTTATTCAGATCAGGGGAAGAGCCGATCGGGTCGATGAACCCGTCATCCAGTAAAGTGACCTCATCGATGACGATCTGCCCATAGTCGACGATCTTGAGACCGGGATAACGTTATGTGATCTTCTGAAGGTCGGGATCGTTGTCTATCAGGTGGAAGACGTAGGCTTCTTCCTTGTCGAGTCCGTTGGTCGAGAACTCGTACTCGACCCTGTTGATGGATTCGGCGTCTTCGACGAGGTTCATGAGCTCTACGATGTTCTTCGGAGTGTCGAAGGCATCGATCCAATCCTGAACCTTGTCGAGATCGTCAGGATCGGCCATCTTGAGCTGCTGTGCGAGTATGTTCATCTGCTCGGCGGTCGCATGGGCGAAAATCTCAGGATGGTCGAATGGGACCCCATCGAGAAAGTCTGCGATATAGGTTTCCTCATGCATCGGCGTAACCAATCCATTGCCTTCCAAGAACCCCTGAAGCTCCGATCCGCTTACAGGCAAGGTGATCGCACGGTCTCGCAACTCGCCCTCTGCATAAAACCCCTCGTTACCGATAAATACCGTGATACCGTTCGAATAATCCATCTTAAATATCCCTTTCACTGTTGCCGTGCATCCTTGTCGTTTTCGATATGCTCACTGTTTGTTGCCCTTGCGGCTGCCTCGCTTGCGTCGCGAACCTCAGCCGCCCGCACGTCGAGCCCGATCTGAGATTGAGCTTCTTCCTTGGTATCGCCGAGGTGTTTCCTGGCGTACGTTCTGAACGCGGTATGGGAGATGCCGAGCATCTTGCCTGCCTCACGTTGCGAGATTTCGCCATGTGAGTACTTTTCGAGAACGGAAGAAAACCCTTCGATCTGATCGGCGCGGCGAATCTTGTCCTGGTTGAGCTTTTCGCGGAATCCCGCTATCCAATCCGAGACGACGGATTGGGATACCCACAGCTCGTCGGCGATTTGCTTTTGAGTCATCTCGCCGGCAACCCATTTGCTGAAGTAGCTCTCGAAGTCGTCCGGCATTTTCGTAGAGTAAAAGCCCATCCTTCTCCTTCCTCTTGATGAGGGTGCCGCAGCCCGGATCATTAGCTGTGCGTGAGCCTCATTGCTGATCAACGGCAGCGCAGGGTAGTGGGGTAGCACCTCAACAACCCGGTAACCCAATACCATATTCGCATTCGGTTGCGAATATGGTGACTCCTTGCCGTAGCTGGAAACGCTCCCTCGTCGTACCGCCGTTCCCATCTACAGCAAGGCATAAGTTGCTGCCTGAGACAATTTGTTTGTTCCCAAAGCTAATGCATATTCTACCAGCAGCTCTGGTAAACCTTTCCAATTACAGCCACTATTACGGCAAACTCATCTGGAAAGCAAGCCGTGAGTACGGGAAGCGTGTGAAAACCCGTCATCGACAATAAAAAAGCCCAGCTTGGACGGCAATCCTGCTGGGCTTGGGAAGACGAAGCTATCGTCTTCAAAAGTATGATGCCATTATACCATTGCGCAAAGTCCTGCGTCAGCCGCCCACGCCCGCAGCAGCAAGAATCCTCTCTCCAAAGCCTAAGCAGAAACCTCCGGAGTAGTGGAGAGCACCAATGCACAGCCGAAAACCTCACGGCAACACCCTCCCAAGCCACACTCGCTGAACCCAGAACGCATCTCCGCCGTCATTCTCCCCAAATTCGCATCCGCTTGCGAAGATCAGCTCATCCTGTTGCAAGGCAAGTCATAGTGGATTTGCCAACTGTGCATCGTCTCGGAACCCAATGCATCATGTTGCTAAGCTGGAAGAGGGCATGCGCCGCCTGCAGGGGATTCAGGAAATCGTAGAACACCAAAGAGCTGGCAGGCACATCTAGCTGTCGGGCGATGCGGTGCCGCAGCCCGTCATCGGGCAACTGCCGACCTTGCTCGAATCTCCGGTACTTCGCCACGCTGATGCCGAGCAGATTCGCAAAGTCGCCCTGCAGGATCCCACGCTGCTTCCGCAACGCCGGAAGCTCCTTGGAGAGGAGCCGAGCAGAGAAGCCAGCATTGCCGCTTGCCTCAGGACGCTTGTCCTTCAACTCGAAGGAGCATCTTCTGGGAAAGTCTTCTTGGCTGTAGCTTTGCCGGTACCTGTCCTGCCAAGAGAGCATGTCGGCAACCGACATGCGGCCGGAGCGCACCTGCTCCGTGACCGAAAGCCAATCTGAGAAGAGCTGAACCATGAACTCGCTGGTAGGGATAAGGCAGCAAGGGCCTTGCGCCTCGTCTGAGGTCAGGTGCATGACCCCGTAGTCTTCGCAAAGCGAATTCAGTGCAGCGAGCACTTCGCCGATGTTTGAGAAAGAGTAGATGCAGAGGCTTTCCCTTGCCACGCCAAGGGCCTGGGCAATCGGCAGAAGATGCTCGTATTCCGGGCATACCTTGCCGATCTCGTAGGCCCTAACGGAGGTGACGGCAACGCCCATCGCATCGGCAAGGCCCTTCCTTCCCAATCCCGCCTCGGTCCTGAGCCGGGTGATCTTTGCCCCTATCAGCTTCGGGTCGAGCTGCCGGTTGAATACCCTTGATTTTCCCATGCTTGTTTCTTTCAGTACGCAATTTGCTGTTCAAGTCCCTTAAAGACTCTCTTGCAATTATACTAATTGCAATGCATTCTGCTGACTTCTTTTGTAGTTTGGAAAGGAAAAACATGACGAAGCAGATAACGGTGAGGATGCCCGATGAGCTCCTGGAGCACTACGATAAGCTGGCGAAAAGGACAGGTGCGAACCGAACGAGCCTGATTGTGGAGGCGCTTGACCTAGCGGTAAACGATTTAGAGATCACGAAGCTTACCGAGAAGAATCCGCTTTACCAGTTCGGTTTCCCCGACGAGGCAGTAGCGAAGACTGGTGGAGCCGCCAAGTTGAGGGAAGATGCACAGTGCTTGGGCCTTGTCTTCGGAGGCATGCGAGTCCATGCCAAGAATCCGGATGAGTACAGCCGGATTCTTCCTCGAAGCAAAAAGGACATGTTCCAAGGTGAGCATCTGCTAGGGGTTTACGAGGACAATTCCTCAAAGCCGAACTATATGGACATCTGGCTTGAAGCGGGAATGCTCGGTCTGCGAAGCGATGCAGACAGCCCATCCTTGAGCGATGCCTTGAAGTCGGTGGACGTTCGGTTGAGGTTGGTCGAAGCAGAAGGTAAAACGATGCAATGCATCGCCTTCTACAGGAAAGGAGACCCAACGTTCTATGGCCTTGGCAGCTATATAGCGTTGGTCGATCCCATCAGATGGGAACCGGTTCAAGACCCGAAGGATCGCAGCTGAAATCTGCTATAATGCGCCCATACCGCCGTCAGGGCGGGAATCAACGCCTGCGGAGAGCGTACCTTCCAAGAGAAAATCGCGGAAACAGCTCGTTGAAACAGGAAGACCAGGCAGATTTTTTGGTACTTTGAGATACAACGTCCCAGCTCATGCGCAGTTTTCGGATGCATCAGTTTCAGTACCAGGTAATCTGCCATGGTTGCTGAACATGGAGCGTTTTGGAATCGTCCCGTTGCGCGTTCCAGCACCGAGCAACCCGCCACCTCACTGAACTCCTTTCGCACACGTCCCATAAACGAAAAGAAGCCCCACAGCGCATCAAGCGCCATGGGGCTTTCCTATGCGTAAAGCAATACGCCAAAAGCGAACCGCTACTTGAACTTCTTGATCCTCCTGAGCGCATCCGCACGCTCCAGCTCATCGGAAAGCACAGCTTCCCGTATCTTATCGCTCCGCTCATCGAGCCAACCTTCAAGCAGTGCGGGATCTATACGCTTCCAATCTGCATCTACGATACGCAAAACGATTTTCCCGATTATCGATTCGGCAACGCCCAGTGCGTCCTTATCGGCTTTCCTCTCCGCAATCTCCAGCTCCTTCTTCTCCGCCATAAGCGCAGCGATCTGAGCCTCGATGCTGGCAACAGTCTTTGCCATCAACAACACCTCCAAATAAAAAGCTTTCAGGACAACTACGCCCCGAAAGCGCGAACAGCAAAAAGAGCAGGCACCCCACGACCAAGAAGGGCACCTGCCATGATAACTGCAGACAAAGCCTACAGTAAGGAGACCCTGCAATTGTACCAAACGCAAGATCCCCCCGCGAAAGCCGCCCAAAACTCCCAGCAACCAAAATCCTTTTCTCCAAAGCATTCGCAAAAACCTCGGAAGCAGTGGGAGAGTACCAGCGCCTAGCCGAGAACTCCCAGCAAAACCGCAGGTCAAAGACTGAAGACCTTACGATCCGCAGGCTTACATGGGGAAACAAAGCGATGAAAGCTGCGTTCGAGTCCGTAAAGCAAAAGCTAACAGCCCAAAGCTAAAGTCAAGGTAAACATCAATGCAAACAAGAACAGCCCAGAAGCAAAATGCCTCCGGGCTGTTCTTGTGTATGCTGATATTCGCATCCGATTGCGAATATCAGATCTCATGCCAGTCGAAATCCTCATCAGGGTAGTAGATGCTTTTGAGCGCATCCATCATCTTCGCCTTCTTAACATCATCAAGCCCCAACCTCTTAGCGCAGAAATCCGGGTTCCAGAAAAAAGCCAGCAGTGAGAATTTTCCTCCATCAATCAGCAGGTTGGCACCCTCGAGCAGCTCGTTCAGCGCCCCAGCCGCCGGTTCCCCAGCCGGATCCCTGGCAATGGCAAACCCCTCGATTCGGTTCATAAGCATCTCAATGGCAACGTCGTTCACAAAATCGCACGATCCCTGTGCTGCATGCGAATCCCAAAATTCCGCAAGCTTGCCAACAGCGTTCCTTTCGCCATAGCAGTTCACGTAAATTGCCGGCGTCTCAAACGTGGCGGTCTTCTTCAACTCCATCCATAAAATCCTCCGTTCAGAAAAATAGGGGACCGATTAGAATCCCCTTGATAGCATCATTATAACGCCGAACAATGTCGAAATCAATCGAGACCGCAGGTCAGAGCCACATTTGTTAACCAAACACGCCGCAATCGGAAACATTTGCCTCAACAGTCGCATCAGCATTGCATCAGCCGCCCACGCCCGCAGCAACCAAAATTCCTTTTCCAAAGCCGAAGGCCTCCCAGCGAATCTGCTAAAATGCACCCATACCGTCGTCAGGGCGGGAATCAACGCCTGCGGAGAGTGCCTTGCATTCGTTGAACCAGGAAAACCGTGCAGGTTGCTGGACTCGGTCCAGATACGTCAAACTCTCCCAACAACCAAGAAAGCCCGGAAGCATTAGCCTCCGGGCTTTCTAATATTCGCATTCAATTGCGAATATTAAGCAGCCGCAGCCAAATCATCACCTGTCTGCGAAGCAGCAAGCAGTGCTTTTCGGTTGGATTCCCTTATCAACTTTTCCAGTTGTGATAATGATACGACCTGCTGGGCTGCTTGTGGGGGAGGGACACGCGAATGGCCGCTGTAACCTATTCGTTCCATGAATGAAACCTATAGAGTACAGTAAAGTCAGAGCGAAAAAAGAACGACCCTAGGCAAAATGCCCAAAGTCGTCCTGATCAAAGATCTAACGGAAGTTCCTACCGCGCATCGTCACCGAGCCCGAGGTCCTGCATGTCCCGCGAATCGCTTTCATGCGATGCGGCATCCCTTGTGTCGGAAGCCATGCTCGACAGGTCGTAGCCGAAGTCCTCGTTGTCCTCGAGATCCTGCTCGAAATCTTCCAAAAGCTCAGGATGCTCGCTCATAGGAGTAGAGAACCCTTCGGCATCCTCAACAGCATAGTCGGCGAACTCCCTGTTGACGGCGGCTATCGCCTCGA
>OLPO01000753.1_pt1 | contig 24771 bp, 27 predicted proteins | sample 1672831 | NCBI WGS metagenome assembly OLPO01 (sample SAMEA3136728, study PRJEB25190) | human gut metagenome
GGCCGTGACGCCCCAGCACCTTTTGACCCCCCGCAAGAGTACCACCGCCATTTTAGGCATTGCCGACCATCCCGTGACCGGCACCCGCGCAGGCTGTGCGACCTGCCATTTAAAGGAGACCTGCTCGTTCCGCAAGCGCGGCACGACCTGTTTCACACAAGACTGATAGGGGAGAAGCGTATGCAGATTCGTGAAGTTTTTGACCGCAAGCGGTTTGTTTTTCTAGACGGCGGCATGGGCACCCAGCTGCAGGCACGCGGTCTGCAGCCCGGGCAGAAGCCCGAGCTCGCCGCGCTGGAAATGCCGGAGGTCTTAACGGCCATCCACACTGACTACGCCAACGCGGGCGCGGATATTCTGCTGGCAAATACCTTTGGTGCCAACGCCAAGAAGCTGACCGGCTGCGGCCACACGGTGGAGGAGGTCGTTTCCGCTTCCATCGCCTGTGCGCGCAAGGCCGCCGAGACCACCGGCGCGTGTGTAGCGCTGGACATCGGCCCTCTGGGTGAGTTGCTCGTCCCCGCGGGCACGCTGGCGTTTGAGGATGCCTACAATGAGTTTGCACAGGTCATCCGCGCCGGTGCGGCGGCAGGGGCCAATCTCGTCTTTTTGGAGACGATGACCGATCTGTATGAGCTGAAGGCCTCCATCCTCGCCGCTAGGGAAAACTGCGATCTGCCTGTTTTCACCTCAATGAGCTTTGAGAGCCGCGGGCGCACCTTCACGGGCTGCACCGTCGAAAGCTACGCCGTCACGGCAGCGGGTCTCGGCGCGGACGCCGTGGGCATCAACTGCTCGCTCGGCCCCAAGGAGATTCTGCCCTTCGCGCAGCGCCTCTGCCGCAGCGTGCCCGCAGGTGTTCCGGTCTTTGTCAAGCCGAACGCCGGTCTGCCGAACCCCGACGGCAGCTACAATCTCGACCCGGATGAATTTGCCGCTGAGATGAAGGAGTACGCCGCCATCGGCGTTTCGATGGTCGGCGGCTGCTGCGGCACGACGCCCGCGTTTATCGCCAGGCTGCATGAGACCTTCAGCCCGCTGACCCCGGCTGACAAGATTCCCATCCGCCGCAGCTGTCTGTGCACGCCGGTCCGCTTTGTGAAGGTCGACGGCATCACTGTGGTGGGGGAGCGCATCAATCCCACCGGCAAAAAGCGGCTGCAGCAGGCCCTGCGGGACGGCGACAGCGCCTACCCCTGCACTCAGGCTGTGGCCCAGGCCGAGGCCGGTGCGCAGGTGCTCGACGTCAACGCGGGCCTGCCCGGCATCGACGAGGCCGCCACGCTGGAGCAGCTTGTCAAGGATTTGCAGTCTGTCACCGACCTACCGCTGCAGCTCGACTCCTCGAATCCAGAGGCCCTCTCCCGTGCGCTGCGCATCTACAACGGCAAGCCCATCGTCAACTCGGTCAACGGTGAGCCGGAGACGTTGGAAAAAATTCTGCCGCTCTGCAAAAAGTACGGCGCCGCCGTCGTCGGCCTGGCGCTGGACAAGGGCGGTATCCCGCCGACAGCCGAGGGCCGCTTTGCGATTGCTCAACGCATTGTCGCCGCTGCCAACGCCGCCGGTATCCCGAATGAGGACATCTACATTGACTGCCTGACGCTGACCGCCAGCGCCCAGCAGGAGGGTGCCGTCCAGACGCTGGAGGCTCTGTCCCGCTGCAAGCGTGAGCTGGGCGTGCGCACTGTGCTGGGCGTGTCGAACATCAGCTTCGGCCTGCCGTGCCGTGGCTACCTGAACACAACGTTTTTGACGATGGCCATGTCTGCCGGGCTCGACCTTGCCATCATGAATCCCAACACGCCGGAAATGATGGCTGCCGTTCGCGCCTACCGCGTGCTGACCTCGCAGGATTTGCAGAGCACCGACTACGTTGCCGCCTATGCCGATGTGCAGATTCAGACGACGCAGACAAGCAAGTCCGCCGCCACCGTGGCCGAGGTCGGCGCCGCCGCACCGGGCGGGGACGCCCTGTTTGAAGCTGTGCGCCGCGGCCTGAAGGCCGAGGCCCGCGCCGCCGCGGACGCCGCGCTGACAATGCGCGAACCGCTGGACGTAGTGAATGTCTCGCTGATCCCCGCACTGGACGCCGTGGGCGACGGCTTTGAGAAAGGCACGGTATTCCTGCCGCAGCTTTTGCAGGCCGCCACCGCCGCGCAGGCTGCGTTCGAGGCCATCAAGGCCAAAATTGCCGCCTCCGGCCAGGCGCAGGGCAGCAAGGGCAAGATCGTCATTGCCACAGTCAAGGGCGACGTGCATGACATCGGCAAGAACATTGTCCGTGTCATCCTCGAAAACTACGGCTATGACGTGCTCGACCTCGGGCGCGACGTTGACCCCGAGCGTGTCGTAGAGGCCGTGCGCCAGACCGGCGCAAAGCTCGTCGGCCTGTCGGCCCTGATGACGACCACCGTCCCCAATATGCAGGCCACGATCGAGGCCCTGCATGCCGCGCACCTTGACTGTAAGGTCATGGTCGGCGGCGCGGTGCTGACGCCCGACTACGCCCGGGACATCGGTGCCGACTACTACTGCAAGGATGCCAAGGCCAGCGCTGATTTGGCCAAGCAGCTTTTAGGCTGATTGTATAGAGCCGCGTTTCACGAAGAAACGCGGCTTTTTGCACAATTGTAAAATCTTACCTTTGTCAGCAAATCACCATTGCAGGGAAGTTCCAATTGATGTATAATAGCTGTGTTCACTGTTTTTGGACATTTTCCTTTCTTTGTCTGTTTTAGGAGCGTATCTTTTGAAGTACATAGCCAAAATCGCAGCGTTCACCGCGATTTTTCTGATTATAAATCTGATTCTCTGCGGCTTTATGCCGCCCGATAACGGTTCCAGCCTTGACATGTGGCGCAGCTACCACCAAAAGCAGTCCATTGACATTGCCGTCATTGGTTCTTCGCTGGCTTCCTGCGCCCTGCCCGAGGAAGAACTCGCCGCCGCAACAGGGGAGACCGTTGCACTGATGGCAACAAACTCCCAAAGCTTGGATATGTCGCAGATCGCGCTGGAGACCCTGCTTCGGGAGCATTCTCCCCGGTATGTGATCCTTGTCATGGATCTGACCAACATGACAGGCAAACCCTATGCCAAAGCCCAAAAGGCTTTTTTATATGCAGAGCTGCAAACGGATTCCTGGAAGGATAAGCCCGCTGACCTGCTGCGCTACATGACCAGCCGTGATAACTTTACAGGTGCAGATTCCTTGAATGCGCTTTTCCCCTGGCAGAGCGGCAGCTGGCCCACCGACTGGCCCGCTACGATCCAACAGAAATGGAATGCCGTGCTGAATCGTCTGCCGCACCGGCGCGGTGCGGCCCATGCCCAGCCGGAGGATACCACGGTCATCAACTTTGACACTGTCGGCATGGTGAACACCTGGAGCCAGAACGCCCACGACTTTAGCGCGCAGCACATTGAGGAGTTGACCTCCATGCTGCAGCTCTGTCAGGAGAACGGCACGCGCCTTTTGCTCATCAGCGCGCCCAAGACCACGCTGGATGTCGTGAGCTACGAGACGTATTTTGACGACTACGCCTACTTCAAGCAGCTGGCAGCACAGTATGGGGCTTCCTATTATGACTTTAACCTTGCAAAGCCGGAGCTGTTTGAGAACAAAGAGCCTGACTATCACAAGGATTTCACCCACATGAATGCTGCCGGCGGGCATGCGTTCAGCCTCAGCATGGCAAAGTTTCTTGCTATGCTGGACGCCGGGCAGGATGTGGAATCGTTGTTCGAGACGCCGTCAGAATATCTGACCGCCGTAAACTATATCACCAACGTCTACATGACGCCGGAGGTTCACCCGGACAAGATTTTGCTGCTGGCCGGTTCCTACCACGGTCCGTCCGTACAGGCTGAATACGAGTTCTGGGTCAAAGCGCCGGGGGAGAGCGAATACAGCCGGGTTTCCGCGTATTCTACCCGCTCCTGGACCGAGTACGCAGCGGCGGAGCACGGCACCTACCAGTTCCGCGTGAATGCCCGTATTGTTGGTTCTTCCGCCGATTTTGAGCGATATTATGAATGTTCTGTCGATTTTTAATTTTGTGGATGGTGTAGTGTGGAAATCTATTCCCTGAGTTTCTTCCTGCTGGTCAGCGTTGGACTCATTTTATATTATACTGTTTTCAGCCGCTGCCAATGGATCTGCCTGCTGGGGTTGAGCCTGCTGTTTTTTACCGCCAGTGGCTGGAAGGGCCTTGTTTTTCTGCTTTTCACTGCGTTGACGATCTGGCTCGGCGGCTTGCAGCTGGCAAAGCTGGATGCCGATTCCGCCGCGCGGCGAAAGGCTCCGGGCATAACCAAGGACGAAAAAAAGGCCATTAAAGCACAGGCGGTGCGCCGCAAAAAATGTCTTGTTGCTGCTGTGCTGACTGCCAACTTTCTTGTGCTTGGCTACTTCAAATACTGGTCCTATTTTGCGGAGCTGCTCTCCGGTGCATTTTCGGCCACAGCGCCGTCCTCACTGGGGCTGGTCATGCCACTTGGCATCAGCTTTTACACGTTTCAGGCCGTCGGTTATCTGATTGACTGCTACCGTGGTCGGCACCCGGCAGAGAAAAACTACGTCCGCTTTCTGCTTTTCATCAGCTTTTTCCCGCAGCTGATCCAGGGCCCCATCAACCGCTACGGAGAGATGGCCCCGCAGCTCACTGCCCGTCACATCTGGAACTGGGAGCGCACCAAACGTGCACTGTTCCTGTTTCTGTTCGGCGCAATGAAGAAATATGCCATCGCAAACCTGACCGCTCCGACGATCGCCGCCATCCTCGACGGCAATGACCCCAAGCTGGCCGGTTCTATGGCACTGCTGGCCATTTTGCTGTACTCGCTGCAGCAGTATGCAGATTTTTCCGGCGGCATTGATATGGTATTGGGTGTTGCGCAGCTGTACGGCATTGAGATGATGCCCAACTTCCGGCAGCCGTATTTTTCTACCTCGCTGGGGGATTTCTGGCGGCGCTGGCATATTTCGCTGGGTGCGTGGATGCGTGATTACCTGTTCTATCCCTTTGCACTGACCAAGCCGATGCAGCGCTTCGGCAAGTGGGCCACATCGCATTGGGGCAAGCATTTTGGCCGTGTGCTGCCCGCTGCAGTCGCCAACCTGCTTGTGTTTGCTGTGGTCGGCATCTGGCACGGCCCGCAGGCGCACTACCTTGCCTGGGGTCTGTATAACGGTCTTGTCATTGCGCTGGCTGACCTGCTGGAGCCCGCTTTCAAAAAGCTCAACACGGCACTGCACATTCCTACCGAAAGCCGCGGCTGGCACGTTTTTCGCATCGTGCGGACCTTTATCATCGTCAACATCGGCTGGTACTTTGACCGCAATGAGTTTGTGCAGGGGTGCATCTACCTGCGCAACACCTTTACGGATTTCAATTTGTCCGCATTGGCCGCGAACGCCCCCGGCGCTTTCGCGGCAGTCTCCGGCCCTGCCTGGGGGCTTGTCATTATCAGTACCCTTCTGGTCTTTGCCTATAGTGTGCTGAAGGAACAAGGCCGCGACCCTTACGCAGAGGTACAGCGGCTGCCGCTTGCGCTGCGCTGGGGTTTATACTATCTTGTTATTTTCATGGTACTCCTCAGCTTTATCTGCGTCAATGAAACCGTTGGTTTCCTCTATGCCAACTTCTAAGAAAAGAGCTTTCTATGCAAACAAACATTCTGGACTGGCTTGAAGTCACGTCCGCCCGCTGCCCGGATGCCCCCGCTGTGGGGGATGACCAGATAGACTGTACCTGGGCACAGCTGGCCGACACGGCCCGCCGCGCCGGCAGCTTTCTGGCGTCCCGCACGATGCCGCGCCGCCCGGTGGCATTTTACCTGGAAAAATCCGTTTCCGCCTTTGCTGCCATGCTTGGCACAGTCTACGCGGGCTGCTGCTACTCGGTGCTTGACACCCGCCAGCCCGCTGCCCGCACTTTGCAGGTATTGGATACTTTGACCCCTGCACTTCTTGTTACGGACGAGGCCCACGCTGCCGCAGCCGCCGCGCTGGGGTACAGCGGGCAAATCATCCGGCTTGACGATCTGCTGGCCGCACCCGCGGACGCTGCCCTGCTGGCAGCCCGCCGCCGTCAGGCTGTGGATGTTGACCCTCTGTATATCAACTTCACAAGCGGAAGCACCGGTGTGCCAAAAGGCGTCACCGTCAGCCACCGCTCGGTGCTGGATTTTATCCCGCAGTTTGCAGAAATTTTCGGCATCACACAAAACGATATTCTGGGCAATCAGGCTCCCTTTGACTTTGACGTTTCGGTCAAAGACCTGTACACGGCCCTGTACACGGGGGCTAAGGTGCAGATCATCCCGCGCGCTTATTTCAGTCAGCCCACAAAACTCATGGACTATCTGGCAGACCATGAGGTCACCATACTTGTCTGGGCCGTCAGTGCCATGTGCTTTGTCTCCATCATGAACGGCTTCAGCTACCGTATACCTTCCCGCGTACGGCAGGTATTGTTCAGCGGCGAAGTCATGCCCATCAAGCACCTGATGAAGTGGAAGTCTGCTCTGCCGCACGCCCGGTTCGTGAACCTCTACGGCCCAACAGAGATTACTTGCAACTGCACCTACGCCATTTTGCCGGACCGCGATTTTGCTCCGGATGAGGCGCTGCCCATCGGACGCGCGTTTCCCAACGAGAAGGTCTTTCTGCTGGACGAGAACGACGCCCTTGTCACCGTGCCCGGGCAGGCAGGGGAGATCTGCGTTTCCGGTACGGCACTTGCCCTCGGCTATTATGCTGACCCTGTGCGCACAGCGCAGGCCTTTACCCAGAATCCGCTGAACACCAACTGGTATGAGCGTATTTACCGCACCGGTGATCTGGCCCGCTACGACGAAAGCGGCAGCCTGTATTATATTGGCCGCCGGGATTTCCAGATCAAGCACATGGGGCACCGCGTAGAGCTTGGCGAAATTGAAGCTGCCGCTATGCGTTGCGACGCTGTGACCCGTGCCTGCTGCACGTTTGATGCCGAACGCCAGCGGCTCCACCTGTTTTACACGGGCAGCTGTGAGAAAGCTGCCCTGCTGGCTGCGCTGAAAGAAAGTCTGCCGCCTTTTATGCAGCCGAATACTGCTGTGCAGCTGGACGAGATGCCGCTGAATAAAAACGGCAAAATTGACCGCACGGCACTGGCTGCCCTGACGAAAAAAGGAGCCCACAAATGACCGACGCTTCTTTACAAAAAATTGCTGCCACCTACGGCACACCGACGTTTGTCTTTGACACTGACGCTTTGCAGGCCCGCGTGCGCGCTATTCAGGCAATCTGGGGCAGAGAAATCGACCTTTGCTATTCCATCAAAGCCAACCCATTTCTGCTGCCTGCCATGATGCAGGTCACTGCGCGGCTGGAAGTATGCAGTCCCGGAGAGCTTTCGCTCTGCGAGAGCCTGCATGCTGCGGATGCACGTGTTATCTATTCGGGTGTTAATAAGACGCCCGTGGATATTGCCCGCGCCGTGGCCGACGGCGTCGGCACCTGCACAGCGGAATCTCTGCTGCAGGTCCGCTATCTGCAGGATGCTGCACGCAAGGCCGCCAAACGGCTGCCTGTGCTGCTGCGGCTGAACGCGGGCAGTCAGTTCGGCATGTCAAAGGAGGATCTTTTCACCGCATTGGCGCATCGCAGGGAAACACCTGATCTGGAGTTTATCGGCATTCACTACTTTGTCGGGACCCAGCGCAAAAAGCTGGTCAATCAGCAAAAAGAGCTTGCCATGCTGCGGGAACTGTACGCTGAAATTGAGCAGACCTTCGGCCTTCGTCTGCCGGAACTGGAATACGGCCCAGGGCTGGCGGTGCCGTATTTTGACGGCGACGATTTTACCGACACACTGTCCCCGGCCAAAGACCTTGCGCCAGCACTGCGCGAAGTCAGCAGCTGGGTCCATCTGACCGTTGAGATGGGCCGCTTTTACACCGCCGAATGCGGTTATTACCTGACCACCGCCATGGACTGCAAGGACCACGGCGGGCAGCACTACTGCATTGTGGACGGTGGAATGAACCACCTGAATTATCTTGGCCAGATCATGGGTATGAAACGCCCGCATCTGCGCCATTTTGCTGCCCGGGCAGCTTCCGTACAGGACTGGACACTTTGCGGCAGCCTTTGCACTACGAACGATGTTCTTGTGCGCAGTATGCCGCTGGCCGGACTATGCCCCGGCGACCTGCTTGTTTTTGAAAACACCGGTGCCTACTCTGTTACGGAAGGACTTGGTCTGTTTTTGAGCCGCGACCTGCCGCAGGTCATTCTGTGGCAGAACGGCACGCCGCACCCGGTACGCAGCGAAACGCCGACCTATCCCATCAATACACCCGCTGTGTAAGATAATTTGAAAAGGAGAAATACCAATGGAACGTTTACTGGAAATTTTAAGCGAAATCAAAGAGGACGTGGACTTTTCCACCTGTACAACGCTGATCGATGACGGCATCCTGGACTCTTTCGACATTCTGCAGATCATCTCGGCCCTGAATGAGGAATACGACATTTCGATCCCCGCATCCGAAATCATGCCGCAGAACTTCAACAGTGCCGAGGCCCTTTACAAGATGGTCCAGCGCCTGCAGGAAGATTGATGTCCGAGATGCCCGAAATAGCTACTGTCAAGAGTTTGTGACAAAATTAGACAATTTGCACAAAGGCGTCAATAGATAATTGTTGCTTTTGTGGTGAAAAGTCCCGGTGCGGAATTTGCTTGCGCAAATCTGCACCGGGATTCTCTGCTTTTTGCAACACCTTTAGCCCGTCGCATTGCGGCGGGCTGGTGGGGCATATTGTGGCCCGCTGCTAGAGCAGGTCAAAGAAGCGGTATACCTTTTCGCGGTTGTATAGGGGCAGTTTGTCTAATTCCTCTTTTAGCATATCGGCGGCAGATTTACCGCCGAACATGGGCCGGGTATAGTGGTTCACCCAATGCTGCACTTCGGTAGCCTGTTTCTGTGTTACTTTTGCCATGCTTTTACCTTTAGGCAGTTTGCGGCGCACCAATTTGTTTGTGACCTCATTTGTACCGCGCTCGTGGGGGCTTTGCGGATGGCAATAGAATGTAGTCACGCCCAGCGCGTCTATACCGTCTTGGTCGGCAAACTCGGAGCCGTTGTCGTTCGTGATGGTGTGGAATATCAACTTCCAATCGCGGCCAATCTGACATTTAAGCCATTGCAGGGCATGGACTGTATCGGCGGAAGTTTTACTCCGGGCCTTGATGATGATTTCGCCTCTGGTTTTGCGGTCAGTCATTACAAGGCAACTCTCGCCGGTTCCTTCGGCCTTGCCTATGACGCTATCCAATTCCCAATGTCCGACTTCTTCTCGGTTTCGGATACTCTTTGCGCGGTGTTCAATACTGCGGTGTTTTGGGTGGGACACGTTGGCATGGGATACGATGCCCTTGCCTTTCTTTGGATGACCCTGTGGCAGGTGCTTATAGCGCAGGCTGGGAAACAGCTTCATTTGTATGTAGCGGTAGCATGTGGTCTTGCTGATGGTCACACCGTAGTCATTGCCAATCTTCGCTATTGCATCCTGCGGACTAGATCCGGTCAAGATGTGCGCTTCCAGCGCGGCCAGATAGTCCGCACGATTACCAATTTTCAGGTCAGGGCCGTGGGCACTTTTCATATAGTCAGCGCGGTTCTGTGCCTTTTGCGGGGAGTAGATGCGATAATATTCCCATGTGTCGCCGTTCAACTGGTCCACCATGCCGCGACGGAGCTCGCGGCAGATGGTGGACGGCCAGACGCCGACCTCTTTTGCAATTGCGGTCTGCGTGAAACCGAGTTTGTACAGGTGTTCTATTAAGCTGCGTTCTGTGCCGGTCAATGGCCGGCCTTTTTTGCGTTGCTGTTCGTACATGGTCACACCTCGCGCAAAAACTGCCGCCGCGTCCCTTGGGGGCCGCAACGGCAGTTTTTATTTTTTTTACTTTGTTGTCTCGTCCGCTTCTGCCGCGTTCCGCAGACGCTACGCGCCAGCTGCACACGGCCTACGCTGGCTTGCAAATAAGAAGGTGCCTGCGGCGCTTGTGCCGCTCAGACGCCGTACCTTTATAAATTGGGGTTCGGCTTTTCAAAAATGCACAGTGCCCGCGTGCGCGGGCTTGCGCGTCTAAGGAATCTTTTAATGTCCCAGGGCGGGGCCTGGGACTTCGTACCGGTTAGGCTCTGCACGTCCCGTCAGGGTGCGGCAATTGGACAAACTGACGCAGGGAAAAGCTCTCGCACTCTTGCGCCGTTTCACGTTGCTGGCCCGGCAAGACTGGCGGTCTGGCGCTGGGGCCAATAAGAGGAAAATTCCAGACTCCGGGAAGTTCCTACTCTTGCCTTTGCGCGATTTCAGTTGCAGGCGTGGGAAGGTGAGCGCCGCGCAGGCGCTGCCAATATGGGGCTAGGCACCCCATACCCGCCAATCCGGCCCACTTTTATAAATTGGGTGGGCCGACCTCGCCCGGAAAGTCGCGGGCATTTTTCCATGCGTCATATTCCATGCGCGATTGTACGGCGTCCAGAATATACCGCTGCACGCTCTGGCCTGCTGCCACTGCCGCCTGCCGAATGGCCGCGCCGGTCTCTTTATCGGGGCGAATCCCGAAATAGTCATGCGCCTTATTATATTTGACGCTGGCGCGGATTTGCGATTCTCTCGATTTTTTGCCGCCCATAAAAACCACCGCCTTTTTTTCATTATAGCATTTCTACAGCGACGGTATCAATCACCATACTGCACAATTTTGGGGGCTTATTTTTACACAAATCTTTTTCTATCTCGGCAATATACACACTCGGCGTGCTGGCCACAGCGTGGAGTCATGCCGGTGTCGGGGTCGTCAGGACAGTTGTAGAGGGAATAATAATCCTTCACGGCCATCACAGGCCCGGAGCAGGTACCGTCCAGCCGATACGAACACGGCTTGCGCAAGCAGTAGGGCCGCTTATTGGTTTTGTCCATCCGGCATACTTGTTTCATATCCTTTACCTTTTGATTTGTCCCGACATCCGGCGCTGGGCTTTTTTCGTGGGCTTGCTGGCGACTTCCAGCCCCAGCGGCCCGGCCGGTGCCTGGTTGTTGATAATTTCCGCTTCGGGCAGAATGTCACCTTCTTCGAATTTCTTTTGCAGGTTGTCCACCACGGCGAGTGTGTCATAGGCGTTATAATCGCGGTCTCGCACGAACCACAGGCCGCGGCGGAGCGGGCGTATCATCTCGGCGTTTGTGGCGTTCTCCATTTCCCATGCGTCATAGCTGGCCCAGAGCTGAAAACGCCAGACCTTATTACACTGAATGACGGTATGGGTAACATCCCGGAGCAGCTTGTCAACATGCTGAAAACGCTGTGCAGAGCCGTAAAAGCTGATGTGATAGTGCCGGCAGCACAGCAGCGTATTGAGGAAGTAGGCATTGAAGTTATCCTTAAAGCTGCGCGAGTTCATTTGAACGGACAACTCATCCATTGCCACGATTGTAACCGTCAACGTTTCTTCCTCATCGTCTATAGCCTGCGTGGTCTTGCTGGCCTTGACGACTTGCGCGAGACTTTCTAATTTTGTGTACGGTACACAGAGGTCAACGTTGGACAGGATATTGATTTTCTGCACCACAAACTTTTTACGCCGCGGGCACCACACGACTTTGTCATTGTAGCGGTTATACAGCCCCACAACCTTATGTACCAGAGACAGAGTTTTGCCGGAGCCGAAATAGCCGCAGTAAATATCCAGCGCACCGACAGGGCAGTTATGCCAGCCGCGGTGCAGTTGGTAATAGTACAGATCTTTGACGGCATTGAAGCCGGTCTGGAAAGGATGAAACACAATCTGCCGTGCAATGCGGGAGACACCCAGCGTAATGAGCACGGCGACCAGAAGGAGCACCATATATCCGCTCATCAGAAGCGACCCCCGCGGGCAAATGTGTGGGTGAAGTCCTTGATAATGCCGAACACGAACAGGAACAGGGCCACAGCTACAAGGATAGCTAGGAACCAAGGGAAGAACTCGGACAGGTTTTGCGGCGCGTCGGCAGAGATACCGAAGAACGCCAGCAGGTCATAAAACAGAGATACCATTATTACACCTCACTTTTGCGGCGACGCGCGCGCGGGGCGGGGGCAATAGCCCCCGCGCCCCGGACGCGCTTGCCGCTTTTGCTTAAAAGCCACGAACCAAGCCAATAACGATTGCACCCACAACCACGGCGGCCAGCACCAACAGCAGCACCTCGGATACACTATAATCGGAGAAAGCTTTCTCGAATGCGGCGGGCTGGGCCGTCTCGGCAGTAGCCATTTCTGCAGCCGTCCGCAGGTCCACAAGCTGGCCGGAGATCGTCTCCAGCTGGGCCGTGTAATCCTGCGCCAGTTCACCAGACTGTGAATCTTCCGTACCGGTCTCGGCAGGGGTCATTATATCAATCAATGTATTGAGGGATTCTTGCAGGGTGTCCAGCTTTTCATACAAAGTCGGGTCGTAGGTTTGCACGCCCTGAACTTGCACAACCTCGTGCGTTTCCTCGGAATCGGTCACGGTCTGGGTGCTGTCCTCGGCGGGCGGGGTGTATTCCTCAGCGCTGGCCCGGAGCGTGAAGAGCGTGGAAAGACCGAGCAACAGCAGAATGAGAACGCCGCAGAATTTATTGAAATTATCACTCATGACAGCATCCTCCCAATAAACGCGGCGGCGATTGCGCCGACGATAGACCACAACCAAATGTCATACCACGAAAGCGTAAAGCTGTACACAGTAAACGGCAGGTTGAAGCCGTTCAAGATGACATTCATAACTTCAAGAAATGATTCCATGCTTGCACCTCCTACGACATGCGCCGGTACAGCGCATTGACGAAACCGAGAACGATCGCAAATTCAAACGCCCACCAGTACGGCAAAGGAACCCATTCGATAGACTGTTTAATGAATTTGGGGAACTGGTCTTTCACGTTATAGTGCAATTCGCCGGGCGTGCTTTTCAGCGTATCGGCAAGACTGTCAACACCGTCCGAGAAATTGTCCGAGACAGAACCCTGCAATTCTGCGGCATCTCCCAGAAGTGAGGATTCTTCCGAGCTTGCGGAAGAATCGGCGGAGCTGTCGTCTGCAAAGGCGCAGGGCACGACGACGAGCGCGGCGCAGAATACGGCGCAGACCGTAATACAAATTTTTTTCCACATTACTTTGACCTCATAATAAATTTGATGATAGTGAACAGGAAGATGACAATCAGGCAGGTGTTAATCGTCATGACCACACCATCCGGAAGGAACGGGAACAGGTAGCCGACACCCACGGCCAAATTTGCAAAGAACGCGATAAGTGCAAGAATCAGTGAGACCAGCGCCCAGAAGATACCTTTTTTACCGTCCTCGGAGCCGCCGCCATTGGGGAAGATGATAGTCCAGAAGTTGTTGGTTTTATCTCCACTGTCGGGCTTGCCGGGGTCAGGTGCAGGACTAGGCGAGGGCGGGTCAGTCGGTGCAGGTGTAGGAGTTACAACATCTTTCGCATCATAGCCCAGAAGATTGAAGTGACTAAGGGAACACATGGAGCTTGCGTAGTTCGACATATTCAAGCGGTAATATTTGTATGCTTTACGCAAGGTGAGAGCATACTTGTGTTCTGCCTTATCCGAAAGATTTTGGTCTTTTTGCGTATCCAAATCGTCCCATGTTTTGCCATCGTCAGAGCCTTGCAGCGTCCAATCTTTTGCATAGCGGTTATCGAATTTTGAAATTCGCATGATATAACCGTCAACGTAATAATTTTCGGGGTCGGGAATTTCAATTTGCAGATGAGAGGGACTTACATTTGTTTCCCAAATTTCAGAAGTGGAGCGGTCAAATGCACGGAAGAAATCGAACACATCACTGTACTTTGAAGAACCAGAAGCAATCCATGTGCCGTGTTCATCGGTAAAGGTGTTGCTGTTCATCTTCGGGATAATTAGGTTTTGCGTTTCGGGGAGAATGGGGTCAAGCGGCGCAGGAGATGGGGACGGACTAGGCGACGGCGAGGGAGGAGCCGTTTCCGGGGTCGACTGGTCGGGGAACTTCTTGTTGAAGATGTTCGTGATGTTCAAGTTCAGATTTTCAATAGCGAGGGTGAAGTTAGCGGAAAGTTCGGCAAAACCAGCAACGAAAGCCGCTTTAATATCCAAGAAGCCTTGAATCATGTTGTCACGAATTTCAACCAGCACGGCCAGAATACCCGTTGTGTCACCGGTATCGCCTCCCGGCTTGCCGGTCTCCGGCGTGGAGATACTGCCGCCCGGCTTTTCAGTCGGGGCCGGTGTGGGACTGGGGGACGGTGCGTTATAGGTTATGTAATAATAATTTTTCGTGGTCTGGTCATAGGTGTAGTATTGTTTGGTTTCGTTGTTGTATATGATGGGCGTATTAGAAATGTTGGTTACGTTTTCGTTCTTCTCGTTGACGGTGGTGTACTGAGGATAGATGTAAGTAAGGTTGGTGCTGTTGTCGGTGTAGATGTTGCCGTTCCAGGTGTTGTTGTTGATGGTGATTTTGCTATATTGCTTAATTGATACAGTATCAGGAATTACATTAAGAATTAAATCATGTACTTTAATTGTGTAAGAATAAGGAATTTGAAAATGTCCATACGTTTCACCAGCAGTAATAGTAACCTCTACATATTTTTTAAATCGTTGATTTTCACCAGATGAAAACTTTTCTGAAAAAACAACATTGACATGTGATTGGGCAACGCCAAGGTTGGAATGATTCCAATAGCCATCAATCGTAGTTGATGGGTCACAATAATATAAGCCATCTACAGGAGCATCAAACATATAGGTATAGTACAAGTCAATGCCGCGACTCTTACCATCGTGTACAGTGTTACAAACGTAAATTGAATTTTGTGAGCAACGCAAATAGAAGCAACCATCACTACTAATGTAATTTCCTTCGGAAAACCAACTTGTATTAAAAGCACTATTAGCATAATAAAGAGTATTGTAAACAGCATGCGCAACAACTTGAAATGCACCAGTAGAACCAACAGACGGCGTACCACTATCATCTGCATAACCTTTGGGACGGCCAACGCCGCCGCCAGAAGTTGAGCCGCCGCCTGCTGCGAATTTTGTGGCGGTAGCGTTTTTGCCGAAGTTGTTATACCAGACGTTTGCCCAATATGTAGCAAGTTCAGTCGGAACAAGACCATTTGCATCAACATTCAGTGGTGAATAGTAAGTAAACTCCGCAATAAAAATTGTTGCAACGTGCTTATACCATTTGCACTTTTTACACTGTTCAGTTTTAACGCTAAATGAAACATCCGAACCGGGAATAGTAATAGAATATCCATTTCTAAGCGGCGTTTCCCATTCATGCGTACAAGTATCAAAAGATACAGTTTCATCATCTGCATACGCCGCAGGGCATAACATACTAAAAAGCATAACCACTGCAACAATTAAAGGAATTAGTCTTTTTTTCATGTTGTACCCCTTGAAAAAATTTACGTTATATAGTAATCTATAATAAAAGGCGGTGAAGCTATGAAAGAACTACTCGAAGTCTATCAAGCAATCTGTGCAAACATCGAATCCATAATTGTAAGTATAGGCTTATTACTTCTTTTACTCTGGCCTATCAAGTGCATCATTGACAAAGTTGCACACAAAATCTTTTTCCACGAGTAAAACCGCCGCCAGTAATGGCGGCTTTTTTCTTGCGAATGGACACGAGCGCTACACGAACCCGCTTAGGATGGCAAGGTAACCACGGATAACAATAAAGGTCAAATTCAACCAAATCAAAACAAAACCCCGAAAGAAATCTGTAACGGTGCAACGTGTTATCACTCATATATAAACCCTCTTTCGAGTTGAAACAAAAATAGCGGGGCCGGAGCTTTCCGGCCCCGCAGGGGCTTGTCTGAATCAGCCGCGGGCAGCGTTCTTCAGGCGGGCGAAGATGCCGATGCCCACAGGAACCAGACCAGCGGCGAGACAGAACAGCAGGATGGGCTGCTTAGTGATCTCGGTAACAACGGTGCCGGACAGGGTGAACACATCGGCCATAGCGGCGATAACGGTTTCCATAGCGCTCTTTGCAACCTCTGCACCAGCCTCCGCACCAGCGGCAAGCATAACAGTGTTCATGGTTGCGTCTCCTTTCCTCAAAATTTTTGTATGTAATCGCTTGCTGTTTGAGGGTAAGCGTTACAACGTGTAGTCATGCGGGACAATCGCGTATTCGTCCGGCTGGCCTTCATCGTAGCAGGTGACCAGCACGGAATAGTTGTTGCACTGACTGGCGTATGCTTGTTCAATATCTGTTTTCGCGGCAATCAGCAGCAGAAGAAATTCAAGGTTTTCGTCCTTAGATGCCTGGCAAATCTCCGGCAGAAGTTCGCCGTAATCGTACAGAGTTTTTTGTGTGATTCTCATTAGAAGTTTCCCTTCAAGTCGTCGGGCATAATGCCGAAGCCATCCGAATCAATGACTTTCTGATTGTTGCCCAGCTCGGCCAGGCGAGCGTTGACCGCTTGACGTTCGTCGGCGGACTGGGCCATGTCGCGCAGGCGTTGCCGCTCTAAGAACTGGTCACGCCACATGGCATAGTTGCTTTTGAACGTCGCCCAGCATCCCTGTTCATAAGCCCACCTGCACAACTCGTTGAAGGTATCGAAGGTGGGCATATCAAGCAGAATCTGAACTTGGTCATCTTCCATCTGGGACATACCGGCGTGTTCGCTGGGTTCTTCAAATTCGTGGGTGCCGACAATATCTTTACTGTACTGGTATTTGTCGGGGTCGAGCAAATGCCACAGATAGACATACGCCTTATAAAGGTTGTTCACCTTGCGGATGACGTTGACCTCAACGCCGATTTCCTTTGCAATGCCGGAGAAATACCGGGCATTCGGAAAGCTGCACACAAAGTGAACGTGCGGTTTCTTGAGGTCGCCCGGCATCCAATCCGGGAGTGTGCCCTCGTGCTTTTTCACGTAGGCGTCGAACGCTGCTTGCGAGTACACGTCTTTGTCATGAAGCGCCCACGCGCAGGGCAGATTTTGCTTGCAGTAGTCAATTGTCGCTTGCTGGCTCTCGGGGTATAGTACAAACATGCACTGCCTACTGCGCAAACGTGGTGGAGCTTTTGTGTCGCCCATGTCCTACCATCCTATTGACTGTCATTTTTGTCTTGTGTCTTGGCACTGACACTGACACTCCAAAGGACGTAGCGCCTTTGGAGTGTCAGCCTTGCGACTGACATGATATGTGGGGCGGTCTTTGATATGCACTTACCTTGATTACTGGCCTTTTGATAGCTGGAGGAATCATCAGGACTGGCAAACGCATATCAAACACCGCCCCACGGCAGGTACTTACATGGTGGCGGCTGGGCGTTCTCTGGTGGGGCGGGGAGCATTACTTCACCAACTCCCAACTCTTAATCTTCCCGTAGCTGGTCTCAAAGTCGAACTGATGGCCGATGACCTTGGAAAAGTCATCCATAGCGCCGACAGACTCGAGCAGATCGGCAGAATCCACTACTTTGATGGAGCACTGTTCCGCTTTCTGTCCGGCACAGCCAACCAGACGCTTGAGGGTCACACTGTGCAACACGAGGTTGTCATAGTGAATCTGACGGTTGGAACCATCGCGCGGGGTGAAATCTCCAGTTTTGCGCTCAACGCCAATAACCTGATACAACATTTTCTTGCTCTCTTTCCGCTGGGCTTGTTTTCTTCATTGCCAGCTCTCTTATTTTTGTACTTTTCGGTCAGGTTCAAGGCCTTCCGACCTTTGTCACGATTATAAAACTCTAAGGAGATGCCCGAAATATAAGATAACGCTTGCATTTATTCCAAACTTATTGTATAATACTAAAAGCGGACAGGGCTGAATTGCGCTGTTTCGCGTACAGATGCAGGTCCCGCGCGTGGGCAGCCTGTGAACCATGTCAGGCGGGGAACCGAGCAGCATTAAGCGGCGCTTGCCCAGTGCCGCGGTCAAGCCTGCATCTGTACGCAAAGCAGCGCAGCCGCGTGCTCTGCCCGCTGTTTTTTGTAGCTTTGCAGGAGGTGAGCCGATGTACCGTGCCCTGTATCGAAAATGGCGTCCCCAGCGCTTTGCGGACGTGGTTGGCCAAACGGCCATCGTCACGGCCCTGCAGAACCAGATTTCTGCCGGGCGCATCGGCCATGCGTATCTGTTCACCGGCACCCGCGGCACCGGCAAGACGACCTGCGCCAAGATCTTTGCCAAGGCGGTCAACTGTCTGGATACCTCCAGCCCCGACCCCTGCGGCGAGTGTGAAATTTGTAAGGGCATTGACTCCGGCTCCGTCATGGACATCATCGAGATGGATGCCGCGTCGAACAACGGTGTTGACGACATCCGCGACCTGCGCGACGAGGTGGCCTATCTGCCGTCGGTCTGCAAGTACAAGGTTTACATCATCGACGAGGTGCACATGCTCTCCACCGCGGCGTTCAACGCGCTGCTCAAAACGATGGAGGAACCGCCCGAGCACGTCATCTTTATCTTAGCCACCACCGAGGTGCAGAAGGTTCCCGTCACGATTTTGAGCCGCTGCCAGCGGTATGACTTCACCCGCATCACGGCGGATGACATTGCCGGACGGCTGCTCTACGTGGCCGGGCAGGAGAAGATCGAGCTGGACGAGAACGCCGCACAGTTGATTGGCCGTCTGGCAGACGGTGCCATGCGTGACGCGCTGTCCATTCTGGACACCTGCGCCGGTGTCGACAACCACGTGGACGAGGCGCTCGTCCGCCGTATGGCCGGTGTTACGGACAGGGGCTACCTGTTTGAGATCAGCGACGCCATCGCGGCAGGGGACTCCGTCACTGCACTGGAAAAAATCGCCGAGCTGCGCCAGCAGAGCGTCGATATGCGCCGCCTCTGCATGGAGCTGGCCGGACATTACCGCAATCTGATGCTCTGCGCGCTGCCGGGCGGCACGTCACTTCTGACCGGCATCTCGCCGGAGGAGGAGGCCGCCTACACCCAGCGCAGGGACTTCCCGCAGCGGGAGGCCATCCGTGCGGTCAATGCGTTCGGCTCGGCACTTGAGAAAATGAGCCGCGGCACTGACCAGCGCATTGAGTTGGAGCTGGCGATTTTCTCGCTGACTCAGCCCGAGACTGCCGCTGCACCTGTTATCATCCAGCAGCCCGCCCCGGCAGCACCCGCCGCGCCTCAGGCGTTCGCCAGCGCGCCGCCGGTACAGGCTGCGCCCTCTGTAGTGCCGCCCGTGGTACAGCCGCAGAGCGTTCCCGCCGCTGCACCGGATGATGTACCGCCGCCCATTGACGATGACCCGCCGTTCCTGCAGCCGGAGCTGAAGCCCGCCCCGCAGCAAACTCCCGCGCCGGTACCGCCAGCACCCGCTGCCCCGGCCCCGCGTAAGGCCGAGCCGCCGCGGCAGGCAGGCCCGCTGGAGCCGTTCGCCTTCTGGCCCGCCGTGCTGGCCGATTTGGAGGAGAATGATGCAATGCTCATCTCCTTTTTGCGCGGCACCCGGGCCTATTGCGACGGCAAGCGCGTGCTGTTTGAGTGCAGCGACGCCTTCCGCGATTATATCCGCAATAACCGGGAGGTCAGCAAGCGTCTTAAGGAAACTATCTACCGTGTATCGCGCACCAAGTACAGTATCGGCCCCTATGAGGAGCCAAAGACCGACGACACCACCGCTGCCGTCAGCCTGGATGAGACCCTGCACACGATGCAGTCGCTTGGTGTCGATTTGAAAATCGTTGATAAATAATTATTTTTGGAGGATACAACCATGAAAGCAAGACTGCCCAAGGGCTATGGCCGACCCGATCCCAACGCCATGATGCGTCAGGTCCAGAAGATGCAGGACGACATCCGCGCCAAGCAGGAGGAGCTCGAAGCCAAGGAGTACACCGGCACCGCCAGCGGTGAGATGGTCACTGTTACGATGAACGGCAAGCATGAGATCACCGCCGTCAAGATCAAGCCCGAGGCAGTGGACCCTGATGATATTGAAATGCTTGAGGATCTGATTGCCGCCGCCGTCAACAGCGCCTCCGCTGCCGTTGACAAGGACTCCGAGGAGGAGATGTCCAAGATGACCGGCGGTCTGAACATCCCCGGTCTGGGCTAAGAGGTTGCCTATGTTCAACAACAATGTTGAGCCGCTGGAAAATCTGATCGACCAGTTTGCCCAGTTTCCCGGCATTGGCCGCAAAAGTGCGGTGCGTATGGCCTATCAGGTCATGTCGATGCCGCCCAAGCAGGCCATGGAGCTGGCCAAGGCGATTGAGCACGCCAAAAGTGACCTGCACCGCTGCCGTATCTGCCAGGACTACACCACCGGCGATGTCTGCAAGATCTGCGCCTCCCAGAAGCGTGACCGCAGCATCATCTGCGTGGTCGAGGGCCCGCGCGACATCAAGTCGATTGAGCGCACCCACGAGTACAACGGCCTGTACCATGTGCTGCACGGCCTGATTTCGCCGATGGATGGCATCGGTGCAGATCAGCTCTGCATCAAGGAGCTGCTGGCCCGTCTGAATGACACCGTCAAGGAGGTCATCATGGCCACCAGCCCGACGGTGGAGGGCGAGGCCACGGCGATGTATATTGCCAAACTCATCAAACCGCTGGGCATCAAAACGACCCGCCTGGCCTATGGCCTGCCCGTCGGCTCGAGTCTGGAATACGCCGATGAGACGACGCTGTACCGTGCCATGGCCGGACGCGGCGAGATGTAAAAAAATTCCTGTACCGCTTTTGCCGGTACAGGTTTTTTATTGTAGCTTTATTTCAGCAGACCGTAGTCCCGCAGACAGCGCTGTACACCCGTCAGGGTATCGTCAAAGCCGACACCCGCTGCCGCACGGAACCTGCCGCCGTCCATCAGCAGGCTGCGCGGCCAGTCTGCCGTCTCTATGACGGGGTGGATGTCCAGCAGCGCACAGGCGCGCCGGGCCGTCGTGACCATGTCGCAGTCGTTCTCGCTGCCAAAGTTGTACACACCGCCCGGCAGTTCCATGGCTTGGGTCAGCCGCTCCACGGCCTCCCGCACATAGGTGATGCCGCGGTAGTCCCGCGCCGAAAACCGAAGCGTCTCCTGCCGCATAGCAGCGGTCAGCAGGTTCAGCAGGAAGTTACCGCGGATCGGCAGGCCGTACCCGGGCAGGTCGTACATCCAGGCCGCCCGCAGCAGCACGGCATCGGGCAAAATATCCAGCACGCGCTGCTCCATCTCCTGCTTGTGGCGGCCATAGACGTTGGCGGGGGAGAGCGGTGTATCCTCGTCAAACGGCCCGTGCTCAGTAAGGCCCGTGTAGACCTGGTCAGAGCTGAACGCAACCAGCTTTGCGCCGCTTTTTTGCGCTGCAGCCGCCATCCAGCACGGCAGCAGAACGTTGGCGCGGTAGGACTCGTCCGGGTGCTTTTCGCTGTAGCCCGTGTCGGAGAGCGCCGCCGTGTGTACGATCACGTCTGGCTGCTTGTGCCGCACCCAGTCGGCCACGGTCTGCTCATCCGCTGCGGCCAGCATTCCTTTGGGGAAGGCGCACAGCTCGTACCGCCCCGCCAGCTGGGTCATGATGCGTGCCCCCACAAAGCCGCCCGCGCCGGAGACCAATAGCTTTTTCATGTCTTTTCCCTCGCAATACGATTTTTGTCTTTATTGTACCGTTTTTGCGCAGCTGTTGCAAGCGGCTTGACAAATTCCGCGCCGGTTTGTATAATAGGAACACCTAAAACAAGGTGTGGATTTTTACAGTTCTGATACTACTTTTCGCCACACAGCGCTTTCTTTCCGGGAAAGCGTTGTGTGGTTTTTGTTGTGTCAAAAGGAGGAGCCCATGAACGATACCTTCATGAAAGAAAAGCCTATTTTTCCGCTGCTGACCTCAATGGCCCTGCCCATGGTCGTCTCGATGCTGGTCAATGCACTGTACAACATCGTGGACAGCCTCTTTGTCGCCCGCATCAGTGAGGAAGCCATGACTGCGCTGTCCCTCGTCTACCCGGTGCAGAACCTTATCAACGCGATTGCCATCGGCTTCAGCATCGGCATTGCCGCGCTGATCTCGCTGCATCTCGGTGCAGGCAACAAAGAAAAGGCTGATATGGCCGCCACCCACGGCATGGTGCTTTCGCTGATCCACGGCGTCGTGATTTCCATCGTCTGCACCGCCATCATGCCGCGGTTCCTGCACTCCTTCACCAGCGACAAGACCGTCATTGCCATGGGCGTGACCTACTCCCGCGTTGCCTTTATGTTCGCCGTCGTCATCATGGCCGCCATGGCGTTTGAGAAGATCTTTCAGGCGGTGGGCCGGATGAACATTACGATGATCGGCCTGATGGGCGGTTCGGTCTGCAACATCATTCTGGACCCGCTGCTGATTTTCGGCATCGGCCCGTTCCCCAAAATGGGCATTGCCGGTGCGGCGCTGGCTACCGGCATCGGCCAGATGGTTCCCGTCATCTTCTATTTGATCGTCTACTTCGTCAGCCCTATCCCGGTCAGGCTGCGCTCCGGCTGCCTGAAGCCGGACGCCAAAATGGCCCTGCAGCTCTATTCCATCGGCGTACCGGCCATCCTGAATCTGGCGCTGCCCTCGGTGCTCATCACCTTCCTGAACTCGCTGCTGGCCGTCTACTCTCAAAGCTATGTCGTCGTGCTGGGTATCTACTATAAATTACAGACCTTCCTGTACCTGCCCGCCAACGGCATTGTGCAGGGTCTGCGCCCCATCATCGGCTACAACTACGGCGCGGGAGAGTATGACCGCGTCAAAAAGCTCTACCGCACGTCCATGGGCATGTGCGCCGCCATCATGGCCGCGGGTACGGTGCTCTGTCTGGCGCTGTCCGGCCAGCTGATCGGGCTTTTCAGCTCGAACGCCGAGACCATCGCCATCGGCACGTCGGCCCTGCGCATCATCTGCGTCGGTTTCATCGTCTCGACGATTTCAGTCGTCGCCTCCGGCTCGCTGGAGGGTCTCGGCATGGGCGTGCAGTCACTGGTCATCTCGCTGTGCCGTTACATCGTTGTCATCATGCCGCTGGCCTGGCTGTTCTGCCGCCTGCTGGGTGCCGACGGCATCTGGAACGCCTTCTGGGTGACCGAGGTCATCACGGCGGGCATTTCACTAGTCGTATACCACAAGAGCGTGAAGCTGAAATAAACCAACAGGAGCCTGACCACAGCCGGTCAGGCTCCTGTTTTATATAAGTAAAAGGCTTCCCCCGAGGGGGAAGCCTTTTCATTACGCCTGCTCCTGTACGTACCGAATAAACGCATCGCGCTCCGCGGTGGAGCGCACAACGGCCGTGTACATCCAGTCGCCCATGTCCAGGCGCAGCGCCTGGGGAATGCGCTCACACATCCGCATACGAGAGCCGTACTTGGCCATGATCTGCGCATGGGTGTGCTTGTACTCATGGCAGTCGCGGCGGCCTGCGTAGACGCAGAAATACTTCGGGCCGTCCAGCTCGGCGTTGCGTATCTCGTCGTAGCAGACCATGTCCGCCCAGATCTGGTAGCAGTCCACCGAGTTCGCATAGTTGATCATATCGGGCGTGTAGCCGCCTGCGGGTCGCATGTTGACCTCCAGCGCGACGTAGTCGCCCTTTTTGCCAAGACCCGGCTTGTCCTCATTCAACTGGAAAAACTCGCAGTGGAAGAAGCGGCTCTTTGCGCCGAACGCCTTGATGGTGCGGAAGCCCACATCCTTCAGCGCAGCGGGCACGGACTTCTGCGTCCAGTAGGAGAGGTCGCCGTTCTGACTGACGATGTCCAGCAGCGGGGTGGGGAACACGTTGGAGGTGTAGAACAGCGGCACGCAATGGCTGTCGGCCACACCGTCAAAGCTGACGATGGTGCCGTTGATGTACTCCTCCATAATGTACCGGACGTTATGCGGCTCGGCGTAGAATTCTTTCAGCTCGGTAAAATTGCGCAGCTTGTAGGTTGCCTCGGCACCGCAGCCGTTGTCCGGCTTGACGATGACCGGGTAGCCGACCTCCTTGATAAAGGCGCGGGCCTCGGCCAGTGTGCTGACAATATGGTAGCGCGCCACCGGCACGCCCGCAGCGATGTAGCTTTCCTTCATTTTGCTCTTGTACTTGATGCGCTCGATGAAGTCATTCTTTGCACCGGTATTGATGTTGAAATCCGTGCGCAGCTGGGCGTCCATCTCCAGCCAATACTCGTTGTTGGACTCGATCCAGTCGATCTTGCCATAGTGGAAGGTAAAGTACGCGACAGCGCGGAGCATCTCGTCGTAATTGCCAAGATCATTCACGCGGTAATACTCAGTCAGGCACTGCTTCAATTCCCAGGGAATTTCGTCAAACGGAGCATCACCGATGCCCAGCACATTGACGCCGTTGCGGTGCAGACGGTCACAGAAATTCCAGTAGGTCTTGGGAAAATGCGGGCTGACAAAGATAAAATTCATCGGGTACTTCAACTTCCTCTCTCAAACTTCACACAAACCGGCGTCACACAAAGCGATTCTGTGCAGCGTCGTACTCATAGCCGATCTCGCGCAGGGCCGCACACAGCACGTCACGGTCAATCTCCTCACAGTCACACAGCGCGTCCAAACTGGCGTCGCGGTCCCGCAGTTGGGTGTTTACATAGCTCAACAGCATTACAGGGTCACGGGGGAGCATAGACCCACCTCCTAAAAAGCAAGCATAAAAGAGAAAAAGCCGGTCACACGATGTGACCGGCATTTTTTCCTTCCAATCAGA
>OLPO01000754.1_pt1 | contig 24716 bp, 24 predicted proteins | sample 1672831 | NCBI WGS metagenome assembly OLPO01 (sample SAMEA3136728, study PRJEB25190) | human gut metagenome
CTGAACGCTCTGACCTGCGAGTCCGACGATCCCAATGCCCCCGAGTATGCTTGCATCAAGGAGCTGATGGACGCTGTTGACTCCTATATCCCCACTCCTCCCCGTGACGATTCTCTGCCCTTCCTGATGCCCGTCGAGGACGTGTTCACCATCACCGGCCGTGGCACCGTGGCTACCGGCCGTGTGGAGCGTGGTCAGATCAAGATGGGCGACCCCGTGGAAATCGTGGGCCTGGCCGACGAGATCAAGAAGTCCGTCATCACCGGCATTGAGATGTTCCGCAAGCTGCTGGACTATGCCGAGGCCGGCGACAACGTGGGCACCCTGCTCCGCGGCATCGACAAGAAGGAGATCGAGAGAGGCCAGGTTCTGGCTAAGCCCGGCTCCATCCACCCCCACACCAAGTTCTCTGGCCAGGTGTACGTCCTGTCCAAGGACGAGGGTGGCCGTCACACCCCCTTCTTCAACAACTATCGTCCTCAGTTCTACTTCCGTACCACCGACGTGACCGGCGTCATCTCCCTGCCCGAGGGCGTTGAGATGTGCATGCCCGGCGACAACGTGGTCATGAACGTGGAGCTGATCACCCCCATCGCCATCGAGAAGGGCCTGCGCTTCGCTATCCGCGAGGGCGGCCGTACCGTGGGCTCCGGTGTTGTCACCGAAGTTGCCGAGTAATTTCTCGCACCTTTCAGAAGGGCAAAGCGGAAGCTTTGCCCTTCTGTTTTTTTTTTTCAAAGACCTTTGAACCCAGGAAAGGAGGAACCCTATGAGTACTGACACCACCATTGACACGGAAGCCTTGGGGGACAGTGTCCAAACCAGTTTGAATACCCTCTTCCACAGTGGGTGGGAGTCTGCCCTTCGGACCATTTTCTTTGCCATCCTGCTGTTGGTGCTCTGCCTGGTGGTGAAGGCTATCCTGCTGAAAATTTTGGATCGCAGCTTGGATAGGCTGACCCATATCGAGCGGAGTTTGCACACCTTCATTCGCTCCACGGCCAACATTTTGCTGTGGTTTGTGACTTTGATGGTGGTGGCCTCGTCCTTGGGGATCAATGCCAGCTCCCTGTTGGCACTGGTGAGTATCCTAGGCCTGGCAGTTTCCCTGGCGGTGAAGGACAGCTTGTCCAACCTGGCAGGGGGGCTGACCATTTTGGGCACCAAACCCTTCAAGGTAGGGGACTATGTGCAGATCGATGACATTGAAGGTACAGTCCAGGACATTGGCCTGGTGTACACCAGCCTAACCACGTGGGATAACCGGCGTATCCTGGTGCCAAACAGCACTGTGGTGGATGCGGAGGTCACCAACTACACCACCGAACCCCTGCGCCGGGTGGATTTGACCATCACCGCCTCTTACGGCGCTTCGGTGGAGGAGGTGAAGGACGTCATCCAAGGGGTATTGGCCCGGCACGATAAAGTCCTAAAGGACCCAGCCCCCTTTGCCCGTCTCTCCTCCTACGGGGACAATGCCCTGGGGTATGCCGTTCGGGCTTGGTGCCGTACCGAGGACTACTGGGACGTCTATTACGACTTGCTGGAAGAATTGAAGAGCGCCTTCGATGCGGCAGGGCTGTCCATTCCCTATCCTCAGATGGAAGTGACCCTCCGAAAGTGAAAAATGTGGGCGCAGAGCCTTCCTCCCCATTTCATCCCTTCGTTCAGACAGGCGGCAACAAGATCCCCTCTCTCTGGTCTGTGAACACTGGAGAGAGGGGAGCCTTTTTGTTTCTGCGCTGGAAACCTAGGAAGGGAAATGCACCCGGAGGAACGGGATCCGAAGGCGGGAGGTCAACCCTTGCCCCCCTTACTGCTTCGCCGGATAGGCCAGCCCCTGCATGAACCCATCCCCTTGGTTGGAGTATACCTCGCCGCCGATGACTTGGTCCTGGTAGAGCAATAGGCTGGCCCAGATGTTTTCCTGGAGGCCAGGAAAATTCTTGACCGCATAGGTGTAGCGCTGGATGGTCTTCCCGGCATACTGGGTGAGGTCGAACCCCTGGGATTCCTGGAGGGTGAGGTAGGCCTCATAGGAGTCATCAAAGACATCCGGCAGGCGGATGTCCTCCTGGTTGGCGGCTTCCTCCCCCACCAGCCAGCCGCAGGATTCCAGATAGGCCACGCGGTCGTCGTTGGTTTTGACGTTTTCCGGGTTGGCCTGGAGTTGGACCACGGCCTGGGCGGTTTGCACGTCCTGGATCAGGTCCAGGCCTGCCCCCACGGTGGCGATGGCCACCGCCGCCAGCGCGCAGCCGGCCACCAGCCGGCGGGGACGGAGTTTTTTGGTAATGATAATCATGGATGGCAGCTCCTCTCAGCGCCGGCGGCCAGAGCAGGGGCCCGGCGGTAGAAATCTTCCCCTTACCCTATGTTCTCCGGAGAGAAACTATGCTACAATAGGCCAAATAGACTGGAAAGGAAGGGGTTCGCCATGGAACGACTGGATAAGCTGCTGGCCGCTACAGGACGCTGGTCCCGGAAGGAAGCCAAGGCTCTGGTGAAGGCGGGGCGGGTACGGGTGGCCGGCGTGCTGCCCCAGGGGCCGGAGGACAAGGTGACGCCAGGGACCCCCGTCACCGTGGACGGCCGCCTGGTGGAGACGGAGACCTTCACCTATCTCATGCTGCACAAGCCTGCCGGCGTGGTTTCCGCCACGGAGGACAGCCGGGACAAGACGGTGCTGGACCTGCTGCCCCCTGACCTGCGCCGCCGGGGCCTTTTCCCCGTGGGGCGGCTGGACAAGGATACGGAAGGCCTGCTCTTACTCACCAACGACGGAGGGTTGGCCCATCGGCTCCTCTCCCCGGCCCACCATGTGAACAAGGTGTACTATGTGGAGGTAGATGGACAGCTGGACCAGGAGGATCGGGCGGTGTTCCGGCGAGGCCTTGTCTTACGGGATGGAACGGTATGCCTGCCTGCGGAACTCACCGTGCTGGACCCGCCCAGCCAAGGGCTGATCACCTTGGAGGAGGGAAAATACCACCAGGTCAAACGGATGCTGGCAGCCCGGGGGAAGCCAGTGACCTACCTCAAACGCCTCTCCATGGGTCCCATCACCTTGGACCCTGACCTGCCCCTGGGGGCTTGGCGCCCTTTGAACCGAGGGGAACTGGGGCAGCTGGGGTGCTGAAAGGGAAAGATTTCGGCATTTTCCACAAATGTTCACAAAAAAGCTATTGAAATCGCTCGAAAGAACGGCTATAATAAAGACCATTCCACGACACCATGCGGGGGAATTCGAATTTTCACGTGTCGAAAGGGAGAGTGTCCCTCTGTTCAACGGATAGGAATATAGGAATAAGGAGGAAATGGATATGTCCAGCAGAGTATTTCAAAGCATTGTACTCCAGATGAAAGAGTGCACGGACCGGGTCATCGGCGTCATCGACGACCAGGGCACCGTGGTCTCCTGCAATCAGCTGACCTGGATTGGAGAGAAATGGGAGGGCGCTGCCTCCGCCCTGAACACCAACGACGGCGCCGTGGTGATCTATGGGGATAAGACCTTTAAGCCCCTGGCCAGCCGCAGCTCCCACTATGACTACGCCGCCTTCGTCCAGGGCAGCGACGAGCAGGCCCGGCTCATCTGCTCCATGGTCACCGTGGCCCTGAACAGCGCCAAGGCCTATTACGAGGAGAAGCATGACAAGACGGCCTTCGTCAAGAGCATCATTTCGGATAACATCCTTCTGGGCGACATCTATGTCCGCGCCAAGGAACTCCACTTTGCCTCAGAGGCTCAGCGGGCGGTTTTCCTGGTGCGCCAGGTGGAGTCGGCGGACATTGCGGCGGTGGATGTGGTGCAGAACCTCTTCTCCGAGAGCCCCGATGATTTCGTCATCTCCATCAACGAGACCGACATTGCCGTCATCAAAACCCTCACCGAGGGGGGCGACGGGAAGGAGATCTACCGCATCGCCAAGAGCATCGAGGATGCCCTGGCCCAGAACCTGAAGATCAAGGTCACCATCGGCATCGGCACGGTGGTCAGCCACATCCGTGACCTGGCCCGGGCCTATAAGGAGGCCGGGGTGGCCATCGACGTGGGCAAGGTCTTTGACACGGAAAAGACCATCATCACCTACGAAAACCTGGGCATCGGCCGGCTGATCTACCAGCTGCCCACGGTGATGTGCGAGATGTTCCTCCAGGAGGTCTTTAAGAAGAACCCCATCGACGCCCTGGATCAGGAGACCCTCTTCACCATCAACAAGTTCTTTGAAAACAACCTCAACGTTTCCGAGACGGCCCGAAAGCTCTTCGTCCACCGGAACACCCTGGTTTATCGCCTGGAGAAGATCAAGAAGCTCACCGGCCTGGACCTGCGGGAGTTTGACGATGCCATCACCTTCAAAGTGGCCCTCATGGTCAAAAAGTACCTGGTGTCCAGAGGGATCGAATCCTAAGGCGGAGAACCACCCTGTGGTTTTGCTGCGTTCTGGGAGGAAGGGCCGTGTGGCCGGGGGAATTCAATTCCAGTGGGAATCGCGCTCTCCCGGCCATGTGTAGCGTCCATTTCCCTGGATGCGGCAAAACAGCGTGCAGGGGTCCTGCAGTGCGTGCCATGCCGGCGGTACAGCGGGATCCCTCTGGACAGATTACAACAGACAAAGGAGTGTTATTTTGATTCGACTGACTGATATCCATAAGGAGTATCAAAACGGCACCAAGGCCCTGAAAGGGGTCAGTTTGCAGATTGATGACGGGGAGTTCGTCTTCCTGGTGGGGCCCTCCGGCTCCGGGAAGTCCACCATCATCAAACTGATTACGGCGGAGATTGAGGCAACCCGAGGGAAGCTGATGGTCAATGGCTACAACCTTCGGGACATCAGCGAGAAACAGATCCCCCTGATGCGCCGCACCATTGGCGTGGTGTTCCAGGACTTCCGCCTCATCGAGAAGAAAACCGTTTATGAGAACATCGAGGTGGCCATGCGCGCCGTGGGCGCCACCACCCGGGAAATTCAGCGGCGTATCCCCTACGTATTGGATCTGGTGGGGTTGATGGGCAAGGGGGGGCGGCTGCCCACCCAGCTCTCCGGCGGGGAGCAGCAGCGGGTGGCCATCGCCCGTGCCCTGGCCAACAACCCCAGCGTGATCATCGCCGATGAGCCCACCGGCAACTTAGACCCTGCCCGGTCCTTGGAAATCATGTCCCTTCTGGAGAAGATCAACGACATGGGCACCACCATCCTGGTGGTCACCCACGAGCGGGAGCTGGTCAACCGCTTCGGCAAGCGCGTGGTGGCCATCGAGAGTGGGCGGATCATCAGTGACGCAGCAGGAGGGTATTACGGCAATGGGTGATAGACAAATTTGGTATTATATCAAAGAGGGCGTCCGGAGTATCTTTACCCATGGGCTCATGTCCTTTGCGGCGGTGTGTATGACCGTGGCCTGCCTGCTGATCATGGGCTCCTTCTCCCTCATTGCAGTTAACGCTGGGAACATCCTGCAGGATCTGGAGGATGAAAACGAGTTCCTGGCCTATGTGGACGAATCCCTCAGCCAAAACGAGGCCAGAGCCCTGCAGGATGAGATCGAAGCGATCCCCAATGTGTCCTCGGTGACCTTTGTGACCAAAGAGCAGGCCCTGCAGGACTTCATCGCCCAGCAGGAAACCGCAGAGCTCTTCGAAAACACCTCCGCCGAGACCCTGCGGGACCGTTACCGCATCCATGTCGAGGACATTGAGCAGCTGCAGGAAACGGCAGACCAAGTGAAGCAAGTCAATGGCATCGCCGATGTGGAGGCCTCCTTGGAGATTGCCGATGGCTTTGTGATGGTTCGGAACGTGGCCACTGCCATTGCGGTGATCCTCATCGTCATGCTGGTGGTGATTTCGGTGTTCATCATCGCCAACACCATCAAACTGTCCACCTTCACCCGACGGGAGGAGATCGCCATCATGAAGATGTGCGGCGCCACCAACTGGTTTGTCCGGGCCCCCTTCCTGGTGGAGGGTGTGATCCTGGGCCTGGCCGGGGGCATCATTGCCTTCTTCTGCCAGTGGGGGATCTATGGGCTCATCACCAGGGCCATGATGGAGAGCGGGATCTTTAGCATCATCACCACGGTGCCCTTCGGCAACATCTCCCACGTGGTGCTGCTGGTGTTCCTGTTGGTTGGCTTTGCCATCGGCGGCGGCGGTTCGGTGATGGCCATCCGGAAGTTCCTGAAAGTGTAAACCCTGGGAAGCGAGGTGCAAGGCGTGAGCAAACAGAAGAAATCCTGGGACCCGTATCGCCGCCAGCGGCGCGTCATGGCGGTGATTGCGGTGGTCCTGTGTATTTCCCTCGTCCTTTCCCTGGTGGCCGGTCTGCTGGCCTACTGATGGGGCAGACGGACTAAGACAGTGAAAACCCAAGCAAGCGGCGGCTTCGGCCGCCGCTTTGTATTTCTCCGCGGGGCAGCCAGCGGGGCAGATAGGAGGCTTTTCTATGAAGGAGACAACGAAACGTCGCGTCCGGGGGGCGCTCATTGCGCTGGTGTGCTTTTTGCTGGGCGGGCTGGTTACCTTAGGCGTGGTGTGGAAGGTGGTGGGCCAGGATGGGCGCACCCTCCTCCAGGCTTACCAGTTGATCCGGTCAGAGTTTGTGGGGGAGTATGACAGCCAAACCCACCTGGAAACCACCCTGGAGACCATGGTGGACGCCTTAGGGGACCGGTGGTCCTACTACCTCACCCCGGAGGAGGCGCAGCAGGTCAAGGCCAACCGGGAAAACACCTACGTGGGCATTGGCATCACCGTAGGCCAGAATGTGGAGGACGGGCTGGAAATCCTCCGGGTGACGGAGGGCAGCCCGGCCCAGGAAGCGGGCCTCCAGGCAGGGGAGATTATCCGTGGGGTGGATGGCCAGGCCATCACATCCGACAACCGGGAGACCATGCTCTCCGCCATCCAGGGGGAGGAAGGGACCACTGTTTCCCTGGAAGTGGAGGGGACGGACGGGGCACGGCGCACCGTGGAGGTCACCCGCCAGGAGATCCACGGGGTCACCGCCACCTGGACCATGACGGAAAACCAGGTGGGCCTGGTAACCATCCTGAACTTCTACGCTGGCACCGCCGACCTGGTAAAGCAGGGGGTGGCAGCGCTCCAGGAGGAGGGGGCCCAGGCCTTGGTATTTGACCTGCGGAACAACCCGGGGGGATACGTCACAGAGCTCACGGAGATTTTGGACTACCTTCTCCCAGAGGGGAACATTTTCATCAGCCGGACCAACGACGGGGAGGAAGTGACCTACACCTCCGATGCCAGCTGTGTGGATCTCCCCATGGCGGTGCTGGTCAATGCCAACAGCTACAGCGCTGCGGAGTTCTTTGCCGCTCAGCTCCGGGAATCTGTGGGCGCTCCGGTGATCGGGGAGCAGACCAGCGGCAAGGGGTATTCCCAGATCCTCTTCGATTTGCCCGACGGCAGCGCCATTGGCCTGTCTACGGCCCGGTACTATACCGGCAAGGGGGTGTCTCTCATTGGCACAGGGCTTACGCCGGACACAGAGGTTACCCTCAGTGAGGAGGACCAGCAGAGACTGCTGGCAGGGGAGCTTACCCCGGCAGAGGACGCGCAGTTTCAGGCCGCAGTGGCGGCGCTGGGCCTCTCGTAAGGCGGCCTGGCCCGGGGGCCGGCAGCGGCTGTCCCACCACTTCCCCTTGACAGACCGGGAGAAACTTCCTATAATACTTAGGCGTATAACCGGGACTTTATATTTTTATATGTGTAGGGCGCCCGGGCCCGTTGGCAATTTCGTCACCAATCACATTTGAAAGGTGTGTCACTGAATATGGCAAAGGAATATCGACTCAGCGCGGAGCGCCTGGAAGAACTCAAGCAGGAGCTCACTTACCTGAAAACCGTCCGGGAAAAGGAAGTGGCGGAACTCATCAAGGAGGCCCGCTCCTTCGGCGACCTGTCGGAAAACAGCGAGTATGACGAGGCAAAGAACGAGCAGGGTAAGCTCTACTCCCGCATCGCAGAGCTGGACGAGATTTTGTCCAACTACACCATCATCGAGGAGCAGGAGACCGCCCGGGACATCGTCCACGTGGGCAACAACGTGGTGGTGAAGGACCTGGAGTTTGACGAGACCCTGACCTATCAAATCGTGGGCTCCCAGGAGGCCGACCCCATGAACGGGCGGATCTCTGAGGACTCCCCCTTCGGCAAGGCCCTGCTGGGTAAGAAGGCCGGAGAGGAAGTGGTGGTGGAAGCCCCCGCCGGCAACATCCACTATCAGATCCTGGAGATCCAGAGATAATAGAGAAAAGGAGCGGCAGAACATGGCAGAGAAGAACAAGAAGGACCAGACCGGGGAGCAGGAGCAGGACCTGTCCCAAATCCTCCAGGTGCGCCGGGACAAGCTGGCCGCCCTCCAGGCGGCGGGGAAGGACCCCTTCCAGCAGACCAAGTTTACGGTTTCCGCCCACGCCCAGGAGATCAAAGACCATTTCGAGGAGATGGAGGGCCAGCCCGTCACCATCGCCGGCCGGCTGATGTCCAAGCGGGGCATGGGCAAAGTGAGCTTCTGCGACCTGCAGGACAAGTCCGGCCGCATCCAGCTCTACGCCCGAAAGGACGAGATGGACGAGGCGGACTACAACGAGTTTAAAAAGTATGACATCGGCGACCTGGTGGGGGTGGAAGGCGAGGTTTTCCGCACCCAGCGGGGAGAGATGAGCGTCCGGTGCAAGCAGGTCACCCTTCTCTCCAAGTCTCTGCGCCCCTTGCCGGAGAAGTTCCACGGCCTGCAGGACAAGGAGCTGCGGTACCGCCAGCGGTATGTGGACCTCATCGTGAACCCCGAGTCCCGCCGCAACTTTGAAATCCGCAGCCAGCTGGTCAGCTATCTGCGGTCTTTCCTGGACGGCCGGGGCTATATGGAGGTGGAAACCCCCGTCCTCAACACCATCTCCGGCGGGGCCACCGCCCGGCCCTTCATCACCCACCATAACACCCTGGACATTGACATGTACATGCGCATTGCCACGGAGCTCCACTTAAAGCGCCTCATCGTAGGCGGCCTGGAGCGGGTGTATGAGATCGGCCGCATCTTCCGCAACGAGGGCATGGACACCAAGCACAACCCCGAGTTCACCACCGTAGAGCTCTACCAGGCCTATGCCGACTTCAACGACATGATGGACCTCTTCGAGGACTTCCTCTCCTCTGCCGCCCAGAAGATCCTGGGGACCTATGAGGTCACCTGGCAGGGGGAGCAGATCAACCTGGCCCCCGGCTGGCGGCGGATGACCATGGCCGAGGCCGTCAAGGAGTACCTGGGGGTGGACTTTATGGCCATCGACGGAGACGCCGAGGCCGTGGCTGCCGCCAAGGCCATCGGCGTGGACATGGACGGGGTGGAGGCCACCTGGGGCCACGCCCTTTACGAGTGCTTTGACCAGAAGGTGGAGGGGCTGCTGATCCAGCCCACCTTCATCACCATGCACCCGGTGGATGTGTCCCCCTTGGCCAAGCGGTCCCCCAAGGACCCCCGGCTCACCGAGCGGTTTGAGCTCTTCATCTGCCGCAGTGAGATGGGCAACGCCTTCTCCGAGCTCAACGACCCCATCGACCAGAAGCAGCGCTTCCAGAAGCAGGTGGAGATGCGGGCCAAGGGCGACGAGGAGGCCGGCATGATGGACGAGGACTACATCAACGCCCTGGAGTACGGCCTGCCCCCCACGGGCGGCCTGGGCATCGGCATTGACCGCTGCGTCATGCTCCTCACCGGGGCGGACTCCATCCGGGATGTGATCCTCTTCCCCACCATGAAGCCCCTGGACAACGAGGCTCCCAAGGCCGCTGCCCCGGCACCAGCTGCCACGCCTGCAGCGCCGGTGGAGATCGACCTGTCCAAGGTGGAGATCGAACCCCTCTTCCAGGACATGGTGGACTTTGAGACCTTCTCCAAGTCCGACTTCCGGGTGGTGAAGATTAAGGCCTGTGAAGCGGTGAAAAAGAGCAAGAAGCTGCTGAAATTCACCCTGGACGACGGCAGCGGCACCGACCGGATCATCCTCAGCGGCATCCACGACTACTATGAGCCCGAGGAGTTGGTGGGGAAGACGGCGGTGGCCATCACCAACCTACCCCCCCGGAAGATGATGGGCATTGACTCCTGCGGCATGCTCATCTCCGCCATCCACCACGAGGAGGGCCAGGAACGGCTGAACTTCCTCCTGCTGGATGACCGTATCCCCGCAGGGGCTAAGCTGTATTGATCGACCCACGCCCCCAAAGAGGGGGAAGGGTACCACGGTAACATTTAGGGGCCAGCCTCCGCGAGAGTCTGGCCCCTTTTGCATGGCATGGAAGAAAGAGAAAAGGAGAGGACCGGTTTGGAACGAAAGACAGGCGTGGATTTTTTGCGGATGTTCCTCATGTTTTTTGGTGCCCATCCTCCATATTTTGGGCAACGGCGGGGTGCTGGACAACACTCCGTGGATGTCCAGCCAGTACCTGGCGGGGTGTCTGCTGGAGACGGTGGCCCTGTGCGCGGTAGACTGCTTTGCCCTCATCAGTGGCTATGTGGGGAGCACTGCAAAGTTTCGTTGGTCCCGGGTGGGGAACCTGTGGCTGGGGATCGTCTTTTACACCCTGCTGATTACTGCTCTGTTCGCGGTTTGGATGCCGGAAGTGGTGTCCAAACGGACTTGGTTCGGGGCCATCTTCCCCATCACCAGCAATCAGTACTGGTTCATGACGGCGTATGTGGGGATGTTTTTCTTCATCCCCCTGATGAATTTGGTGCTAGAGAAGGCGAGCAAACGGATGCTGACGGAGTTTTTGGTGGCGGTCCTGGTGGTGTTCTCCTTCCTGCCCTGTCTGTTTACCATCCTGCTGCAAGACTCCCCCTACGGCCTGCACCGGGGCTACAGTATGGTGTGGCTGATTATGCTGTACCTGATGGGGGGATATTTGAGAAAGTATGAGATTCCTCAGAAGCTCTCCCGAAAAAAGGCAGTGGTGGTGTTCTGCATCTCCACCCTCTTGGCCTGGCTGAGCAAGGTGGTGATCGAATGGGGTACCAACCGTATGTTGGGGTACCCGGCGGGGGGGCACCAGTTTTGTGTCCTACGTCTCCCCCTTCATTGTGATCAACGCCGTGGCTCTGCTGTGCTTTTTTGCACGGACGGAGTTTCGCAGCAAGGCGCTGCGAAAGGGGATCGCCGTGCTCTCTCCGGCGGCCCTGGGGGTGTATATCATCCATGTGCATCCCCTGGTGTGGAACTATGTGCTGCGGGACTGCCTGACCTTTGCTGCGGCCTATCCTGTGTGGCGGATGCTCCTGTGGGTGGTGGCGCTGGCCTTTGGCATCTATCTGATCTGCTCGCTGATTGATGTGGTGAGAATCCGGCTGTTCCAGGCCGTTGGCGTGCCGGTGCTGTGCCGGAAGCTGGACGGGTGGATCGCGGGAATCCACAGAGAAAGCCCCCTCCCGCCGGAGGAAAAGTAACGCGGCAGTCTGCCAAGGTTGTGCCTCCAGAAGCGGGTGGAAGCGTCTTTCCCCTCCGGGGGGACCCCCGGGGAAGAAGGGCGCTGTGACCCTGTTGAATTTGTAACGCTTCCTCCAGCAAGGCCTTTCCCTTTTTAGAGAGAAGGTATGAAAATCGGGAGGGCGCGTGAAAAATCGTTGACTTGAATATCCTGGAAGGGTATGCTATAGTTATCTTTGTATGAATCCACAGGAGAAGGTGGGGTGTCTTGGGGGACGGGCTGCCGTGTAGGGCACCAGGTTCCCGGCTGACATTGCCCCACTTCCCCTCCAAGACAGCATACTGGCAGGGCTGCCTGCTGGTATGCACTGACAGAACCGGCCCAATCCCACCGGCCATTCGGGGGTGGGCTATGGAGTGACCATGGAGACCATTACAAGTAGAACCAACCCCCTGATTACCCACATCCGTAAGCTCACCGTCAGCCGAAAAACCCGGCGGAGCCAGGGCCTTATGGTGTGTGAGGGGCCCAAAATGCTGGGCGAGGCCCTCCGGTGGGGGGCAACGTTGGATACCATCCTATGGGAAGCTGGGGCCGCACCGGTGGAGGGGATCCCCCCTACGGTGCGGCAGGTGACCGTGCCGGGGGATCTGCTCCGGTCGGTGGCCCCCACCCAGACCCCGCAGCAGGTCCTTTTCCTCTGCGCCCTGCCCGACCATGCCCTGCCGGCGAAGCTGTCCGGCAGCCGGTACCTGGTGCTGGACAACCTCCAGGACCCAGGGAATTTGGGAACCCTCTGGCGCACAGCCGACGCCTTTGGGGCGGATGGGCTGATCCTTCTCCCCGGCTGCGCCGACCCCTGGGGGCCCAAGACCCTCCGGGCTACCATGGGCGCCTGCTTCCGCCTGCCGGTGTGGGAGGGGACTTTAGAGGAACTGCTGCCCCGTCTGCAGGCGGCGGAGCTTCCGCTGTACGCCACCGCCCTGCGGGAGGATACGGAGGACATTCGCACCGTCTCCCTGCGCCGGGCGGCGGTGGTCATTGGCAGCGAGGGGCGGGGGGTCTCCCCCCCGGTGCTGGCGGCCAGCGAAAAGACCCTTCAGATCCCCATGGAGGACCGGTGCGAGTCCCTCAACGCCGCAGCCGCCGGTACGGTGGTGCTGTGGCAGATGGGATACGGCACCTGACAAACAGAAAGGAGAGGCGGCCATGAGCAACCTGCGCCATTGGCTGTGGCTGAGCACCCGGGGCCCTGCCCCGGGTATGTACGCAGCCCGTGTTCTGGAGCATTTCGGCACCCCGGAAGGGGCCTACTATGCTGACAGTGCCGCCTATGGGCAGATCCCCGGGATTCCGGGGACCGTGCGCCAGGCCTTAGAGGACAAAGACCTGACCCCAGCCGAGACCATCCTGGCCAAGTGCAAGGAACAGGGGATCTGGATCCTCACGATGCAGGATGCGGCCTATCCCCAGCGGCTGCGGCAGTTGGAGAGCGCCCCCTGCGTCCTCTACGGCAAAGGCACCCTGCCCCAGCTGGACCATCTGCCGGTGGTGGCCATTGTGGGGGCCCGGAAGGCCAGTCCCTACGGGGTGATGGCCGCCCGGCAGTTCGGTTTGGCCTTGGCCCGCCAAGGCATTCTGGTGGTCAGCGGCAGCGCCTACGGGGTGGACGCTGCCGCCCTGAACGGCGCCCTCCGGGGCGGGGGAGAGGTGGTGTCGGTGCTGGGCAACGGCATCGACGTGACCTATCCCGCCGGCCACGAGGACCTGTATGCCGATGTGGCAGCGGCGGGGGCCCTTCTCAGTGAGTATCCCCCGGGGACGCCGCCGGCAGGCGCCCATTTTCCGGTGCGCAACCGCCTCATCGCCGGGCTGAGCCTGGGGGTGTTGGTGGTGGAGGGCACGGAGACCAGCGGTGCCCTCATCACCGCCCGGTGGGCCCTGGAGGCGGGGCGGGACGTGTTCGCCGTGCCCGGGGGCATTGATGCCCCCCTGAGCCGGGGCCCCAACGGCCTGATCCGCCGGGGGGAGGCCAAGCTGGTTCAGGATGCCTGGGACATCGTGGAGGAATACCGGGCCCTGTTCCCGGATACACTCCAGGGAAAGACCCCCCTGGCGCCCCCCACAGCCCAGACCCGGCTGACCCAGGGGATGCCGGTGCCCCAACCCCTTCCGCCGGAGGAGGTTCCCGCCCCGGCGGAGAAACGCCGCAGGAAGCCGGAGACCCCTTCGCCGGTCCCCGAGCCCCCGCAGGAGGACGTCTCCCGGCCAAAGCTGGTCATCGACCCCCGCAAAGAGGAGGGGGCGCTGACAGAGGATCAGCTGGTGGTGCTCCGGGCGCTGCAGGGGGAGAAGCGGCTGTCTGCGGAGGAGTTGGTGGAGGCCGCGGGCATCCCTGCCCGGCGGGTGCTGTCCGCCTTGACCCTTCTCCAGATCCGCCAGTTGGTGGAAGAGGAGGGCCGCCGGTTTTCTACCCCGGTGGAACTACAAGAAGAATCGTGACATCCGGCTCCGGCCGGATGAGACCATAGAGGGCCTTTGGCCCATCACACTCCTGCGCCGGAATGGCCGGCATGGGACAGAAATTCGGAGGAAATCACGTGGCAAAATCAAATCTGGTGATTGTAGAGTCACCAGCCAAAGCAAAGACCATTGGAAAATATCTGGGGCCGGACTACCAGGTGTTGGCCTCTATGGGCCATGTGCGGGACCTGCCCAAGAGCAAGATGGGGGTGGACCTGGAGAGCGGGGACTTTACCCCCAACTACCAGCCCATCCCCGGCAAGGAAGAGGTCATTGAAGAGTTGAAAGACGCGGCGGACCACAGCCAAAAAGTCTACCTGGCCACCGACCCGGACCGGGAAGGGGAGGCCATTTCCTGGCATCTGAAAGAGCTGTTGGACCTGCCGGACGGCAAGGCCAGCCGGGTGACCTTCAACGAGATCACCAAGAAAGTGGTCACCGAGAGCATCGCCGCCCCCCGGGAGATCGACCAGAACCTGGTGGACGCCCAGCAGGCCCGGCGGATTCTGGACCGGATCGTGGGCTATGAACTCTCCCCCCTGCTGTGGAAAAAGATCCGCCGGGGCCTGTCTGCCGGGCGGGTGCAGTCCGTGGCCACCCGGCTGGTGGCCGAGCGGGAGGAGGAGATCCGGGCCTTCGTGCCCCAGGAGTACTGGACCTTGGAGGTCACCCTGGACCGGGTGGCCCCCAACCAGGGCAGCTTCAAAACCCAGTTTTATGGCCGGGAGAAGAAGATGGAACTCAAGTCCCAGGAGGACGTGGACCAGGTGCTGGCCGCCATCCGCACCGCCCCCTTCTCGGTGAGTAAGATCAAGCGCCAGGACAAGAACCGTGCCCCGGCGCCCCCCTTCATCACCTCCACCCTCCAGCAGGAGGCCTCCCGGAAGCTGAACATGACCCCCCGGCGGACCATGTCCATTGCCCAGCAGCTCTACGAGGGCGTGGACATCGAGGGGGAGGGGACCGTGGGTCTCATTACCTACATGCGTACCGACTCCCTCCGTCTGTCGGACGAGGCAGTGGCGGCGGCCCGGGCCTTTGCCGGGGCCCGGTACGGCCAGGAGTATTTGCCGGAGGCGCCCCGGCAGTTTAAGGCCAAGGCAGGGGCCCAGGATGCCCACGAGGCCATCCGCCCCTCCAACGTGGCCCTTACCCCGGAGAACGTCCGGAAGAGCCTGACCCAGGAGCAGTACCGCCTCTATAAGCTCATCTGGAGCCGGTTCCTGGCCTGCCAGATGGCCTCTGCCGTCTATGACAGCGTGAACATTGAGGTTACCAGTGCCGGGTACACCTTCCGGGCCAGCCGGTCTGAGGTGAAGTTCCCCGGCTTCCTGGCCGTCTATGAGGAGGGCAAGGACGAAGAGGGGGGCGAGATCCAAACCCGCCTGCCCAACCTCCAGGAGGGGGAACCCCTGACCCTGGGGGAGACCAAGCCGGAGCAGAAGTTCACCCAGCCCCCCACCCGGTACACCGAGGCCACCCTCATCCGGGCCTTGGAGGAGAAGGGGATTGGCCGGCCCTCCACCTATGCCCCCACCATCTCCACCATCATGGCCCGGGAGTATGTGGTGAAGGACGGGAAATACCTCCATACCACCCCCCTGGGAGAGGTGGTCACCACCCTGATGAAGGACAAATTCCACGACATTGTGGACTACGCCTTTACCGCCGACATGGAAGGCCGGCTGGACAAGGTGGAGAGCGGGGAAGAGAACTGGAAAAAACTCCTGGGGGATTTTTACCAGGACTTCCACCAGGAACTGGTCCAGGCGGAGAAGGATTTGGACGGCACCCGGATCAAGGTGCCCGATGAGGTCTCTGACGAGGTCTGTGACGTATGCGGACGGCAGCTGGTGGTGAAATCCGGCCGGTTTGGCCGCTTCCTGGCCTGCCCTGGCTTCCCGGAGTGCACCTTTACCAAGCCCATTGTCATCCAGATGCCGGGCAAGTGCCCCAAGTGTGGCGGCCGGATTTTGAAGAAGACCTCCCGCAACGGGTACACCTACTACGGCTGTGAGTACAACGGGAACAAGCTGGGCCGGGCCTGTGACTTTATGACCTGGGACGTGCCGGTGAAGGAGACCTGTCCCGAATGTGGCTGGACCATGTTTAAGAAGTCCGGCCGAGGGTTTAAAAAGCCCTTCTGCATCAACGAGGCCTGCCCTGCCTTTGTCCCGGAGGAGAAGCGGGGGGGCTTCCGAAAGAAGAAAACCGAGACGGCGGAAGCGGCTGCCCCAGCAGAGGGCACCGCAGCGGAGACCGCCCCAACCGAGGGGGAGGCCGCTGCCAAGCCGGCGGCCAAGAAAACCACTGCCAAGAAGGCAGCGGCAAAGGCCGCCACCAAGAAAACCGCCGCCGCAGCGAAAGACGACGGGGCCAAGAAGCCGGCGGCCAAAAAGGCGGCAACCAAGAAGACCACCAAGAAAGCCGCGGCGAAGAAGGACGCAGCGGCAGAGGAAGCGGCCCCGGCGCCGGGTTTGGAGGAAGAGCATGGCTGAACCGGTGACAATTCTAGGCGCGGGCCTGGCTGGGTGCGAGGCTGCCTGGCAGCTGGCCAACCGGGGGATCCCCGTGACGTTGTGGGAGATGAAGCCGGACAAGATGACCCCTGCCCACCACTCCCCCCTGCTGGGAGAATTGGTGTGCTCCAACTCCCTGCGGTCTGACCAGCTGGAGAATGCGGTGGGCCTGCTGAAAGAGGAACTGCGGCAGCTGAACTCCCTGATCCTCCGATGTGCCGACACCCATCGGGTGGCCGCCGGGGGGGCTTTGGCGGTGGACCGGATGGCCTTTTCCCAGGCCATCACTGAGGCCATCCAGGGGCATCCCAACATCACCCTCCAGTCCGGCGAGGTGAAGGCTCTGCCGGAGGAGGGGCAGGTCATTGTGGCCACCGGACCCCTCACTGCCGACGATTTGGCCCAAGACATTGCCCGGCGGTTCCCTGCCGGGGGATACCTACACTTCTACGACGCTGCCGCCCCCCTGGTGACCTTCGAGAGCATCGACATGGACAGCGCCTGGTTTGCCTCCCGGTACGACAAGGGCACGGCGGATTACATCAACTGCCCCCTGACCCAGGAGGAGTACCTGGCCTTCTGGCGGGAACTCTGCGCCGCCAAGGAGGCCCCGGTCCACGGGTTTGAGGATAAGAATGTCTTTGAAGGGTGCATGCCGGTGGAGGTGATGGCCCGGCGGGGGGAGCAGACCCTGTGCTACGGTCCCCTGAAGCCCCGGGGCCTCCGGGACCCCAAGACCGGGCAGGAGCCCTTCGCCGTGGTCCAGCTGCGGCGGGACAACGCGGTGGGCACCATCTATAACCTGGTGGGCTTCCAGACCCACCTCACTTGGCCGGAGCAGAAGCGGGTGTTCTCCATGATCCCCGCCCTGCGCCATGCGGAATTCCTCCGCTACGGGGTGATGCACCGCAACACCTACCTGGATTCCCCCCGGCTGCTGGACCGGTACTACCGGGTGAAGGCAGAGCCCCGCATCACCTTTGCCGGCCAGATCACCGGGGTGGAGGGGTACGTGGAGTCCACTGCCTCCGGCTGCCTGGCGGCCTTGGAACTGGCCCGCCGGCTGGAGGGGAAGCCCCCCATCGACTTTCCCAGGGAGACCGCCATCGGCGCCCTGGCCCTGTACATCAGCGACGAGACGGTGGCCCACTTCCAGCCCATGAACGTGAACTTTGGCATCATGCCCCCCCTGGGCTACCGGGTGAAGGGGAAACGGAATAAGAACGCTGCCCTGTCCCAGCGGGCCCTGGAGTGCCTGGCGGGGCTGGGACCGCTTTGAGAAAGGGGAACCCCAATGAAGATTATTGTAGACGCCATGGGCGGCGACAATGCCCCCCAGGCCCCCATTGAGGGGGCCCTTCGTGCCCAGAAGGACCTGGGGGTGGAGATCCTCCTCACCGGCCGGACGGAGGACATCACCGCCTGCTTGGCCAAGCTGGGCCACCAGGCCCCGCCCCAGGGCATGGAGATTGTCCCGGCCAGCCAGGTCATCGACATGGAGGACAACCCCGCCCGGGCCTTTAAGGAGAAGCCGGACTCCTCCATGACCGTGGGCCTGAACCTGCTCAAGGAGGGGAAGGGGGACGCCTTCGTCTCTGCCGGGTCCACGGGGGCCCTGCTGTCAGCTGCCACTCTGATGGTCAAGCGGATCCGCGGCATCCGCCGGGCGGCCTTGGCGCCGGTGGTGCCCAACGCCACGGGCAACATGGTGCTCATCGACTGCGGCGCCACCGCCGAGTGCACCCCGGAGTATCTGCTGCAGTTTGCCTTCATGGGCTCCTACTATGCCCAGCGGTTTTTGGGCATCCAGAACCCCCGGGTGGGCCTGCTGAACATCGGCACCGAGCCCAGCAAAGGCATGGACCTCCAGAAGGCGGCCCACGCCCTGCTGACCCAGGCCCACGAGGCGGGGCGCATCCACTTCATCGGCAACATTGAAGGGCGGGAGGCCATCAGCCAAGGGGTGGACGTGCTGGTCACCGACGGATTCACTGGAAATATCTTCCTCAAAACCATGGAGGGGGCGGCCTCCCTCTTCACCCACGCCTTGAAGGACATGCTGTTGGGCAATACCAAGACCAAACTGGCCGCCCTGCTGCTGAAGGACAGCCTGGCAGGGTTTAAGAAGCGGTTTGATGCCAACGAGGTGGGGGGCACCGCCCTGCTGGGGATCTCCCAACCGGTGATCAAGGCCCATGGTTCCTCCAACGGGTATGCCTTCTTCAACGCCATCCGCCAGGCCAAGGTGGTGGCCGAGGGGGACATCGTGGGAGACATCGCCGCCAACGTAGACCACATGAGTTTGCCCCGGGGGAAGAAAGAGGGATGATTTTTCCGATTCCCTATTGACAGAACGACAAAACGTCCCTATATTAAGGTACAGCAAATCCCAGCGCATCCCCAAGAAACCAGAATTCCAAAAAGGAGCATGTCGATATGATTTTAGAGAAATTACAGACCTTGATTGCAGATCAGTTGGGTGTAGATGGCAACAGCATCACCATGGACACCAACTTTGAGGAAGATTTGGGCGTGGATTCTCTGGATATCGTGGAGTTGTCTATGGCCCTGGAAGAGGAATTTGACATTGGCGAGATGAGTGAAGAGGACCTGGCCACCATCAAAACCGTGGGGGACCTGGTCAACTACTTACAGGGTAAACTGGACCTTTAACAGGCCCAAGGGCCTGCGGCCCCCTCCGGATGGATGGGGCTGTCTGCGGGAGGAGGAAGACAACAATGCAGCCATTGGAAGAAAAACTCGGCTATACCTTCCAGGACAAACGCTTGCTGGAGAACGCCCTCACCCACAGTTCCTATGCCAACGAGCACCGGGGAAGTGACACCCACAGCAACGAGCGGTTGGAATTTCTGGGAGACTCCATCCTGGGCCTGGTGGTGGCGGACCATCTTTACCGCACCCGTCCAGACCTGCCGGAAGGGGACCTGACCCGCATCCGGGCGGCCCTGGTGTGTGAGAACAGCCTGGTGGAAGTAGCCCAGAGCTTGGATCTGGGCAGCTACCTCCGCCTAGGCAAGGGGGAGGACCACGGCGGCGGCCGGGCCCGCCCCTCCATCCAAGCCGATGCGGTGGAGGCGCTGCTGGCTGCCGTCTATCTGGACGGAGGCATTGGCCAGGCCCGGAAGCTGATCCACACCCTGGTGCTGGACCAGGAGCAGGAGAAAACCGCTGCCGGACGGGACTATAAAACCGCCCTGCAAGAGCTGGCCCAGCGGGAGAGCGGCCAGGTGCTGGCCTACCACCTCACCGGGGAGCGTGGGCCGGACCATGCCAAGGTCTTTGCCATGGAGGTCTGCCTCAACGGCCAGCCCATTGGAGCCGGCCAGGGGCACAGCAAGAAGGAGGCCGAGCAGGCTGCCGCCAAAGCTGCCGTGCTGGCCTGGGAAAAGGAGACGCCGTGAACAAGAACCGGAGGAACATTATCATCGCCGTGGTAGTGCTCATTGCCCTGGTCTTGATGGCCTTCTGGCCCAGAGGGGGGCAGGATGCCACCTCCGGGGCCACCACTGCCTGGTCCCAAACCACCCAGCCAGCGGGGGAACCCAGCGCTGCCTGACAACCATACACGAGCCCACAAGACCCGAACCCGTGACCTTGCGGCGTGTTGGGTCTTTTTCACGTCCCGGAGAAAGGAGGCTTTGCCATGCACCATCCTCACCAGCATTTTCATCCCACCCGTCCCCCCGCCTTGGGAAGGCGATATGCTGTCCTGGGGGTGGGGCTGCTGATTATGGCCTTCGGCATTGCCTTTTCCATCCAGGGGGTCTTGGGGACCTCTCCCATCTCCAGCCTGCCCTATGTGGTGAGCTTGCTGATCCCCCTTACGGTGGGGGAGGCGACCATCTGTCTCCACGTGGTGCTGATCCTCCTGCAAATTCTCATCCTCCGCCGGAATTACGATCCCATCCAGCTGATGCAGCTGCCGGTGGCGGTGGTGTTTGGTTACCTTACCGACCTTGGGGTGTGGGTGGTCCAGGGACTGCCGGTGCCCAACTATGGGGTGCAGTGGATCTACTGCCTCATCGGGGTGGTGCTGGTGGCCGTTGGGGTGGCTCTGGAGGTCATCGCTGGGGTGGTCACCTTGGCAGGGGAGGGGTTCATCCTGGCGGTGTGCCAGGTGACGGCCATCCCCTTTGGCAACATGAAGGTGGGGTTTGACCTGACCCTGGTGGCCATCTCTGTGGTGCTGTCCCTGGGCTTTCTCCATGGGCTCTATGGGGTCCGGGAAGGGACGGTGGCGGCAGCGGTCCTGGTGGGGCTTACCGCCAAGAAGCTTCAGCCCCTGCTCCAGCGCCGCCTGGAAAAGGTCTTGTCGTAACGCTGGCCAGCAGGGCAGGGACCTGCTCCGCAATCTGGGGAAAGGGAAGGAACGGTGCCGGGGGAACGGTATGGGTCCCCAGGGCCTTTTCCATCCACACCATGTGATACCACCGGTCAAATTTATATCCCACCTGATGAAACTGCCCCACCAAAGTGTACCCCATCCGCTGGTGAAAGCGGACGCTGGCCTGGGTGAGGGTGGCGTCTTCTGCCTGAGGAAGGGCGATGCAGGCGTTGCAGTTGAGGACGTTTTGGGCGGCCAGCACCCGTTCCAAGGCCCCGTAGAGCTGGGGCCCCAGGCCGTTGCCTCGCTGATCCTGGCGGAGGTAGATGGTGCTCTCTGCGGCCCACTGATAGGCTGCCCGGACATGGAAGGGGGCGGCGTAGGCATAGCCCAACAGTTCCCCTGCCTGCTCTGCCACCAGATAGGGGTGGGTGCGCAGGGTGGCTTCCACCCGACGGGTGAATTCCGAAAGGGTGGGCACATCGTACTCAAAGGTGATGGCGGTGTGCAGCACATAGGGGCGGTAAATGGCCAGCAAGGCAGCTGCATCCTCTGGGGTAGCGGGGCGAAGGTGGAAGGATAGCATGGGACAGGACCTCCTGGGGGAAATGTTCTGCGGGTATCTTACCACGGGGAGGGGAATCTAGCAACGGCAAAAAAATTTCCCTTGGGGCTTGACAAGGTCTGCAAGGGGTGCTATACTCTCTTGCATAAACCGAGGAACGGGAAGAGTACACAGGATCCCGCCCTTTTCAGCGAGCCGCGGACAGTGCAAGCGCGGCAGGGAGCGGCCCGGTGGAATGGTCCCGGGAGGGCAAGCCCAACGAGCAAATGCTCTAGTAGGGGAGACGGGTCAGGCACGCCGTTACCATGTGCCGGCACTTGTTGGAGTGCGCTGAGTGGGCGCCGATGGCGCCAAGCCGGGTGGCACCGCAGAAGCTGTTTCCGCTTCTGTCCCTGCAAAACAAGCATGGGACAGGAGCGTTTTTGTTTTTGTCCCGGAACAATCCCAGAAAGGAGCCTATGACCATGGCAGCAAGGAAAGAGATCCCCTATAAGATTTACCTGGAAGAGAACGAGATGCCCCAGGCATGGTACAATGTCCGGGCCGATATGAAGAACAAGCCCGCCCCCCTCCTCAACCCTGCCACCGGCCAGCCCATGACTGCCCAAGAGCTGGAGGGCGTGTTCTGTAAGGAACTGGTGGAGCAGGAGCTGGACAACGACAACGCTTACATCCCCATCCCCCAGGAGATTCGGGACTTCTACAAGATGTACCGCCCCTCCCCCCTGGTCCGGGCCTACTGCCTGGAAGAGAAGCTCCAGACCCCGGCTAAGATTTACTACAAGTTTGAGGGGAACAACACTTCCGGTTCCCACAAGCTCAACTCCGCCATCGCCCAGGCCTACTATGCCAAGAAGCAGGGCCTGAAGGGGGTGACCACCGAGACCGGAGCCGGTCAGTGGGGCACCGCTCTGTCCATGGCCTGTGCCTACCTGGGCCTGGACTGCCAGGTGTACATGGTGAAGGTGAGCTATGAGCAGAAGCCCTTCCGCCGGGAGGTCATGCGCACCTACGGCGCCTCTGTCACCCCCTCCCCCTCGGACACCACCGCCGTGGGCCGGAAGATCCTGGCCGATCACCCGGGCACCACCGGCTCCCTGGGCTGCGCCATCTCCGAGGCTGTGGAGGCCGCCACCAGCCAGGAGGGGTACCGCTATGTGTTAGGGTCCGTCCTCAACCAGGTTCTCCTCCACCAGAGCGTCATCGGGTTGGAGACCAAGGCCGCCATGGACAAGTATGGCATCCAGGCGGACATCATCATCGGCTGCGCCGGCGGCGGGTCCAACGTGGGTGGTCTGATCTCCCCCTTCGTGGGCCAGATGCTCCGGGGCGAGGCCAACTACCGGATCATCGCCGTGGAGCCGACCTCCTGCCCCAGCCTTACCCGGGGCAAGTTTGCCTATGACTTCTGTGACACCGGCATGGTCTGCCCCCTGGCCAAGATGTATACCTTGGGCTCCGGCTTCATCCCCTCTGCCAACCATGCCGGCGGCCTGCGGTACCACGGCATGAGCCCGGTGGTCAGCCAGCTCTACCACGACGGCCTCATTGAGGCCACCAGCGTGGAGCAGACCAAGGTCTTTGAGGCTGCCACCTACTTCGCCCGGGTAGAGGGCATCCTCCCTGCCCCGGAGTCCAGCCATGCCATCCGGGTGGCCATCGACGAGGCCCTAAAGTGCAAGGAGACGGGGGAGGAGAAGACCATCGTCTTCGGCCTCACCGGCACCGGCTACTTCGACATGGTGGCCTACGGCAAGTACAACGATGGCGAGATGCGCGACGTCATCCCCACCGACGAGGACCTGCAGCGTGGCTTCGCCACCATCCCCAGCTTCCCGGGGAACGAATAAAAAGGTATAAGAAAGACCGCCTTTCGGCGGTCTTTTTTATCTGCACGATCAGGTCGGCGTAGCTGAACTTGCGGCCGTAGTATTCCAGCGCGGTGTCGCCCAGATGCCGCTCGTTGTTGCGGCAGACCAGCGCAAAGGCCGAGCACTCCGGCACGGATTGGTGGATGTACTTTTCCTCATAATATTTCAGCCATGGCTTTGCCTTGGAGGCGTAGACCGGCTCCTTGTCATCTTCCATCATAGGATCAGACCTTTCTTTATCATCATTCGGAGCGCGGCTCTCCGAGAGCAGGTGCAGTTACATTGGCAGGGGCAGCGCTCTGCCCGGCGGGGATGGTCTCCGGCAGGGCGGCAGCGGTGGCTTCCACAGCCGGGGCAGCTTCCGCAGTCGCTACGGTGGCTTCCGCAGCGGTCTCCGCAGCGTTTTCCGCTGCCTTGGCGGCCTCCTCGGCGGCCTTGGCGGCGCGCTCGGCCTTCAGCTGCTCGGCGCGCTGACGCGCTTCCTCCTGCCGTTTCAGGGTGCGCGCCTTGATGCGGCACACCGAGCACAGACCCTCGGCGCTGTCCGGGGCAATGGGCTTGCCGCACTGCTTGCACAGGGTCTTGGTGCACTTGTGCAGCACCACGGGGCCAAGGGTGGTAAGCTGGTACAGCTTCATGCCGTCAAAGCCCTTGTTGGAGCACACGTTCATGCACACGCCGCACTCGCTGCACTTCCACGGGGTAAGCACCATGCGGGTCTGGCCGTTGGGCATCTCCTCAAACTTCAGGGCGTTGGCGCGGCAGGCTTTCTCGCACCGGCCGCAGCCAAAGCAGTTGTCGGTGAACTTGGGCATATAGTAGCCGTACTGCAGGGGCGTCTCCATGGCGGCTTTCAGCTGCTTTGTGCGCTGGTGCAGCAGCAGGCGGAAGTCCACCCCGCTGTCCTCCTCGCTGCGCAGGCCGGGCAGCATCTGCAGCAGCTTTTTGGTGCCGCTCTTGGAGCCGTGGCTCACCTGTTCCAGCATCTCGCGGCGGGTCAGCTCCTGCACATGGTAGGGGTACTCTTTTTCCTCATACGCCAGCGAGAACCGCGCTTCGAACATCGGCTGACCGAAAAAGTCCACAAGGCGGGTCAGTTCGCGGCGCAGCTGCTCGGCGCAAAGGTCGTTTTCGCACTGCCCGCAGGGGGTCAAATCCAGCACGATCTTTTTGTTCAGCGCCAGATACGCCAGCGCCTCCCACGAGAGGGCACAGATGCAGCTGCGCACCACGGTGTTCTTGCGGGTGGACTTCTCACAGCCGATCCAGATGGTATCGTTGTCGGAATCCGCTGCGGCGGTATCCCGCTGCACCTGCTCCGGCGAAGGCGCAATGCAGCCGCTGCGGCAGGCGGAAACGCACAGTCCGCAGTCGGTGCAGGGGTCCCAGTCCTTGACAAGGTTCGGGCGGGTAAAGATCTCCTCGCCGTAGGGGCAGATGTCCT